>Ga0194126_10004556_pt1 | contig 21066 bp, 5 predicted proteins | sample TA2KigC150mmetaG_FD_148641 | JGI IMG/M metagenome (GOLD analysis project Ga0194126, IMG submission 148641) | Freshwater microbial communities from Lake Tanganyika, Tanzania - TA2015035 Kigoma Deep Cast 150m | ecosystem: Environmental > Aquatic > Freshwater > Lake | place: Tanzania: Lake... | reverse complement strand
AGTGCCTGCGGCCGTGGGCCTTGACCCGGCCGCTGTCGCCCCGTGCCTCGGCGCGGGGCGCGGATTGAAACTGACGATTGACGATCTTCGTCCATCCATCAATCGGGTCGCCCCGTGCCTCGGCGCGGGGCGCGGATTGAAACGTGTTCTGATACCCCGCCCTACCTTCATCCAAATAAGTCGCCCCGTGCCTCGGCGCGGGGCGCGGATTGAAACCGAGCATTCAACACACGGCTCGTTTCCGGTCTCGGAGTCGCCCCGTGCCTCGGCGCGGGGCGCGGATTGAAACGGCCATCGCTTCCCCCCGCAACCGGGGGTGTACTCGTCGCCCCGTGCCTCGGCGCGGGGCGCGGATTGAAACATCACTTCCTGTTGCGCAAGAGGCATGTTGGGGTGGTCGCCCCGTGCCTCGGCGCGGGGCGCGGATTGAAACAGCCGTTGCTCCTGGCGAGTGCTTTGGCGGCACGCGTCGCCCCGTGCCTCGGCGCGGGGCGCGGATTGAAACTTGCGCAGCCTCAGACATGTTCTGGAACGCCTCGGGTCGCCCCGTGCCTCGGCGCGGGGCGCGGATTGAAACGTCATCTGCCCCACTGGCTTCCCGCCTTCCCCTTCCGTCGCCCCGTGCCTCGGCGCGGGGCGCGGATTGAAACTCGCCAGGTTGCAGCAGTACTGTCGGTTGCTCTGGTCGCCCCGTGCCTCGGCGCGGGGCGCGGATTGAAACCGTCACCAATTGCAGAATGTTCAACCCCGTCCAAGTCGCCCCGTGCCTCGGCGCGGGGCGCGGATTGAAACGTTGTCCGCTTCGTAAAAACATGCGGCTTGAAATGGTCGCCCCGTGCCTCGGCGCGGGGCGCGGATTGAAACAGCGCCTGGTGTCCCAGCATTGTTCACTATCAAATGTCGCCCCGTGCCTCGGCGCGGGGCGCGGATTGAAACAATGAAACCGACATTGTTTACACGTATGCAGTTTGTCGCCCCGTGCCTCGGCGCGGGGCGCGGATTGAAACCTCGAGGGATCTGTATGGAACGAACTGGTTTTGGAAGGTCGCCCCGTGCCTCGGCGCGGGGCGCGGATTGAAACTGGCCTGTATGATAACCACGTTTATGGGATCTTCCGTCGCCCCGTGCCTCGGCGCGGGGCGCGGATTGAAACACGGTTGGGAGTTTGGCTGCTGTAACGAACGTGACGTCGCCCCGTGCCTCGGCGCGGGGCGCGGATTGAAACGGCGCTGACGGTGACGAATGCGGCAACCGTCGGGAGGTCGCCCCGTGCCTCGGCGCGGGGCGCGGATTGAAACAATTCAACTCGTTCGCATGCGCCACCGGCACATCGTCGCCCCGTGCCTCGGCGCGGGGCGCGGATTGAAACACGAAGGGTTCAGCGGGACGGAGGAATTGCTGGCGTCGCCCCGTGCCTCGGCGCGGGGCGCGGATTGAAACATGCAAGTTGCCGACTTACACTCACACTCACAGAGTCGCCCCGTGCCTCGGCGCGGGGCGCGGATTGAAACCCTTCGCACGTTTCAATTACCATGCGAGTGTGGGTGGTCGCCCCGTGCCTCGGCGCGGGGCGCGGATTGAAACCGGGTCTGTCAATGTTGTGACTCGAGGTCAGCTCGAAAGTCGCCCCGTGCCTCGGCGCGGGGCGCGGATTGAAACGTTGCACTTTCCTTACTCGTTTTGCTGACGGCGTGCGTCGCCCCGTGCCTCGGCGCGGGGCGCGGATTGAAACTGGTCAACCGCGAACGGCACGCGAGTACTGGGAGCGTCGCCCCGTGCCTCGGCGCGGGGCGCGGATTGAAACGCCATCGCATGCGCATGACGCCGAACGTTGCATAGGTCGCCCCGTGCCTCGGCGCGGGGCGCGGATTGAAACTCGCCGCTGTGGACGGAATATTTCCCTGGGGAAACGTCGCCCCGTGCCTCGGCGCGGGGCGCGGATTGAAACTCGTCCGGCCAGTCGCCCACCAAAAAGTCATCGTGTCGCCCCGTGCCTCGGCGCGGGGCGCGGATTGAAACAAGGATTTCCTCGTAGCCCGCGCACCAGGCTTCCAGTCGCCCCGTGCCTCGGCGCGGGGCGCGGATTGAAACCGTCTCACCCGGTCCGCTTGCGACCGGGTGAGGAGTCGCCCCGTGCCTCGGCGCGGGGCGCGGATTGAAACTGGAACGCTGCGCGTAGTGTTGGGCAAGACATTCTGTCGCCCCGTGCCTCGGCGCGGGGCGCGGATTGAAACAATGGCGGAGGACCTCGACTTGGGCGAGGGCGAGTGTCGCCCCGTGCCTCGGCGCGGGGCGCGGATTGAAACGCGGTTCCTTTGATATTTGCGGGTCATGGGTAGTTTGGACCTCCAACATTGGACACGCATCGGGGCCATGAACCGGCAGGGCCCGTCGCGGCTCGGCAGCCTCGCCCTACCGCATGAATCGGTAGCTGGGCGCGCCGAACGGAGCAGGTCACCGAGCCCGAGCGGCCGGCCCGGCGGTCCGGCCCTACCTCTACCGGGGTCATGGGGAGCCTCCGCCCTACCGCATGAATCGGTAGCTGGGCGCGCCGAACGGAGCAGGTCACCGAGCCCGAGCGGCCGGCCCGGCGGTCCGGCCCTACCTCTACCGGGGTCATGGGGAGCCTCCGCCCTACCGCATGAATCGGTAGCTGGGCGCGCCGAAGGAAGCAGGTCACCGAGCCCGAGCGGCCGGCCCGGCGGTCCGGCCCTACCTCTACCGGGATTCATGGGGAGCCTCCGCCCTACCGCATGAATCGGTAGCTGGGCGCGCCGAACGGAGCAGGTCACCGAGCCCGAGCGGCCGGCCCGGCGGTCCGGCCCTACCTCTACCGGGATTCATGGGGAGCCTCCGCCCTACCGCATAAATCGGTAGCTGGGCGCGCCGAACGGAGCAGGTCACCGAGCCCGAGCGGCCGGCCCGGCGGTCCGGCCCTACCTCTACCGGGGTCATGGGGAGTGGCCATGAGGCCTGGGGAATGACCAACTGGTTTCTAAGCCAGCCCGACGGCTCGGCACCTGGACCTCTCGGCGAAAGCCCCGCGGGCAAGATGCCCGCGCCCCTTTGTGAAGCCTCGAGGGGCTCGACTGCTGCCGCGCAGCCAAGATGCCCACCCCCGGGTTTGACCTGGTCACAACATGCGTCAGGGGACGATGGTTAGCCTCCGAAGGACTCCGAAAGACCTCGAAAGATGCTTTGACAGCAGGGGTCGGGCCTGGAACAGCCTCAATCGATGTTGTAGCGACTGCCTCCCTGCTGCGGTCGCCGGGCAAAACCTCGAAGGCTGGATGTGAACGCTGGGCTGGGCATTCTGATCTCGCTCCCCTTGGGGGCGGCGGTGTCGCTGTTGGCGGAGGAGGTGGTGGTCGGGTTCGATCGGCCGTTATATGTGGCGCAGTTGAATGTGCCGTTCCGTGTGGGTGTCGAGGTTCAATCCACGGCGCCGGTGGGTTTCTTCAGTTTCGGCGTGCGCTTGATATTCAGCCCCCAGATGGGCCAGGTGCCGAACCAGGACTTGATCTACACACCGGCGGACCTGGACTACAACGGCGTGCTGGGTCGGGGAGCGCTGCGCGAGACGGGGGACGGCTACGCGGCGGTTAAGGGGACGGTGGACGTGTTCGCCGATCCGATCCGCTACTACTCGGGCCGGTCCCTGGCTGAGTTTGTGTTGAACTGCGTCAACCCGGGAGATTACCAGCTCAGGCTCGAGATCTTCCGCACGCTGGGGCCGGCCGAGCAGGTCTTTATCGATGCCACCGGCCTGGCGCTCGACGAGCAGTTACGCTTCGCGACGGCCCAAGTGGTGGTGATCCCCGAACCGGCCGCTGTTACGCTCTTCGTCGTCGGTTTGGGTTTGATCTGCTTGCGGGGGAAATGGTCCAAGGCGCATGCCGGCGCGCGCCAGCCTGGCGGTGCAAGCCTACTGATGAGAGGTCGGGATAGACGACACCTTGCAGGTAGGGCGCGCAGTCCTCTGCGCGCCGTAAACCACTGTGGACACAGGAAGCCGCGGCGCGCAGAGGACTGCGCGCCCTACCGCCGAGTCGTAGTCCATCTCAGTGACTCATCAGTATGCTGACCCGGCGCGACCTGCACGAGTTGGAGGCGCTTGAACCCCGCTTCTTGCTGAGCGGGGAGGCCCTAGGGACCGCCTGCTACCTGCCTGAGACGGCCGACCGCAGCGGGGCGGATACGGCAGAGCCGACCGCCGCGTGGGAGTGGTCGACGGTCGAACCGGACCAGCCGTCCGAAGGCACGGCGCTCGGGCTCGCAGGCTCGTCGGCCGAGGGTTGGCAGTTCGATTGTCTGGCAGGCGTCGCTACGGAGGCGCTCCCAAACGAGACGGACACGGCTGCCGATTCGGGGCTGAACGACGTCGGCCGAGGTCCAGATTCGTTGGCACCCCCTGGGGCGACCGGCGATGGCGGGGTGGAGGAAAGGGAAGGGTTGGAGCAAACGACGGATCGTATGCCGACCGTGAGCGAGTCGACCGGCTCGATCCGCTCGGTTCGGCTCGCCGCCGTTCCATCGGCGCCGCGCCATGCGACTGGCGCCGCCGCGGTCGAGGTCGACTCGGCGGCCGCGCGGTTGGTCGAGGAACTCCATGCGGCCAACGGTCCCCCAGCCCTGCCGGAGTCAAACCCACTCGAGACCGCAGCGGCCGTTGGCGCCCCTGCCCTATCGGTGTCAGGTGACGCGTCCCGGCGCGGGATAGCGCTGCATGGGGGGCCTGTGGGCATGGGACCCAAACTAGATACAGTGACTCCGGCGACTCCAACGAGTGCGACGGATCTCCAGGTCATCACCTTGCATCTGGATCGGGCGGTGATGGCTGAGGGGGCGCGTGAGGCGACGACGTATACGCTAAGCGATTTGGGCCCGGACCGTTTGCCTGGCGGCGGTGACGATGTGCTGGTCGAGTTAAGTCCGGTGTACACGGAGGGGAGCCGTGAGATCGAGTTGCGCATCGCGGAGCCGTTGCGGGAGGGGCTCTACGAGTTGACGGTCCGGGGCGATGCCAACTCCGGGTTGCGCGGGCTGGACGGGACGCCACTGGATCAGGACCAGGACGGCGCACCGGACCCCTTCGTGACGCTCCTAACGATCGACTGGACCGGGCCGCGCGTGAGCGGGATCGGGGTCGGGCGCGTCCTGGCGTTTGACGGGGCGAACGATTTCGTGCGGATCCCGCGGGGTGCGGCGGTCGGGTTCGGCGACGCCGCCACGGTCGAGGTCTGGTTCAAGACCGCGTCGAGCGGCGCGGACCAGTTGGTGCTGCAGAACCTGGCCGGGACCGGCATCAGTTTGTACCTGAACCGCTTCCAGGTGGGTTCGGTGCTGTTCCTGTTCGACGGGGACTCGGGCAACGACACGCGCGCCTTCGGGACGGGGCTCAACGACGGGCGTTGGCATCATGCGGCGGCGGTGTTCGACCGCGGCACGGTCACCACCTACATCGACGGTCGGGCTGCCGGCACCAAGACGGAGGCCTTGGTTCAAGGGGTGCAAGCCGACGGTTACTTCGGCAGTGGCAGCGGCACCCAACTCTTTTATCAAGGCGAATTGGCGGAGGTCCGGCTCTGGACCGTCGCGCGGACCGAAGCCCAGATCGGAAGCGACCTCGCGCGCGCACTCGAGGGGACCGAACCGGACTTAGCGCGGCATTGGCGCTTGGACGCCGGTCTGGGGACCGTGGTGGTGGACCGAGTCGGTTCGGGCGAAGACGGTCTGCTCGAGTCGCCGGACCCGTCAACGCGCCCTCGCTGGGTGGCAGGCAACCCGCCGATCGAGCGAAGGAGCCTGTTCCTGACCTTGGTGGACTCGGGCGGCTTGGATGCGGCCAGCGTCACCGCGGTTGGGCACTACAGCGTGCTGGCCAGCGGTGGGGACGGAACTTTTAGCGACGGCAACGAGCTCGACGCGACGGACAGCTTGCAGGGGGTGGGGTTCGATCCGCTCACGAGCGTCGTGCGGCTCGAGTTCGACCGCGCTCTGGCCGAGGACTTCTACCAGGTGCGCGTGCGCGGCGCCGGCGGGGTGCGCGATCTGGCCGGCAACCAACTCGGGGGGGGCACCGATTACGCGAGCGGACCGCTCGAGGTGCTGACGCGACCGGCGCTGATCTCGCTGAAGTTGGCGGAGGCAAGCGACACGGGCGCATCGAGCACGGACAACCTGACGCGCCTGAACCAGCCGACCTTCCTGGTAACGGTTAATGACGCCGGCCGGATCGGGATCGACTTTGATGGCGACGGCACGCTCCTGGCCCAAGGCACCGCCGCGGCGCCCATCGTCTTCACCTCGTGGCGGGACGACCGCGCCGGGGTGGACCTGACCGGGCCGGGTCTGGACGACGGCCGGCCGGGCGACTGGGAGACGATCCATTTCAGGCCTGGCTCAGGTTCGTCCGTTCTCGAGTGGGTCGAGGTCCGTTACGCCGGCAATTTCTATTACCCCGGGCACGGCGAGCGGCGCCCGGCCATTCAGGTGGACGGGGCGGACCTGGTCCTGCGGGACCTGCTGGTCCGGGACGTGGACAGCACGGGCGTTTACCTGACCTCGGGCAAGCCCAGACTCGAGCGGGTGGCCGTCCAACGGGCCAGCGGCAGTGCTTTCTACGCCGAGATCGCGGCGGACCCGATCCACCAACAGCTCAGCGCCTCCCAGTCCGGCTGGAACGGCTACGGCCTGACCGGAGGCGAGATCGCGGCGGATCGGACCTGGGACTTTGGGGGGGCGGTGCTGAGGTTGAACGTGAGGGGTGTGAAGGTGGCGCAAGGTGCGACGCTGACGGTGGTGCCGGGTCAAGTCGTTAAGTTCAACCAGGAGCTCGAGTTGGTGCTCGAAGGGAATCTGCGCGCGGTGGGAACGGCGGCCCAACCCATCGTCTTCACCTCCTGGCGCGACGACACCGTCGGGGGCGACTCGAACAACAACGGCGCCGCCGATGCGCCGGACTCGAGCGATTGGGAGGCCATCTACCTCAATGCGGGCAGCGACGACTCGGTGCTCGAGCAGGTCCAGATCCGTTACGCGGGCAATTTCTATCACCCGCGTCACGGGGAGTATCGGGCGGCGCTCTATTTCACCAACACCCGGGCCACCGCCCAACAGGTTCGCATTCAGACGGTCGACCACCACGGGGTGTGGATCAGCGGCGGCGCTCCCACCCTCGATCGCGTCACGGTGCGCGGGGCGCGCGGGTACGCGTTCAGCCAGGACTTGGGGGCCGACCCGGCCTGGACGAGCCCGGTGGCGTTGGACAACTGGTACGATGCTCTCTACCTCCGGGCGGGCACGCTGACCCAGCCGATCGTCTTCACCTCCCGCCGAGATGACACGGCCCTGGGCGACACCTTCCACGACGGAGCGACCGCGCCGCAGTCGGGGGATTGGCGCCACCTCAGGTTCGAGGCCACGAGCAAGGACAGCGTGCTGGATCGCGTGGACGTGCGGTATGCAGGCAACCGCTATTACCATGACCACGGCAACCGCGATCATGCCATCACCATCAACGGCAGCGCGCCGGTCCTCCGCAACACCCGAGTCCGCGACGCCAACGGTCTCGGGGTCAACATCGCAGCCGGCGCCCCTCGACTCGAACAGGTCACCGTCGAGCGGTCGGCTTGGACGGCGTACTACGTGGATTATGCGGCTGCGCCGGTGTTGGTGGGCTTGCGCGCGGTCGACACCGGAGCGGACGTCGTGGGCCTGTACGGCAGCGCCTTGGCGGGCGATCGCACCTTCGACGGCGGCGGTTTGCCGATGCGTTTGGACTCGGATCTGGTGGTGCCGGCGGCCGTTACCCTGACCATTGTGCCGGGCCAAATCTTCAAGCTGGGCAACGAACGCTTGGTCCAAATCGACGGAACGCTGACCGCCAAAGGCACAGCCGAGCGCCCGATCGTCTTCACCAGTTGGCGCGACGACTCGGCCGGCGGGGACTCGAACAACAACGGCGCCGGAGACGAACCCTTGTCCGGCGACTGGCAATCGATCGTGCTGAACGACGGCTCCGACGCCTCGGTGCTCGAGTATGTCGAGGTGCGGTATGCGGGCAACCGTTACTACAGCGGCCACGGCGCGCGCCGCCTCTCGCTCCAGCTCAGTCGATCCAACGCGACCTTGCGTCAGGTGAAGGTGCTCTCTGCGGACGGCGTCGCGATCGGGATGTATGGCGGCGCGCCCACGCTCGAGCAGGTGACGGCGTTGGGCGGTGGGGACTGGCCGTTCTACCAAGACGTCAGCGCGCGGCCCCAGTTGCGCGGTCTGACAGCCACCCAAAACCGCTATCAGGGCTACATCCTCCAGGGCGGCAGTTACACCACGGACTTGCGTTTGCCGGCGCACGACTTCGCTTACGTGACCGACGGCAACCTCCAGGTGGGGTCGGGGGCCACGCTGACCCTCGAGGCCGGCGTGGTGCTCAAGATGGCACGCGAGCAGATGCTGCAAGTGGACGGGCGTTTGGATGTGCAGGGCACCGCCGCGCGGCCTGTCGTCCTCACCAGTCGCGAAGACGACTCGGTCGCAGGCGACGCGCTCCGGGACGGCTGGGCAATTGGTTCAAAACGAGAGCTACGGCCTGCACGTCGAACAGGGGTCGGCCACGTTGACGTCGCTGCTCGTGTCCGGGAATCTCAACGGCCTCTCGATCGCGAACGGGCAACGATTGACGGTGACGGGTTCGATGCTGTCGGGCTCGAACTCGGCGATCGGGTACGGCGGTAGCGGGGACTTCGAGCACGTCATCGCCACCGGCAACTGGTGGGGCGACTCGGGCGGGCCTCACAACACCTCGAACGCGGACGGCCGCATCAATGACAACCCAGCGGGCCACCCGGCGGGCGACTGGGTCGACTACGACGGGTGGCTTAGTGCTCGACCCCAGGTTGGCAGCGGGCCTTATGTCGTCGGAGTCCAAGCTTCTAGCGCTCCCTTGAACGGTCTATGGGCCGGCGAAGGCAACGCCAGCGACCGCCTGGGCAATCTCCATGGAACACTTCGGAACGGAGCCACGTTCGCCCCGGGGAAGGTGGGCCAGGCCTTCTGGTTGGACGGCGTGGATGACTCGGTGGACTTGGGGGCCTGGAATCCGGGCAGTCGCTGGACGCTGGCTGCCTGGGTCAACGCGAGCGACTTGCCGGCCGGGCGAAGGGCGATTGTGGGCGGGATGAACGACTGCGCAGACTGGGCGTTGGTCCTGAGCAGCGGCGAGTTCGGGCTGGCGATTCGGCAGCCCGGAGGTTGCACGCTCACCCTCGGTTCCGGCGTGCGCCCCGCAGCCAACGAGTGGCACTACGTGGTCGGCACCAATGACGGCGCCACGGCGCGCCTCTATGTCGATGGCGAGTTGAAGGCGTCGACGCCCGTCGAACCGGGTTATGTGGGGACGTCGAATCGCGCCTTGATCGGAGCCGAGCAATGCTGCGGTAACTTCTTTCCTGGCTTGATCGACGAAGTGCGCATAGTCGGCCGCACGCTCAGCGCCGACCAGGTCCGGCACTTGTTCGAGACCGGCGAACTGGGCGAGAGCATCCAGTTCAATGTCCGGTTCTCGGACGCGATCCGGCCGGACACCTTCACGCTCGAGGATCTCGAGATCCTGGGTCCAGCGCCCGTTGCCGCTCACGAGGTGCGCCCCCTCGACGCCAAGACCTACCAGATCGCGATCTGGCCCGCCCCGACCGCCGAAGGCCAGTACACAGTGCGCCTGGGACCGGCCCTCGAGTCGACCGCCGGACTCCGGATGGACCAAGACCGGGACGGGACCGTGGGCGAGACGCCCGACGACATTTACGAATTTGGCTGGACCATCGATCGGACGGGGGCTCGAGTGGTGGCGCAAACGCCCTCCGGCACTTCGAGCGCCGCCGTGGATCGCCTCGAGGTCGCCTTCTCCGAACCGATTCAATCCAGCAGCTTTACCCGGTCGGACACGGCGATTCTCGAGCGCATCAGTCTGGGCACAGTGCGGGTGCCGGGTTTCTTCGTCCTCAGTTACCGGGCGAGTGTGGATGTGGCGAACGGAGGCCTCAGCGTAACCACAGTGCCTACGCTCCTGGTTCCCGCCCGCCAAGTCCTCGCCGTCAAAGCCCTCTCGCCCACGCTCTACCGCCTCGAGTTCGAGGCCATCACCCGCAATGGCGACTACGCCGTGCGCGTCGGGCCGGACATTTTAGACTTGGCCGGCAACCGCATGGATCAAGATGGCGACGGCGTCGTGGGAGACAGTTACCTAGGCGCGTTTAGCATCCGGCTCGAGCCGTTGCGGATCGTGAGCCACGAACCCGCCGGGGTCATCGGCCAGGGAACCGACCGTCTGGACGTGACTTTCTCGGTCCCGATCGTGCCAGCCAGCTTTGGCGCGCTTGACGTTCGGCTAGTCGGACCAGCCGGCCGCATCCCGATTCGCGCAGTCCAACCGATGGGCGAGACGCGCTACCGCGTGTGGTTCGACACTGTGACCGCCGAGGGCATGTACACGGCGCTCATCGGCCCTGACATCCGGGATGCCGCCGGCCGGTTGATGGACCAGGACGGCGACGGCACACCGGGCGAACCCGAGGACCGGTACGAGGCCCGGTTCCAGATTGACGAAGTGGGGCCGGCCATCGTGGCGCAATCGGTCGTGGGCACCGTGGCGGCCCCGGTGACCGCCCTCGAACTGACCTTCAGCGAGCCGGTTCGGGCCAGCACGTTCACTCCCGTGGATGTGCGCTTTACCGGTCCCAACGGAACCTTTGGCGTCACCGACGTGGTCCAGGTCAGCCCGGTCACCTTCCGCTTGCTTTTCCTGGCCCAATCAGCCACCGGCGACTACTCCTTCACGGTCGGTCCGCACATCCTGGACCTGGCAGGGGTGCCAATGAACCAAGACGGCGACGCGCTGGACGGCGAGGAACTCGAGGACGTATACACCGGCACATTCGCCATCGACAACACGGGCCCGCGCATCGTGTCGCACACACCGGCAGGCACACTCGAGGCCCCCTTCGCGCGCGTGACCCTCGAGTTCAGCGAGCCGGTTTGGGGCGATTCCTTCGACCTGACCGATGTGCAAGTCGTCGGGCCCCAAGGCGCGCTCGCGGTTGGCCAACTCGAACGCCTGGATGCCACCCATTATCGGCTGAGCTTTGCCGCCCAAACGGTCCCGGGCAACTACCGGTTCACGGTCGGCCCGCAGATTGCCGACGCCGTGGGCAATCGCATGGATCAAAACGGCAACGGCATGTTCGGCGAGCCGGCGGACACGTACGTGTTCGTGTTAACTTTGGCGTTGCCGAACCTCGAGGTCCTGGGGCTGACCGTCCCGGACAGCGTCGCGGCGGGCAGCTCGCTCACGGTGAATTGGACGGTCGGCAACAGCGGCGGCCTGTCGGCCCAAGCGCCCTGGACCGACCGCGTCGTGCTCAGTCGCGACGAATTCCTGGGCAACCTGGACGACCTGGTACTGGGTTCGCCCGCCGCCACGACCAACCTGGCTCCCGGCGGGAATTACCTGCGCGAGGTCACCGCCACCGTGCCCTGGGGCGCCCAGGGCGCGTACACCCTCTTCCTCGAACTCGACGCTGGCCAACAGTTGCTCGAAGGCAACGAAACCGACAACGTGCTGAGCCGGCCCGTGCGTGTCGAGTATGCGCGGCCGCCGGCGGATCTGCGGGTCGAGGCGGTCACCATCCCCGCCACTGCCGGGACCGGCCAAGAGCTCACGGCGTCTTGGCGCGTGACGAACTATGGCACCGCACCCACGGAAGCGCGGGCGTGGTCGGACCGGGTGTACTTATCGGCGGATGAGACCTTCGGCAACGACGTGGTGCTGGGGACCTTCGCGCATGGCGGTGCGCTGGGGGCGTTAGGGAACTACGGCACGGTGCAGAAGGTCATGTTGCCGGAGGACTTGACGGCGGGCTTGTACACGGTGTTCGTGGTCACGGATGTGCTCGGGCAAGTCCTCGAGCCGGGCGGCGAAGACAACAACGTGGCTGCCAGCCTCAACCGGCTGAACGTCACGCTCTCCCCCGTGCCGGATCTGACCGTCGCTGCCGTCACGGGCCCCGCCACGGCCAACGTCGGCCAAACGGTTACTGTCCATTGGACGTTGCGCAACGCGGGCGGAGCGAGCCTCACTCGCACCTGGAAGGACCGCGTCTATCTGTCCACCGACGGGACCCTGAATGGCGCGGCGCAGCTCGGCACGTTCGAGTTCAGCGGCACGTTGGCCGTGGGCGGCGAGCGGGCACGACAAGCGCATGTGACCTTGCCCGCGTGGACGGATGGCGATTACCGGTTGGTGGTGGTGACCGACGCGGAGAACCAGGTGTTCGAGCGGGACCAGGAAGACAACAACCTGGGTGTCGCGGCTGCGCCGGTGCGGCTGACGCACCCGGACTTGGTGGTGCAAGACATCGGCCCGATCGGCAACCTCGAGTCCGGCAGCTCATTCCCACTCGAATGGACGGTGCGCAACGTCGGCACCGGGCCGAGCCCGTCGCGTTGGACCGAGGCCCTGTTCCTCTCGGTTGACCCGGTGCTCTCGGCCCAGGACGTTCTGCTGCTCCGCCGCGAGCACCCAGGCGCCCTCGAAGCGGGCCAAGCTGCGGTCCGAACCGAACCGACCGTCGCGCTGCCCGATGGTTTGGCCGGCACCTATTACGTGCTGGTTCAGACCGACGCGGCCAACGAAGTCGCGGAAGGCGCCGGCGACAACAACAACGTTGGCGCCTCGACCGCGTTCGAGGTTGCCCTGGCGCCCTATGCCGACTTGCGCACCAGCGCGGTCACCGCCCCGCCCCTGTTGATTGGCGATCCGGTGGACTTGACCGTGTCCTGGACGGTGTCCAACGAAGGCACGGGCGCGGGCCGAATCGATCGTTGGGTGGACCGCGTGTTGCTCTCGGCGGACACCGTTGTGGGTAACGGCGACGATCGGAATTTGGGCCAGTTCGAGCACTTCGGCCTCATGCCGGTGGGCACGCAGTACACCGAGACTCGAGTCATCACGCTCCCCTCGAGCCTCCAGGGCCGCTTCCACGTGTTCGTCGTCGCCGACGCTGTCTGGGACATCGGCGACCGGTTGATCGGCGTCGCCGAGCGCGGCACGGAGAAACGGCCCGTCACGCTTGGGCCGGGCGAAAGCTACCACGCCACACTCGCGACGGCCTTGCCGGTGGCCTTGCCTGCGAATTACCGGGTGATCGTGCGCGCGGACATCTACGACGACATCCACGAAGGCGCGTTTAACCGCAACAACACCCGGACCTCGGCCGATGTCCTCGAGGTCACCGTGACGACCCTCACCCTGGGCGTCCCACTCGAGGACACGCTCGCCGCCAACCAAGCCCGGCTTTACCGGGTTCAAGTCCCCGCCGGCGAGACCCTCGAGGTCGTGTTGGACAGTGACCTAGACAACGCTGCGAACGAGGTCTTCCTGCGTATCGAGGCGTTGCCGGACTCGATTCGCTACGACGCCGCTTATCCGGGACATCTTTGGGCTGACCAGACCGTGCTGGTTCCGGCGACCCAGCGCGGCTTCTACTATGTGCTCGTGCGGGCAACGGGCTCAGGCCCCACCCAAACCATCGAACTGCGCGCGCGCCTGTTGCCCTTTGGCATTACCGAGGTGCGCCCAGACACCGGCGGCGACAGCCGCTACGTGACCGTCCGCATCGCCGGCGCCAAGTTCGATCCGGCGGCGACTGTGAAGTTGATCCGGCCGCAGTTCGCCGAGCATGTGCCGGTCAACTACCTGCGCACGAGCGCGACCGAAATCGTGGCCGTGTTCGACCTGCGCGATGCCGTTCATGGGCTCTACGACGTGCAGGTGACCAACCCCAACGGCCAAGTCTCGCGCGTGCCTTACCGGTACTTGGTCGAGGACGCCTTGCCCCTCGATCTGGCTGTGGGCCTGGGCGGCCCCGCTCGACTCGAGTTGGGCGAGGTCGGCTGGTACGGCGTCGGCATATACAGCCTGACCAACGTCGATGCGCCCTATGTGCACCTCGAGTTCGGCCTGCCGCGCCTGCCGCAAGACCCGACCGGGTTGATTCCCGGGGAGAAACTGGTCTTTCGCACCAACCTCAGCGGTCAGCCGCGAATCGACCAGGTCCCATGGGTCGAGCTGGATCCCATCGTGAACCTGGGCGGCCACCTCATGGCACCCGGGTTCACCTTCGACTTCGTCAACCGCGGCTATGCCGCCCTCACCTTTACCGCCGATACCTACCCTGCGCTGCGCGAGATCCTGGCTGAAGACCCGGATTTCCTGAAGAACCTGTTCGATTTCGAACTCGAAGCGCTCGCCTTCGATTTCTACATCCAAGCCGCTGCCACCCCCATGACCACCGCCGAGTACCTCAAGTACCAACGCGGCCAGGCCGAGACGTTGCGCGGTCGGATCCTGAGCGATACCACGGCCCCGCAGGGGTTGCGGGCGCTGGCGTCTGACGCCCAGACCTGGGGCAACCTGTTCCTCGCGGCGCTCACTGACACCGGGTTGTTGCGCGCTCAAGACGAACCGCCCGAGATTCGCGATCGACCCGAGTTCGCGAGCCTGATGTCGGTGCTGGCCGCTGGGCTGCTCGGCGGGCCGCGCGGCGGCGAGATCATCGCCGCAGGGTCCCTGGTCGATTTCTTCAACCAAGTGCGCCGCTGGTACGGGCACGATCCCGAGGCGACCGGCAGCGCCGCCATTCCGCCCTTCAGCCAGTTCGATCTCGGGCTCACCTACCGCACCCACTACGCCGCGTTCCGGATCACGGTGGGCGAACGCCAGCAGGTTACGCAGGTCCCCGTCGACCTGCCGAATCTGGGCCGGTTCTTCGGCCTGACCGGCGCGCGCAGCGACAGCGTGTTCCTATCCGGTCCGAATGGCTTTGGCGACCTGCGGTTTGTGCCCGCCGATCAACCCTTGCCCTATACCATCTCCTTCGAAAACCCAGCCACCGCTACCGCGCCCGTCTCCCAAGTCCGCATCCTCGAGGCCCTGGATCCGAATGTGGATCCGCGCTCGTTCCGCTTGGGCGACATTCGGTTGGGCGACTTGGTGGTCCATTTGCCGCCGAATCGGGCCGCGTTCACCGGCGAGTTCGACCTGCGAGCCGAGCGCGGCATTTTCTTGCAGGTGACCGCTGGCCTGGACGTGAACACGAACCTGGTCACGTGGCTGTTGACCGCGGTGGACCCACTGACCGGCCTGCCGGCCACCGACCCCACCCTGGGCCTCCTGTTCCCGAACGTCGACCGCACCCAAGGCGGCTCGGTCCATTACACCATTAAGGCCAACCCGGACGCGCCCACCGGCGCGGAGATTGCCGCCAGCGCCCGCATCCTCTATGGCAACGCTGCGCCGCTCGATACCAACGTCGTCACGCACACGCTCGATGCCGTGGCTCCCACCTCCCAGTGGACGGCTACACGCCTCGCCAACGGGTCCTATGCCTTGAGCTGGTCCGCCACCGACGATCCGTCTGGTTCTGGGGTGAAGGACTACAGCGTCTTCACCTCGGTCAATGGCGAGCCGTTCAATCCTTGGCTGCGCCAGACCACCGAGACCAGCGCCGTGTTCGAGGCGCAACCGGGCACCACCGTAGCGTTCGTCGTGCTCGCTGCCGACGCCGCGGGGAACCTCGAAGCGCCACCCGCCGGAGTCGCCCTGCCCCTGACCCCGGCTGGCGTCAACTTGGGCGCACCGCCCACAGCACCCGAGACCACGCCAGCGCCGTTGCCCACAACGACACCGCCGGGCGTGCCCGCAACCAACCCGTTGTTTACACAGGCACTCCTCCAAATCCCGAACCTGCAAGGGCGAGACCGACCGTCCTCGTTCCGCACCGTCTTCGAGCCGTTCACCGCCGCTGGCTTCGCCCTTCGGATGCCTCAGTCCGGCGCGGGGATTGGCCCGCTCGGACTCGCCTTTGCCCCGGACGGCGAGACCGTCTACGTCAGCGGCGGCCGCGGTCGCAATGCCTTGTACCGATTCGGCGTCGGCGGGGGCGAAGCAGGCGCGCCACTGGCTGTGTTGGACGAGCCGGTTTACGACTTGGCCTTCGACGCCGATGGCTGGCTTTGGGCCACCTCCGGCGGCGGGTCGCTCCTGCAGATCGACCCGGCTACGGGCCAGATTGCCGACCGGTTCGGCCAAGGCATCGAGTTGGGCCTTGCCTATGACGCCGCAACCTCGACCCTCTACCTCTCGACGCGCGACGGCATCGCCACCTTCCAAACCCGCACCCGCACCTTCTCGAGTTACGCCAGCACACGCGTGCACAGCCTCGCCTTGGCCCCGGACGGAACCTTGTGGGCCACCACCTGGCCGAACCAAGGTCAAGTGGTCCGGTTCGACCGCCTGCACCGGCCCGAGGTGATGGCCACCTTCGAGGACGCGCCGCAAGGGTTGGCGTTTGGCCAACCGGGCACGCAACTCGACGGGCTCCTCTTCGTCTCTCACACCGGCGGCGCCCTCACTTTGGTGGACCTGGTCTCGCTCGAGTCCGTCCCCATCGCCACCGGCGGCGGCCGCAGCGAGTTCATTAAGGTCGGCCCGGGCGGCCGCCTCTACGCGACCTCGAGCGCGCAGGTGGACGTGTTCTTCCCGGTGTTGCCGCCCCAGGTAATCGCGACCTCGCCCCCGCTCGGCGCTGAGGCGGTCCCAATCGTCAACCGCGCCACCGTCACCTTCAACGCGGGCATGCTCACCGGCGCCGACCCGGGCGCGGTGTCGAGCCTGACCCACTACGCGTTGACCGACCTGAACACGGGCCGGCCGGTCACCCTCGGCGCCGCGGTCTACGATCCCGCCACGCGCACCGTCGAGTTGAGCTTCGAACCTCTGCCCCCCGACGAATACGAGCTGCGCGTCCGCGCGACCCTCGAGAGCGACCTGGGCGTGCGTCTCGAACGCGACCATGTCACCCAGTTCGTCGTTCTGCAGGAGTTGACGGACACGCTCACGCCCGAGTTCAGCCACACGCGCTACGACCGCGCCGCTGGCACCGTCGCCTTCGAGGTCAGCCTCACCAACGCCCTTCCTTTCAACCTCCAGGCGCCGATCCGTATCGTCTTCGCCGGGCTCGGCTCCGACGCCCCGTCCAGCCAAGCCGCAGCCGTGAGCCTGCTCGAGCCCGATGGCCAAACCGATACCCAGCTCCCGTACCTCGACCTCCATACCGCGCCCGATACCCTCCTCGCCCCAGGCGCTACCCTCACGCGGACCGTCGTCTTGCGAAATCCGACCGGCGCGCGTGTGGACCTCGAACCGCGCGTCTTGGCGTCCGTGTCGGTCAACTTGCGGCCGACCTACCAATCCACGCCAGCCAACTCGGGCGCCGTGGCCCAGGAGTATCGGTACGCGCCCCAGGCGGTCGATCCGGACGGCACCCGGGTCTGGTATGTCTTGCGGGAAGGACCGGCGGGCGTGGTGTTCGAGGCCGAGACCGGCCTGATCCGTTGGACACCCGCCGCCCAGGCGGCTGCTCGAGCCGCCTTCGAGCTGCGCGCTTACGACGCCCGCGGCGGCTACACCGCCCAAGCCTGGACCGTCAATGTCACCGGCGCCAACGCCGTCCCCGTCCTGTTCCCCATCGCCAACCAACAGATCGCCGAAGGCGAATGGCTCGAGCTCCCCGTGGCCGCCTTCGACCCCGACGATCAACCGTTGGTCTTCGGCGTCGACCGGCTCCCGCCCGGCGCCCTGTTCGACGGGCGCGACAATGTCCTGCGGTGGCGACCCGACTCGACCGCCGCCGGGCGATACCCCGGGATCGAGGTGTTCGTCAGTGACGGCCTCGCGCGCGTGTCCCGCACTTTCGAGATCCTCGTGCTGAACGTGAATCAGCCGCCTCAGCTCGAATTGCCGGCCGCTCAAGTCGTGCGCGAAAACGACGAGCTCCGCTTCACGCTCGAGGCTCACGACCCCGATGGCGACCGCGTCTGGTTCACCGCCGCGAACCTGCCCGTGGGCGCCACCCTGGCGGCCGACGACGGTCTCTTTGTCTGGCGCCCCAACTTCACCCAACACGGCAGCTATCAGCTCCAGGTCGCCGCCACCGACGGCACCGGCGTGACCGCTTCGGACTCGATGGTGCTGCGCCTGACCATCCTCGACCACAACGCACCGCCCGTGGTCGCGCCCATCCCGAACCAGACCGTGGCCGCCGGCCAATCGCTCGAGGTCACAATCGCCGCCGCCGATTCGGAGAACAGCCCGCTCACCCTGACCGTGACGGGCCTGCCCCCCTTCGCCACCTTCACCGATCGCGGCAACGGCACCGGCCGCATCCGCGCCAACCCGAGCCCCACCGACCGCGGCAACTTCGTCCTCACCGTCCGGGCCACCGACGACGGCAATGGCAACCCCGCCGCCGCACTCAGTGGCGACTACACCTTCGTCCTCACCGCCCAACTGGATAACGCCCAACCCGTCCTCGAACTCGTTCCGGACCAAATCGCCCTGGTCGACCAAGAGCTGATCATCCCCGTGCGCGTGATCGACCTCGACGAGGACCCCCTGACCTATACCGCCTCGGGCCTGCCCGCCAACGCGACCTTCCGCCCCACCTCCGTCTACGGCTTGGCCGAGCTGCGCTGGCGTCCCTCGAGCGCCGACCTCGGCTCGCATGACATCGCCTTGACCGTCGCCGACGACGGCCACGGGAACCCCGCCAACGCCCTCCGCGACACCCGCACCGTCCGCATCCACGTGCGGCCCACCAACGCGGCGCCTCTGCTCGAGCCCATCGGCAGACGCTCGGCCCCCGAAGGCCAGACCTTGACCTTCACCCTGCGCGCCACAGATGCCGACGCCGACCCATTCACTTCCTAGCCACCAACCTGCCCCGCGGCGCCACGCTGAATTCGGTCAGCGGCCTGTTCCACTGGACCCCCGCGTACGATCAGGCCGGCCAGTACGGTGTCACCTTCACCGCCAGCGACGGACCCGGTCGCTCGACCGAAACCGTCACGCTGCGCATCGACCCCGTCAACCAACCGCCGCGCCTGACGCCGCTGCCGCGGTTCCTCACCCTCGAGGATGTCGGGCTCACCTTCGAACTCGGCGCCGGCGATCCCGATGGCGATCCGCTCACCGCCACCATCGCCGGACCGCTGCCGGCCGGCGCCGGGCCGGGCACCAGCGTTCAATACGACTCGAACGGTGCCGTGTCCGACCTGCGCCCCATCCTCGCCGACTGGCGCCCGCTGCGCGAGGCTCTCGCCCAGCCCAGCACCCTCAGGCTCGAGGCAGGCGCGAGCCCGCGGCTCGCTGTCATCCTCGAGCCCCATGAACTGGCCACCGCCCGCTCCGGCCGTATCACCCTCGGTGTCGAGGTCATCGGCCCCGCCGGCAGTCCCCCACCGGTCGCCGCCATCCTCGGCGCGGTCGCCTCGGGTACCCTCCGAGACGGTGCGCGCAGCGTTTACCTCTGGACGCTCAACGAACCCGGTATCCGGTTCCTCGACCTCATGGGGGTGCAGGCGGCGGGGTCGTACCGGTTGGAAGTCTACCTGGCCGGCGACGTCAACGGCGACGCCGCGCTCGATGGGCGCGATGCGGTCGCCTTCGACGCCGCGCTCGGGTCGGTCACCGGCCAACCCGCCTATCGCATCGGGGCAGACGCCAACCGCGATGGGCAGGTGACCGATGCCGATCGCCGCCCACTCGATCTCGGGGCCGGCTTTGTGGCCAATCGCGCCCCCACTATCGCCGCTATCCACGCTAACTCGTACCGCGACCTGCCGGTTGCCATCCCGCTCGGCGCGGCCGCCTCGGACCCGGAAAGTCAACCCCTCCGCTTCATCGTCACCGCCGCCCAACATGGCACCGTCAGCCCGGTCGGCGATGGTCGTACCGTGCAATTCTATCCCGAGCCCGGCTTCACGGGCATCGCGAGCTTCACCGTCCAAGCCGACGATGGCCGCCTGACCTCCGCGCCCGCCGAGGTCCGGATCGCCGTGGTCGAGGCTGCGCTCGTGCGCCTGCAGTTGGACGAGCGCGACTTGGCAATGACCGCCGGCACAACGCGGACGATTGGTGTCTTGGGCGAGTTTGCCGACGGCCAGACGCGGGCGCTGCCCGGCCGCATGGTGCAGTTCACCTCGACCGATCCGGCCCATGCGGTCGTGTCGCCCACTGGGCTGGTGTGGGCCTTGAGCGACGGCATCGCCGTGATCGAAGCGCACCGCGACACGCTCACCACCGTCACACCCGTCACCATCGGCGAACGCGGCGCGCCCCGCACGCTCGAGTTCTATCCGAGTTCCGTAACCCTCGAACCCAACGGCGCCACCCGCCAATTCCTCGTGCGCGAACTGCTGGGCGACGGCGCCGCCGTCGTGGATCGGTCGGCGCCGGCGGCGGGCACCAGGTACTACGTGGGCAACTCGACCGTCGCCACCATCGATCCGACCGGCCTGCTCACCACCCGCGCCGCCGGTCGAACGGACGTTACCATCGTCCACCAGGGCCAAAGCGTGGTGGCGCATGTCACGGTCGCTCCGGCGGTGCTGAACTCGGGCATCATCGGGACCCAGGGCGGCGTCGTGGGTACACCCGACGGCATCGCCATCGCCATCGCCCAGGGCGCCCTCGACGGCGACGCCGTCGTCGAGGTCATCCCGCGCACCGAGGCGGACATGCCGTACGCGGCGCCGGGCGGGTTCACCTTCGCGGGCGCGTTCGAGGTTCGGCTCGGCGGCGCCACCCTCGAACACGGCCTGGGCGTGACCTTGCCGGCGCCGGCCGGGGCGAAACCAGGCGACCCGATCTACCTGTTCCGACCCGGCCGGTTGCTGGTGGGCCCGGGTCAGTACCGTGAGATGTGGGAGTTGGTGGATCGGCTCGTGGTCGAGGCGGACGGGCAGACGGCGCGGACCACTTCGCCGCCCTACCCATCCTATTCGCTCGAGGGGGTTGCGTTTGGCTTCTCGCCGTCGCTGTTGTCCCTGGCCTTTGCCACCGCCTCGATGAGCCTGCGAATCGGCGCGATCGAGGTCGACCCCGAAACCGGCACGCCCTTCTACAGTGTCCCCGGCCTCTTGGCCGATCTCTGGTTGCCCGTCCCCAAG
>Ga0194126_10004552_pt1 | contig 21069 bp, 19 predicted proteins | sample TA2KigC150mmetaG_FD_148641 | JGI IMG/M metagenome (GOLD analysis project Ga0194126, IMG submission 148641) | Freshwater microbial communities from Lake Tanganyika, Tanzania - TA2015035 Kigoma Deep Cast 150m | ecosystem: Environmental > Aquatic > Freshwater > Lake | place: Tanzania: Lake... | reverse complement strand
TTACCGAGCCGAGCGCGGCCGGGCCGCAGTTTTATCGCGTGAAAGTGCAAGGATCCGCCGGACGATAAGAGAGATTTACGCCCGGACGCCACTGCCCCGGCGGGGTTGCAGGACTAACGAGCTTGGACGCAGGGGGACTGCATCCTGCTGGGGCCATGGCGGCCGGGCGAATCGACCGGCGCCTTGAGCAACAGAAGACAGAAGTAGCGAAAGTTCAAACTTACATCGCCGCAGGTGAACGATCCCCTCTCTTTGGACGTGTCTTGTAGGACAGGGCGTCTCGCCTGTCCAGCATTTGCGTACACCAAAAGCAGGACAGGCGGGACGCGCTGTCCTACCAAACGGTTCATCGGTGCCAACGCATCGAACAAAGCGTACACGCTGCCGACTGCAAGCCGGCGATACAGCAGAGTGAAACTCTGCGTTACGAGAACCATGGCGCGCTTCTTGCGTTGTTCCACCAGTCAGTAATGAAAAATAGCTTTTTGCCCCTCGCCTTGGCTGCTTTGGCCTCGATTGCAACGGCTTCAGCGCAGCCGACCGTGGACTTTCTCATCACGAATCGGTTTGTCGAGCCGCATAGCGTCGCGGTTGATGAAAACAACAAGTTCCACATCAGCGACAGCGCCAATCACCGCGTCTTCAAATATGATCCTGACAATGGCGCCCTAACGAGCCTCGCCGGAACGAGCGGGCAGTTTGGGATGACGAATGGCCCAGGGTTTATCGCGCGCTTCTTCTCGCCGAAAGGAGTCGCCTTGGCGCGCGGTGGGTTAATCGTCGCCGACTCCGGCAATCACATGCTCCGGTGCCTCAGCCTGACGGGCAGCGTATCGATCGTGACCAACTTCGCTGGCGCCGCCAGTCAAGCAGGTCTCGTGGACGGACCGCTCGATACCGCTCGCTTCAACAGTCCAATCGGCCTCGCCACGGATGCCACCGGCAACATTTATGTTGCTGATTCCAAAAACAACGCGGTGCGGAAGATCGATGCCAATAACGTCGTTTCCACGGTGGCGTCCGGTTTCTCCGAACCTTCAGCGGTGGCGGTTGGAAGCGGCGGCGAGCTTTATGTTGCTGACACGCGGAATCACGCCATCAAACTTATCAAGACAGATGGCAGCGTGACTTTGCTCGCTGGCAAAGGCGTTTCGACGAGCAGCGGAACAAACGATTCATTCTTTGCCGAAGAAGCGCTTACCTGATCACATACTCTCATGCCCACGACAAACGATTCACGAGCGACAAAGGCAAAGTCGTTTTAGGCGGTTACTCCTTTCAGATGCCCCTCACGGCCGCGAGTGGTTCAACCTATCGGATTCAAATTGGCCGGCCCTCCGCGAGCGATGCGTTCTCCAAAGACGTGTATATCGACACACCCACCAACGGTTCTTTTGGCGCCGGTGTGATCAATTCGATCAAAGACGTTCGTGTTGTGCAGGGCGGCATCGGCGAAGGCCAGCTCCGCTATCTCGCAGGTGACATCAATCCCTTCCGCTGGTTCAACGCCGGCGACTTTGGCGACACGAACCTGTTAAATAATGACGTCTACCAAACGTTTTATGCCGCGGCCTATCGATTCAATGTGCCGCCCTCGGGAACCGATTTCTTCGATGCGATAGATTCCTGCTGCATGACCTCCACTGGTTCGATCATCACGAATGTCTTTGATGCCAATGATGCGAATATCAATTTGATCACGCTCGGCGACGGTGAGATCAATGTCACAGACGTCTTTGTGATTTACCGCCGGACACTCGATCCATCGCTCAAATGGTTTGCTCGCTACTGGATCGATGGCCAGCGGACGGCCGCCGAAGTGCGCAATCTATTTCGCGGGCTCAGTGGAACTGTGCCCGCATCGGGCCAGAGTCTCGCCAATCTTCCGGCCGACGCGCTGACTCCAAGAACCGCGACTCCCAGGCCATCGGTCCTTTTCCGAGCGGATGACATTCGTGTCGCACCGGGTGAATCGATCGAGGTTCCAATTCGCGCGGAAGTCGCCGGCGCGTTTCCCCTCCGTGTGTTGTTGCTCAACCTTTCCGTCGAGGCGCTGGAAGGATCTCCGGCCCTGACTGAACCGATCCAGTTCACACCGGCAACGCAACTCGGAAAACCGGTCCTATCCACATCGACTGGCTACGGCAATTACGCGGCAACTTGGCTCGACCACCGCGTCCCCGGAGTGATCGGGTCAACGACGGTCGGCACGCTGCGGCTGACGATTCCCGCAAAAGCAACCGCGAATGCCGCTTACCGAATCCACTTCGGCCCGACCTCCGCATCTCCGAGCGGATTGTCACTCTTGCCTCAACAGATTCAGGATGGGCTTTTGGTTGGACGCGACCGGTCCGCATCCTCTTTTGGCGATAGCATTCCTGATACGTGGCGCCTGCGCTATTTCGGTTCGGCTCACAACCAATTGTCGCAAGCAGCCGCCGATGCAGATGGCGATGGCGTTTCCAATTGGCTGGAATTCAAGACGGGCACGAATCCGGCCGATGTGAGTTCGCAGTTCCGTTTGCTGGCCGATGCGCCCACTTCCCAACGTATCAAGCTGCGCTGGCCCTCGGTCCTAAACAAGATTTACGCAATCGAGGCTGCTCCGAGCATTTCCAGCGCTGAATGGACGACTATTAATCCTTCCGTAACCGGCACTGGCCACGAGATGGAATTGCTCGTTGATCCCATCGGTCCTGGGCATTTCTACCGCGTTCGCCTCCTTGAATAAGAATATTGTTCCCCCCCATGAACGCAACATTTGCCTGGAGGCTTTCCTTAAGTCCGCGTCCTTGCTTACTCGAACTTTCCGGCCCGTCTGACTGCCGCCAAAAGTCTGTCCTGGGATTCAAACGGGTTAAGTGGATTGGCCTCGTTGATCGTGTAAAGCGCGCGCATCACCAACCGGTAACGCTGGCCAATCTTGTAGTCAGGAAGGATCCACTGAAAATCCCAAGCAGGATTTCCCGCGCCGCCGCCCGAAGGAGATTGGCTCAGGCGAACCTTGTCCTGTGGCTGGAAGATCTGAACGAACGCCATCTGCCGGCAAACTCCCAGAAACCATGGCTCGGCATAGCGATGATTCGAATAATTGAACACGAGCGTGAGCGGGAAATTGGCATCGTGCGCAAACGCACGATTGTCATTCTCGGCTCGATGCGCCGCCAAAACGCCATGTTGGGGCGACGACGCGCGAACCCATTTCGGTCCCGTTTCGGTGTGGCCTGGAGGAATCAGGAAATGTGTGTCGCGCGATTCCGGCTGGTCAATGTAACTGGCCCAGAACAAGCCGATGTACCCGTTCTTATAGGTATCTCGGCGCGCAATGCATTCGAACGTCAACTGAATCGTTTCGTCTTCGAGCAATTGATAACGCATGCAACTTTCCAATCCCCAATGCGGCGTTGGCGCCTGGTAAAGTTCGGCTGTGTGGGAATCGATGACGCGCAGTTCCATCGGCGCGTGGCGCGGCTCGAAGAGGACCTTGTTGGTCTGAACGGCGCCATCGTGGATATGTTCGAAGTTCAAACCAGCGTAGGCCGGGACGCAGAGGTTGCGAGGCTGCTCGTCATGTTTGAGCGAGCCAATCCCATGATAACCCGCCCGGTGTCCCGGCAAGACCGCGTCATCGACGGCGCGATTATCAACAATCACTGCTTCAATCGAGCCTCGCCGCAAGACAACGTACGGTTTTCCCGGCGCCGTGAAGCGGACGGAGGGATTCTCTAAGCTCGTGTGAGCGATGGGTTCTGCTCCTCGGACTTCGAAGGCCGCCAGCAACAGCATCGCCAATCCGTTCGCCAGCGTGATGGACGCCGGCGCCGCAGAGGCAGGCTTCGGAAGCATAACCAACGTCGACCGCGGATTGAGCTTCGTTCCTTGTTGAAGGTACTGATTGGCTCCTTCCACGGACTGGTTAGTCGGTTCCTTATTCATAGGTTGCAGCATTAATTTGAACGTGACGGCTGGGCGATTTAATAATTGTTCTGATTGTCCAAACTTTGCGCTACGAGGGAAGGCGTCGCTTCAACGACGCTGCGAATCATCGCTGCGTCGAACAGCTTCATACCACTGCGACCATTTCTTGCCTTCGTCCGTTCGGCGCCATCGTTCATAATCTTTGCGAGCCTCACCGGAGGACTACGACTCGAGAAAGCGCCAAACGCTTTGGGCATTTACTGCCGCATAAAAATAATGTGCGTCCACGTCCGCGTTCGATACTGCCCATTCCGACCGTCTCGATCATCTCGAGCGCCCGCGAGATTGTCCGAAATTGTGCCCAATGAACAAAACGGTGCGAGGGATCGGTGTCGCGCGGATTGTGATCCGAAAACTCGACTCACCGGCCCTGTCCTCAGCGATGTCCGACCTTTCATTGGTTTGACTTCCATTCGAGCGTGCTTTAACAGATGAACGATGAAAACGATCAAACGTTTGCCTTCGTGGTTAGCCGTCGTAGCCTTCACGTCCACAATCATATTTGCGGCTGAAGCTCCCACTCAGTTTGAGGTTGGCGGACTTAACTTCAAGCGACCGGCGAATTGGGAGTGGGTAAACGTTACCTCGGCGATGCGCAAGGCGCAGTTGCGTGTGGTAGATGACAAGACAAAGAACAGCGCTGACATCGTTTTCTTTGCCGGTCTGGGCGGCAGTGTGAAAGAGAATGTGGACCGATGGTTCACTCAGTTTCAAGAACCGCGAGAGAAGATCAACGCCAAGACAGAGGAACGAACGGCGGGCAAACACAAAATCACTTTCGCGTCGGCGCAGGGGACCTACCTGAGCGGAATGCCCGGCGGCGCCAAAACGCCGTTGAAGGATCATGCATTGCTTGGCGCAATCATCGAAACCGCACACGGCAATATCTTTGTGCGGATGACCGGCCCGACCGATCTGGTTCAGAAATCGACTGCCGAATTCAAGGGAATGATGGAACAGGCCGCCAAGTAAGTCGATTCGCGTTAGTTTGAACCGTGCAAGGGTATCTTGAACGCGCTGTTGAGCGCATGGCGGTGCTTTCGTTCAAGCGGCGCTTGATTCTGTCCTCCGTGACTGGCGGGTTGGTTCTAGAGTTATCGCACAAGGAAGATGCGGCATAAATGGTTAACGCTGCTCTCGCCCGTTCCTGACACCGTGCGGACGGGAGTTTTATCTTGTTCAAGTTTCTCGAAATGGATCGGAAAGATGCAAATAAAAAAGCGACTCCAATCGGAGCCGCCAGCAGGAGGAACTGCTTTAGCAGACACAATAACGACTATTAGAAAAACGCCTATAGGGGTATCCTCTGAAAAGCGCGTACGACGAACCCCTAAACAATTGATCTACCCTTTCGTTTTGCAGACCGAATTCAGTTGCAGGAATCGCAATAGCAGCGGGGCGGATTGTTTGCATGACGATCTATGGTGGTTTCGGCGAGTCGGTGACGCCAGCCAGGTCAGCTCCCTATTAGCCGTGAGTACGCCTGGCTAGTCCTGGCAAAGCTTTTGCTGTTTTTATGGGTTGGAGTTTGGACACTCTGCCTGCTCTCTACAGTTGAGGGTGGGTTTTGTACACGAGAAGTCTGAATTTCGCTTGGCGGAGCGTGATGCCGCGGTCGTGGCTGCGAGTTTCAGGAGTGTCCTTCTGGAAGAGGGCATTCGACGGCCAGGATGCCGTTCAAACTCGCAGCCGACACGGCTGCGCTAGGCTCTTTTGATGAACCGGGAAAGTTAGTTCCAGGTAAGCTTAATGTCGCGACTGGCGAACACGAGATTCTCGAAACGCTCGGCCACTTCGCGCAGCTTGCGCGGGAGACCCTGCCGATCAAAGCGAACGCGTGAATAAACTCCCGGCTTGTTCCACATGACGTAGAGATCAAAAGCGGTCGGTGAACGCCCCGTCGCGCTCACAAACCAATCCTTGCGGTCTTTCAAAATCTGATAGGCGACACGCCACGCTAATTCTGGATCAGTGTAATTTCTGGAGGGAGAATACGCTCGCCACACTTTAGGCAATATCTGAAAGCGGCTCACTTCTCCAGATGAGCCCTTGGCGAAGTCCGGATTCTTGAAGTGCCCGGATTCGATTTGCGCCAGAGCCCATGCAATGTTTTCAGACTCGAAATCGAAGACCGGCGCGGCGTTGTCTGCGCGTTGGGCAAACAGAGTCGTGCTGTGTAAAGACACGGCAAGGCATGTTGCTGTCATCAACCCTGTTAACTGCATGGATATCGCTCTGTAGAACGCGGCGAGCCTAGACACCCGGCGCAATGCGTCAAGAGTTTGTTATTCACAATCATCCGAGCGGCTTAAGATAATCTGTCGTCCGTGATGCAAAACATCGCGCGATCGCGGGCAGGTTGATTGCACCCACGTTGTGGAATAACACCCACGCTTTCGCCTTGAAATGACGCGCATGATCCGCCCTGGCGAACGCAGAGTAACACAGCCTGTCACGTTGTTTTCCTCTCGCCGCATTTTTAAGATGTTAGCACTTAAGCCTCGGTCAAAAAAAAGGCGGCCCAATGCACAGAGCCGCCCTCTTCGTACCTTCACTCGAAGGAATCAATGCCAATCCAAAGGATTCATTGGCGACTGTGAAAAATAGCAATATCAATGCCGAGCGTTACTCATCCTCTGCAGCGGCGAGGGCCGGGATAAGCTCATTCCCTGCGCTTTGTTCAACCATCACAATTTCAGGAGATTAGCCGTGGAAAAATTTGTCAACTTTGTCGAGGCGCCGCAGTTGGTCATTGACAGAATAGAACGGCTGCGCAATAGTACATCCTGCATCCTGCATTGTCACAGCAGCGTGTGTTCCGATTACAATTCGAAATGATTAACTCAATTCGCGGCGAGCAGAATGAATAAGCGCGGTGTCCGCCACAGCAGTCTTTTGCCTTGTCCGCTTGATTTAGTTTTACCGGCAATCTCACCAGTTAGCCAAGCGTTCAAAGAACTTTAACGATTTCCCTGCCATCACCTGCAAGCGGTGAATCCAAAGGAAAGTGGGCGACCCTGAATGCACGGGTCGCCCTTTTATTTAGGGCAGTTTTGATCGCAACCATTTTATTTATCTCCGAATGGACAATTGCGCTGAGTTCGAAAAAGCTTCGTCGACCTCTGCCATTGCTATGCGTTGGCGAATAATTGGATTCACGCTCTGCCGGCTGCTCCTGGCGGTTTTCGTGGTGACTGCTGACGGAGCGAACCCCGCGCCGCCTCAGCCGCTGCGCGAGTTTCGCGGCGCGTGGATCGCGACCGTGGCGAATATCGATTGGCCTTCGCGTCCCGGATTGTCGAGCTCAGAACAGAAAGCCGAGCTGTTGGCAATCGTCGAAAAAGCTGCGCAGCTCAAGCTCAACGCGCTGCTGTTCCAAGTGCGACCCGCGTGTGACGCTCTCTATGCTTCGAAGATCGAGCCGTGGTCTGAGTATCTAACCGGGAAAATGGGCCAAGCTCCGGACCCCTGTTACGATCCCCTTGCGTTGCTCATCGAGCAGGCGCATCAGAGAGGATTGGAAGTGCACGCCTGGTTCAATCCATTTCGCGCGCGATATTCCTCGCCGTTGTCGGTGGCGGTGAGCAATCATATCAGCCGCACCCATCCGAAAGTTGTTCGCAACTACGGCAAACTTCTTTGGCTAGATCCGTCGGAATTATTCGTCCAGCAACGCTCGCAAGCCGTCATTCTCGATGTGGTTCGCCGTTACGACATTGATGGTGTGCACATGGACGATTATTTTTATCCTTATCCGAAAAAGGATGCCGCGGGCAAGCGCCTGGATTTTCCCGATCAATCGAATTGGCAGAAATATCTGGCCAATGGCGGCAAGCTCAGTCGCGGTGATTGGCGGCGGAAGCATGTCGACGATTTCGTCCAGAATCTTTATCGCAGCATCCGAGCGGAAAAGTCGTGGGTCAAAGTTGGCATTAGTCCTTTCGGAATCTGGCGGCCGGGCGAGCCGAAACAAATCACTGGTCTCGACGCCTATGACGAACTTTATGCGGACGCGCGGAAATGGCTTGCGCAGGGCTGGCTGGACTACGTGGCGCCTCAGCTCTATTGGGCAATCGATCCGCCTGCACAAAGCTATCCCGTCCTGCTGAAATGGTGGACGGATCAAAACCTGCACAAGCGCCATGTCTGGCCGGGCAACAACTCGTTCAACGCAGGTGGAAAATGGCGCGCGCAGGAAATTGTGAATCAAGTGCGGCTGACGCGCCGGCAACTTGGCGCCACAGGCAACATTCATTGGAACATGACGAGCTTGTTGCGAAATCGTGGGGGGCTCGCCGATACGCTGGCGAGGGATATATATGCCCAACCGTCTCTCGTGCCGGCTTCGTCGTGGCTCGACAAACAACCGCCAAGCCCGCCTCAACTCGCAGTGGAAAGAGATCAGTCATCAAAACCAGTCAAAGTCTCCTGGCGCGCGGCCAATTCCGAAACGATCTGGTTGTGGATTTTCCAAACACGAACGGATGGAAAATGGACCACGGAAATTCTTCCTGGCAAAGAAATGGCCCGTTCGCTTGCCATGCGCGCGAGAAATAGTGGACTAGATTGGATTGCTGTGACGGCGGTGGATCGATGTTCGAATGCTGGTCAAGCCACGCTGTTGAACGTCAGCAATGGGCAAATTGCCATTCGTTGAATGCCGCCAATGCGGAGCAGCCGAGACCAAACACTCAGGGCCTGCGAATCGTTCCATCCCAACCGCGCAATCGACCCCATTGCAGGTCGAATGGCGGGTCGTCGCGAATCGGATATTTCACCGCGAGTTCCTCGTTGACGTCGATCCCGAGGCCGGGCTTTTCGTTGCAGAATAACATGCCGTTCCGGATTTCTGGCGCTCCCGGAAAGACTTCCAGAAGTGCTGGACTGAAAACGGAGGCTTCTTGCACGCCGAAGTTCCAGGTCGCGAGGTCCAGATGAACATGCGCGGCATGCCCGACTGGGGACGTGTCTCCGGGGCCATGCCAAGCTGTGCGAACGCGGAAGAAGTCGCACAACGCTGCGATCTTGCGGGCCACGCTGATCCCTCCTACTTGCGAAAGGTGACACCGAATGAAATCGATCAACCGGCCACTGATCAAATCGACCCACTCGTTCGGGTTGTTGAAAAGCTCGCCCATCGCAATCGGGATCGAGCATTGCTGGCGCAGATGTTTGAAATAACCGATGTCTTCGGGCGCAAATGGGTCTTCGAGGAAAAACAATCGGTAAGGTTCCAATTCTTTGCAAAGCCCAATGGCATCGATAGGTGGCAACCGTTCGTGCACGTCGTGCAGCAGTTCGATTTCTTCCCCCAGTTCCTTGCGCAGATAAGCGAATAGCTTCGGGAGAGAACGGCGGTAGGCGGCCGGTTCGAAATGGTCTCCGGCAAAGTGTCCTGTCAAATTGGAATTCGATTCTGAGGAACCGCCCCCTCCCGCGCCGTAGGCAGTATTGCCGGGCACGGCGACCTGAACCCGAATGAATCTTGCGCCTTCAGCCATGTAGCGCTTTGCGGCTTCGGCGACTTGTTCATGGGTTCGCCCGCTCGCATGCCGATAAACCGGGACGCCAACGCGGCATTTTCCTCCGAACAATTGGTAGAGCGGCATGCCCGCGCGTTTTCCTTTGATGTCCCAAAGCGCCATATCGACGCCGCTCAGTGCGTTCATGAGGACCGGCCCATTCCGCCAATAGGAACTTTGATACATTGCCTGCCAAAGGTCTTCGATATTGTCCGGATCTTTGCCGACCAAAAACGGCGCCAGGTACTGGTCAACCGCCGTCACAACGGTGCGGATGCGTTGCGTGAACGTAGCGCAACCAACACCGTAAAGTCCCGGTTCGCTCGTTTCGACCTTTACCACACAAAGCCGGATGCGGGCCGGCGCGGTAAGGATGGCCTTAACTTTCGTGATTTTCAGCGGCGAAAGAGTTCGAGGTCCAGGTGAAGATCGCTGCGGCTCTTCCTGGCCAAGAATCGTGTTCCCTCCCGCGAACAAACCGGCCAGCGCCGCGCCACGAGAGAGTTGCCCAACAAAATGTCTTCGGTTCATAACGAATTGGGTTTGAAACACAGTCCGCCTCGCGAGAAGTCACACGACTAGATTAGCGACGTTCTTGTCTGCTGATTCGCGGAACTTTCGAGTTCCGCGATCGGGCGATTGGAAGATCGCTTAAACCCGCAGGCTCGAAAGCCCGCCCTGCACGACGCGGCTTAATGCGAACTTCCGGAATTCGTGGCGAGTCTCTGCCGATGGTTCATCTTGTTCAAGCGCAAACAAACAGCGGGAGTCTTTGCCTTATCCGCGTTATCGGCGAAATCCGCGGTTAAAATTCGCTTTTAGGTTTAACCACCAGCTTGACAGTTCGGCGCGCTTCCAACAGCCTAAACGCAATCCCAGGTTGGAGGTCTTTCCGGCCTGCGAACTTTTAACATCTCAAAACTGATGCAAACGAAATATACCTTGGCCTCGATTCTCACCGCAGCGCTAAGTTTCACGGCGCTGCTCCCCGCTGTGGCTGCGCAAAATGATCCCGGATTTACTCCGTTGTTCGACGGCTCGACTTTGAATGGCTGGAAGCTCGTCGGCAAGCAAGGCCCGGGCTATCTCGCAAAGGACGGAGTCCTCATCTGTCCGAAAGAAGGAGGAGGAAACTTGTTTACGGAAAAGGAATACGAGAATTTTGTCCTGCGCCTTGACTTTAAGCTCACCGAAAATGCGAACAATGGCCTCGGCATTCGAGCCCCGCTGGAAGGGGATGCGGCCTACATGGGGATGGAACTTCAAGTGCTCCACAATGACGGTCCTGAATTCAAAGACAGACTTCGTCCGGAACAGTACCACGGCTCCATCTACGACGTGATTGCCGCCAAGCGTGGCGCCCAAAAGCCGCCCGGTGAATGGAACAGCCAGGAAGTCGTGGCTGACGGACGGCGCATTAAAGTCACTTTAAATGGCAGCGTTATTGTGGACGCGAACTTAAACGACGTTCGCAATCCCGAGACGCTTCGCAAACATCCGGGACTGTTGCGAGAGCGTGGCCACATCGGATTTCTTGGTCACGGCGCTCATGTGGAATTCCGCAACATTCGCATCAAGGAATTGTCCAGCACTGTAAAGGACAATACGCCTCCCCCAGGATTCACGGCGCTGTTCAACGGCAAAGATCTTTCCGGCTGGAAGGGCTTAGTCGCCGATCCCAAGAAGCGTGCGCAGATGTCGCCGGCAGAGCTTGCCGCGGCGCAGGAGAAAGCCGACCAACGCATGCGCGATCATTGGAAAGTGATCGATGGCGTTTTGGTCTTCGATGGCAAGGGCGACAATCTTTGCACGAGCAAGGACTATGGTGATTTCGAATTCCTCGTCGATTGGAAGATCGAGGAAAAAGGAGACAGCGGGATTTATCTGCGCGGCACACCGCAAGTGCAGATTTGGGAACCGAATGTCGGCCGGCCGAATCCGAAGAAACTCGGTTCCGGCGGCCTCTACAACAACCAGAAGAATGCGAGCGAACCGGTTAAGTTCGCCGATAAACCGGTTGGCCAATGGAATACGTTCCGCATTCTCATGGTGGGCGAGAAGGTGCATGTCTTTCTCAACAACGAGTTGGTGGTGAAAGATACGACGCTTGAGAATTACTGGGAACGGGAGAAACCAATCTACCCGGCTGGGCAGATCGAACTGCAAAATCACGGCAACACGCTTTACTTCAAGAACGCTTTCGTTCGCGAGCTTGCACGGCCACAGTAATAAACTCCATCAACAGCATATGACTCATCAACTCACTCGCCGCACATTTATCAGACGCACGGCTCTGACTGCTGGGACGTTTTGGATAGGTTCCAGCGCTTTCGCACGCAAGATTTCTCCCAATGAAAAACTGAACATTGGTGTGATTGGAGTCGCGGGACGTGGTGGAGAAAATCTCAAGGAAGTGAGCACCCAGAACATTGTTGCGTTATGCGACATCGATGACAAGAACCTCGCCGCGGCCGCGCAAAAACATTCTCACGCCAAAACTTACAACGACTTCCGCAAATTGATCGATCAAAAGGACATCGACGCGATTGTGATTGGGACTCCCGATCATACGCATGCCGTAGCTGCGGTGGCAGCGCTCAAAAGCGGCCGCCACGTCTATTGCGAGAAGCCATTGAGCCGGACAATTTCCGAGGCGCGCATCATTACGGAAACGGCAAGAAAAGAAAAACGCATCACTCAGATTGGAACGCAGATTCATGCAGGTAACAATTATCGACGCGCGGTCGAGTTAGTGCAGTCGGGTGTCATCGGACCGGTTCGCGAGGTGCATGTATGGGTGGCGGCCACTTATGGTGGCAAGGATTTGCCGAAAGAATATCCGCCCGCCCCGCAACATCTGCATTACGATTTGTGGCTCGGACCGGTGGATGGGCCGCCTTACAGCCCGGAGTGGGTTCCATTCAAGTGGCGCGATTGGTGGGCATTTGGCGGGGGTGCTCTAGCTGATTTCGGGTGTCACTACATGGACTTGCCACATTGGGCGCTCGACTTGCGCCAGCCACTCACGGTGGAGGTTGTCGAAGGCCCCGAGGTTCATCCGCACTCGACGCCCAAATGGCTGATCGTCAAGTACGAATATCCCGCTCGCGGTCCAAAACCGCCTGTCACTCTTACGTGGTATCATGGCGGCAAGTATCCAACGCAGCTGGTCACACCCGAACAATACTCGAAATGGAAGAGTGGTGTGCTGTTCGTTGGTCAAAAGGGAATGGTGCTCGCCGATTATGGCCGGAACGTGTTGCTGCCGGAAAAGGACTTTGCCGATTTCAGACGCCCGGTTCCTACAATCCCGAATTCCATCGGCCACCACAACGAATGGATTCAAGCGTGCAAAACTGGCGGCCCCACCACCTGCAACTTCGATTACTCCGGCGCGCTCACCGAAGCTGCTCTGCTCGGAAACGTGGCTTATCGCGTCGGCAAGAAACTCGAGTGGGACGCAAAGAAACTCCGGGCTGTTAATTGCCGGGAAGCGGACCTATACATACAGCACGAGTACCGCAAAGGGTGGAAGATTTAGCTGAGCAGAGCGCGATACGGCAGTCCACTGGCGGAGTGGCTCTTAGAACCTATTTTAGAATGGCAGCAGTCGAGCACCCAAAACGCCTTCGGCGCTCGGTAGGGGCAAGGTGACGAGGCTCTAATTTGAGGCGTAAGGCGGAATATTTCAGAGCCTCGTCACCTCGGCTGCTACGCCCGATTACGCAACTTAATCGGCTCGACTGACGAAAGTATAAGGAGCGTGGATGCCCACATCCGGGCATTGAGAACCGCTTGGAATCTCCCGAAGTCACGACCTGCAACTGACGGGCATGGATGTGGGCATCCACGCTTCGATTCACGACAGTTCGTTTTTCGCGAACACTTTAATGGCCGCCGCGACGAACTGAGGGAGTTGTGGATGATGCGCTTCGTAAGCCTTGCGCAAGTCCGAGTCCACGATCAATTCGCTGTGGCCCGCATAAGCTTCCTGGTTTGGCGTCCAGAATTGCTTCAGCCATTCGTAATGCCGGCGAATGATCTTTTGGACTACAGCCGATTCGGCCGCGAGCTCGCGCTCCATCGCCGAAACGAGATCAAGGCAAATCTCGTTGAAAGCGGCTCCGGACTTTTGCCAATCGTCCTCGGTCCAGTGCTTCACCTTCTTCTTCGATTCGGCGATGCCTTCTTTCATTGTGTCACCGTAGCGGTCGATCAAGTATTGCTCGTGCTTGGCTTGCACAACTGGGTCGAAACCCTCAAAGAATTCCTGACTTTTCATTTTCTTTTTTCCTTTCAAGTGCTCGATGGTTTTGTCGATGGTCGCAATCAATTGACGGGTCCGCGCCAGATTCTTCCCCAGGACTTGCCGATGCGATTCCAGGGCCGCGAGCTTTTCAGAGTCGGCCCGGATCAGGATGCGTTTGATTTGCTTCAGCTCGAAACCCAGCTCCCGATAAAACAGGATTTGCTGGAGCGCCAACAGCTGCGGCTCTTCATAGAACCTGTATCCATTCGCTCCGTAGTAGGCGGGTTTCAGCAAGCCCACGTGGTCATAAAAATGAAGCGTGCGCACGCTAACGCCCGACAACTCGGCCAATTGTTTGACTGTATGAGCCATCGTGATTTCTCCGCCGATACCACCGTGGTATCAGCGACTAGCTAGACGAACTTGTCAGGGATGACCCAACGTCGGGGTCAAGGGGAAAGTTTTGTCCCGGAAGGACTGTGTGAGAATAGCCTGGTGTTTCAACGCCAGGAGCCGGATTGCGAAAGGATCGAGTCCCGAAGGGACGGCTGAAAATGCACTTGAGAATCGACGCTTCAGCCGTCCCTTCGGGACTTGCGCGCCTCGCGTCATACTCCCGGCGTTGAAATTGGAACGCCGGGCTATCGTCACACAGTCTCTCCGGGACAAATACCCATTGGAGTACCGAAAGGCTTTAGATTCCACTTGGTCCCTATTTTTGACTGCCTCGGTCACTGTTTGGTGAAAGAATTCGTGCCTTATCGTCCCGCCTTCAGGATGAATCCAGCGTTGGTCCAATCGGCGAAGTCTTCGCGTGAACCGTCGCCGGCATCCATCGCAACCAAGCTGACGGTTTTGGCGCCGTCAGGAATCTCGACATCAAACCGCCACGCGGGAGAGAGAATCCGCATGACCGGGCTGGCGGCGGCTTCTTTGCCATCAATGAAGACCTTGAAAACGACGCTGGGATACTTGGCGAGGTTCGAGCCGTTGCTAATGCTGATCAGATTCTCGTCCACTCCCGCGAGAGCGACGAATCGTTTGTAATCAGGTTTGATCTCATAGACGAGTTCGCACGGCGCATGCACGCCCATGCCATGTTGAAAGACTTGCCGGTTGATTCGGAGGTTTTGGCCGAGGTTCGACTTGTCAATCTGAGGCCGCCGGGTGTTTCCGGAATAGCGGACGTTTCCTCCATAGGTGTGGCCAAATCCGACGCTCCGGATCGGCTTCACGTCTCCAATATAAACATCCGGGAATGGTGGCGTGGGCGACATTTGAACGAATGAACCTTGCGATTCCAAACAAACGGCGCGTCCGTTGCGAAATGCGGCAACACGCAGATTAGTGGCATTCGTGAAGATCAGTGGCTGGGAATAAGGAGTCGAGTTGGCAGTCGGCGGCGTGCCATCCAGGGTGTAGCGAATCTCCGCGTCGGCCTGAAAAGGCGCCGTAAGAGTCACCGTGATCGGCTGTTCGAAAAGGTGTGGGCGCATGCGAGTTCCCCAGGGCGTGATGCGAACTGGATCAACCACCCAATTGGAATCCCATTTCCCAATCTTGGCCAACTCGCTTTGAAAACTGATGCTGGGCGCAAGGAACTTTTCGAAATGTTCGACGACTTGCTCAGTGTTCAGGTCGGGAGTGAAATTGCGTGCTGGATCATATCCCGGATGGGCGTCGGTCATATCGCGCGCTAACACGCACCGGAGCCCGGCGGATTTCATAGCTTTCAAGCCCATCGGTTTGCCCAACAAACAGACCTGCGTGTGAAAACCAACATAGATCAAATGCGTCAGGCCGCGTTGCTGGCAAATGGCATAAACCTCAGCCTGTGTGTCCGGCATCAAATCCTCCTCCCCTATCCGCAAACCCGGATGCATGCCGTCCCAACCGTAATTGACGGCGCACCGTTCGCGTCCACAAGCGCATCCGCCGGGATCGGGCGCTGGTGGACAAGTGACGTTGGTCACGGCCGGCACGGAAACCTTTGGCAAGGTGAAGATCACCGCGCGCTGAGGATAACCAACGTAATTGTCCACGACGTCGCTAGGGCAGAGCATCACGGTCATGCCCAGTGCGCGAGCTCCCTCGAGCGCCTTGTTCATCCGTGGCACTATGGCATCGACACGCATCGTTGCTGTCTTGCACCAATGAAAGTTCCACACGTCCACCGCGATGACACCCACACGCTTGGGATCGACGTTCTCGTTCGCGAGCACGATCTTTCCGGTCGCGGGATCGCGTGTCTGCAAGGTCAATTGCATGTCTGCTGCTTTGGCGGTGTTTAACCCGAGCGTGGCGATTCCCCAAGCCAGGCAGATTGGCCAACGAGACAAAAACACCCGAAGGAAAGGATGATCGATTTGCATTTTCATGATGATCTCGAGCATATATCGATTCGAGTATGACTGGAATGGCAAACATTCCGAATCCACGCCCACTGCGTCTCGGCATTTTGGTCCCTCCATTCATCGGACATCTCCGGCCCGCAACGGTTCTCTCACGCGCCTTGGACTCGCGCGGACATCGCGTGGAAATCCTTTCTTTTGCCGATGCCGCAGGGCCGCTCGCAAGTTCTGGTGTTGAACTGACGGTGTTCGGCGAGGCCGAATTTCCGGCCGGCGAATGGGACAGACGCGTGGCTATCTATGCTTGGCGCCGCCGAGGGACGTAATATTTATCGGCAGGCTGTGCGGTTGGTTCTGGATGAAGTGCGCTGCATCGCGGCTGAGCTTCCCGACACCCTGCGCCGCCTAAAGCTGGATGGTTTGGTCGTGGATCAGCTCTGTTATGGAGCAGAAACTGTAACGCAGGCTCTCGGTGTGCCGATAGCGATTGCCTGCCACGGGCTCCCCTTTCATCGCGAGAGCCGAGTCCCACTTTGCCTTCGTTCATGGGCGTACAATCCGGCGCTCTGGGCTCGCGTCCGCAACCGGCTCGATGGCGCCTGGACACTTCTCGAGGGTTGGCGCATGAGTCTCTTTTACCTCAAACACAGGCGGGCGCTTGCGCTTGGTCCGCCGAAGTTGAGCCATATTAACGGGATTCCACGGAGTCTCGTGCAGGTGGCGCAAATTCCGGAGTCCCTCGATTTTCCAAGCCACAAGCTGCCGGACCATTTTCATTACACAGGGCCGTGGCTCCAACAGCCCGCTGAGCAAACCAGCGATTTCCCATGGGATCGGCTGAATGGAAGGCCTTTGGTTTACGCTTCTCTTGGCACATTGCAAAACCGTGTGGCGCGCTGGCACGACATCATCGTTGAACCGTGTAGTGGTCTCGACGTGCAGTTGGTTGTCGGGTTGGGACGCGCTTCTGCGGATGCAGTCGAATTGCAGTCTCGATTCTCGAAGCACGCGATTGTGGCCCGCTTTGCGCCGCAACGAACACTGCTGGCGCGCTCTTCGGTAGCGATCATTCACGCCAGCTTAAATTCAGCGCTCGAAACATTGAGCGCGGGTGCGCCCGTGGTCGCCATTCCCATCGGCCATGATCAGCCGGGCGTGGCCGCCCGCTTGCGCCGGGCAGGCGTTGGCTGCTTTATCAAAGCCACGGACCTCGAGGCTGGCACGCTGCGCGCGGCTGTGAGCGGTGTCCTGGCTAATCCTTCGTTTCGACAACGGGCCGGCGCGTCCTCGGCGCGCTTGCGCGAGATCGATGGACCGGCGCTAGCCGCGGAGTTGATCGAGCGAGCTTTCGTTTCGCGCCAGCGTGTGCGTCTGAGGTAAGCCTACAGAGGACTGTGTCGCTGAGGCCTACCGCTTCGCCGCACGGCGTACCAAGTTGTCAGACATGATTGTTTCCATCCTCGCTGGTTGACTATAGCGTTTCTCGAAACAGATTTCGGGATAGGTAGGGCAAACCTGCTGGTTTGCCGGAAACGCGGCAGCGTTTCCCTACCTATCCCGAAATCTGTTTCGAGAAACGCTCTAACACGCTTCGTCCGAACAGGCGCAACGGCCCACCGCCATGCGTTGCCGGCTGCTCAGATTGTATCTGTTGCCAACCAACTCGATGGACGAGTGCGCAGCGTAACCGTGATCCAGCAGCCAGCGGAGATCATGCGTCGCCGCGTACAAGGCAGGGAGTTGTCGCATGCCAAAAAGCTTTTCATCTTCGGGAGCTGCTCCGCGATGAGAGGGATGTCGTGCCACGGCCTTAAGTTGCCACAAAGCGCCCAGGAAATCAGTCGTCGTTCTTGTCCGGCAGCGCCTGGATGGTTACCCTTGCCGAAACTTTTTCCATGGACTCGAGCGTGCGCAGATTGCCAGGTTTTGGAGAGCTGCAATCCTCTGCCGCTTTGGAGTGCAATAACCGAAAAGCGGCAGAGGACTGCCGCATTCCAAGACGCTGTCGCGCGGACCTGCGCTCCATTCGGTTCATCAGCGGTTCTCATTTTGTGACTAAAGGCAGGGCGCGTCACTCCGTGCGCCGAACAGGCCCGAAAACCAAGGCAATTTGCGGAAAACGGCGCGCACGGAGTGACGCGCCCTGCCAAAATCCGCCAAAATGAGAACTGCAGTCGGTTCATGGTTCAAGATTCAGGAGCCCGAAGGAAAATGATATATCAGGAAAATCGATGGCCGTGTTTTCTCGGATGGTTGAGACCGCTGACAGGATGTTTATTACCGTCTGCTTTTGGGTCGATTGCCGCAGTCGCCGCGCAACCCACCGGGAAAGATCGCTTAGACAATTATGTCGATTGGGCAATCTACCGCGGTGACAAAAAAGCCAACCAATATTCCAGCCTGGGCCAAATCAACGCCACGAATGTTCATCGGCTCGAACTCGCGTGGGAATATCACCACGGCGACCCCAATGGCCCTTCCATGTACAGCAACCCGATCGTCGTCGATGGCTTGCTTTATTTCACGACAGCGAAGGTCAACGCGGTCGCGTTGGACGCGGCCACTGGCAAACAAGTCTGGGTTTTCGAATCGGCCAAATATAACGCGGGCCAGCGCGTTTTCAGAGGACGCAACCGTGGGCTGGTTTATTGGGAAGACGCCCGTGGCGAGAAACGTCGCATTTTCAATTTTGTCAAAGACCGCGTCTATGCGATCGAAGCGAAGTCAGGTGCGCTGATCGAATCGTTCGGGGAGGCCGGGTTCATTGATTTGCGAAAGAACCTGCCGGTCGAAGAGCGTCCGGTCCCGGCGTCGAAAGTACCCGGCGAAGAAGCGTGGCCGACGCAGCCGTTTCCGACGAAGCCGCCACCGTTAGTCCGTCTTGCGACCTACGAGGCAGATTTGACGAACGTCACGCCGGAATCGCGGGCGTCGGCGCTCGAACAGTTCAGGAAGCACGAGACCGGTTTTCTTTACACGCCGGCGTCGCTGCGAGGCACAATTACGACACCCGGTCATCAGGGCGGCGTCGAATGGGGCGGGGGCGCTTTCGATCCGACCACGGGCGTCCTCTATGTCAACGCTAACGAGGCGCCCACGATTAACCGGCTTAAACCGCTCACGCAGATTGATCCAACGACGGCAACGCCCATGCAACGCGGCGCCATGACTTACAACATGGCCTGCACGCCGTGTCACGGTTTCAACCGGCAAGGCAATCCACCATTGTATCCTCCGTTGAAGGATGTCCGCTTGCGGCTCAAGACCCATGAAATTCGAACTGTTCTGCTGGACGGTCGAGGCATCATGCCGTCGTTCGCTCAATTGACGACGCAGCAACTGGACGATCTTATCACTTATCTGGAGAGCAACGCGGACGATGGGCAAGACGTCGCCGCGGTTGGGACCGGGCGTTACGCCCAGATTGCGCCGTTCTTTGAAGATCCCTACGGTGCTCCCGCAATCTCGCCTCCATGGGGAACGCTTAACGCCATCGATCTAAACCAAGGCGAGATACTCTGGAAGGTCCCGCTCGGGGAATATCCGCAACTCGCAGCCAAAGGCATTCGCAATACCGGCGCCAAGAATTTCGGCGGACCTATTCTGACCGCCGGAGGGATCATCTTCATCGCGGCGACGCCGGACGAAAAATCCGCGCCTTCGACAAGTACACGGGCAAGATGCTTTGGGAATACAAACTTCCCGCCGGAGGTTACGCCACGCCCAGCACTTTCACAATCAAGGGGAAACAATACGTCGTGATCGCTGCCGGTGGCGGCGGCAAACTCGCTACGAAGTATGGCGATTCGATCCTTGCTTTCGCGCTGCCCTAATCTTGCCCCGCGTTGTTTTCGGCTTTCAGCCAATTGTGCGCGCGTGCGCACAATTGGCTGAAAGTGGCGGATTTGGATATTGCGTCTTCACCGCGTAAACTGTACGGCTAGCAGAGATAACGATATGCGGATGATTGGCCATATTCAAAGCGAGTCTAATGCCCAAACGTTCAGTGCTTATCTGTACGTGCAGGGCATCAAAAATCAGATTGAAGCGGAGAAGGATGGGACTTGGGCATTGTGGGTTCATGCCGAGGACGAATTGGCCAAAGCGCGCCAGCTGTTTCAGGATTTTATGGCGCGTCCCAACGCTCCCGAATATCAGCGAGCGGCCAAAGAAGCTCGCGAGTTGATGGACAAGGAAAAGGAGCAAGAGCAAGCGGCCGACAAGCGATTCTTTCATCGCAGCCAAATCTTTCGCAATTACGGACCTTACGGGATGGGTCCGTTAACCACGGCGCTTATTGCTTTCTGTGTGGTGGTCTGGATTATCACCGTCTTCGGAATGGACAGGCCAGCGCTGGCGGATTTCATTCAGGCGTTGTTTATCAGCGAAATCGATTACGCGCGGAATCTTCCGGAAGTTAGGCAAGGCCAAGTGTGGAGAATCTTCACCCCGATTTTCGTTCATTCGACCATGTTCCTGCACATCCTTTTCAATATGCTTTGGTTGAAGGATCTCGGCAGCATGATTGAAGCGCGGCAAGGCTCGTTTCGGCTGGCGCTGCTTGTCATAATTATCAGTGCGGCCTCGAACCTCGCCGAGTACTTTGTCACGGGTCCGCGGTTCATGGGAATGTCCGGAGTAGTATACGGACTCCTCGGCTACATTTGGATGAAGGGCAAGTTCGATCCGGCCTCGGGTCTCTTTCTGCACCCGACAACGGTCGTGATGATGCTGATTTGGTTTGTCATCTGCCTGACAAACCTGACTGGACCGATCCGCATTGCCAACGTGGTGCACGGCGTGGGCCTCGGCCTCGGTGTGGCTTGGGGTTATCTCTCAGCGATTGGGCCATTTTCGCGTCGGCACTGAGTAGGACAGGCGTCTCGCCTGTCCTGGAGTTTGGACATTTTGAAATCCTGACGAATGCCGGGAAGCGGCGAACACGAGCATGTCCAGCTTTTAGTCGAAA
>Ga0194126_10004549_pt1 | contig 21079 bp, 17 predicted proteins | sample TA2KigC150mmetaG_FD_148641 | JGI IMG/M metagenome (GOLD analysis project Ga0194126, IMG submission 148641) | Freshwater microbial communities from Lake Tanganyika, Tanzania - TA2015035 Kigoma Deep Cast 150m | ecosystem: Environmental > Aquatic > Freshwater > Lake | place: Tanzania: Lake... | reverse complement strand
AGACACGGATGATGGTACGGATGCCACGGATGAGCCAGACACGGATGATGGTACGGATGCCACGGATGAGCCAGACACGGATGATGGTACGGATGCCACGGATGCCACGGATGGACCGGCCGGCTACCAGAGCGTGAAGCCGCCGTCCACGACCAGGACGTGGCCGGTGACGTAGGTCGCGGCATCCGATGCCAGGAAGATGACCGAGCCAGCCAGGTCGGCCGGTTCCCCGATGCGGTGCATGGGGATCGTGTCGGTCCACTGCGCGGCGCGCACGGGGTCGGCAAGCGGTTTGTCGTTCAGTGGGGTGCGCATGTAGCCGGGCGCGATGGCGTTGACGGTGATGTTGTAGGGCGCCCATTCGGCCGCCAGCGCTTTGGTCAGCATGTTGACGCCGGCTTTGGATGCGTAGTAGGGCGTCTGCGGCACGTCGCGATTGACGATGAGGCCGGACATCGAGGAGATGTTGATGATCCGGCCATAGCGCCGGGCTATCATCGCGGGCGCGAACGCCTGGCAGCAGATGAAGACGCCGGTGCAGTTCACATCCATCACGATCTGCCAGTCGCTCAGGGCCATGCGCTCGCTGGCGACGTGGCGACTGATGCCCGCGTTGTTGACGAGGATGTCGGCCGCGCCGAACTCGTCCAGAACCTCTTGCGCCAGCGCGTTGACCTGCTGCTGGTTGGCCACATCGCACTGGATCGCGAGCGCCCGCCGTCCCATGGCCTGGATTTCGGCCGCGACCTGCCCGGCGGTTTCTGGCCGGATGTCCACCGCGGCGATATCTGCGCCCGCGCCGGCCAGCGCCAACGCCATCCCCTTGCCGAGCCCTTGCCCGGCCCCCGTCACCACGGCCTTCCGGCCGGTCAAATCGAACAGCGAAAGAACGTTTGTCATCGGAACCTCCTCCTCATCGGTATCTCTCCGCTTGCAGTTCCAGCTCACGCGCCGTCGCCTCATCGGGCGCGCTGCACATGATGAACATCCCCTCTGGCCCGACCGCGTCCAGCAGCGGAATCACCTCTTCTGGCTTGACGCCGACGGCCTGCACGCTCTTCCCGCCGCGCTTGATGCGGCGATAGAGGTCGTACCAGAGCGGGTCGCCCCCGCCGGGGATGCCTGCCTGGGGGGTCCACTCGATCGCGTCCAGCGCGGGGACGCTCAGCAGGCTGTCGAGGTGATGGCGCGCCTGCGTGCCGTCCAGGTGGTAGAGGGAGTAGTCGAGCCAGCGGCACTGCGCATCGAGGGATGGCAGCACGATCTCGTCGAACATGCGCCGCGAGAACATCGCGGAGGCATCGCACTGTAGCTTGGCTGTGCGGCCCGGGCCCCAGATGCAGAACGCGGAGAAGACGTTGCCGTTCCACTCGTCCACGATCTGGCCCCGCAGCAGGTCGAAGACCTCGAAGTAGATCAGGTTGACCGTCTGCACCATCTCCTTCACCCAGCCGGGCCGCTCGACCAGGTCGCACATCAAGGTCTGCGTGTCGCGCAGCGACGCCACGATGTCCACGTTTTCGATCAGGTCGGGCATGCCGACGGGGAAACGGCCCGCGCTCACGCGGCGGCACTCTTCGATGATCGCGGCCTGCTCGCGAAATTGTCGGTTGGCCGGATCGAAGCGGAGCGGGGGGTGCGTCTCGGGGTCGGTGATGCACGACTTGTACCAGACGGTGGTCGGCGCGAGCTCCGGCTCCGAGCCGATGAAGGTGGCCAGGTTGCCCGGCCCGATGTTGGTCTCCATGAAGGGGAACGCCTCGCCGCCGAAGTAAGTGCGCGCCAGGCGGCATTCGTTCTTGCGGGCCCGATAGACAGGATCGAGCCAGAAACGCTCCAGGCTGTCCGGCTCGGGCGGATCGCGCAAATCTGCTGGCGGCGCATCGGCCGGGGCCGTGAGCCACAGCACCAGGCCCTCACGCCGCCACCAGGCGACCGTGCGTTCGCGAATTAGCTCCCCGCCGATAGGCTGCCGGGAGGCATCGGGTTTCCATGCGCTGTTCATGTGCGCTCCTTATGAGTAGAGATGCAGCCGATGGTTGCGGAACGCGGTGTATTATACTCGGAACTGGGGGAGGAGGGAAATCTGGGGCGTCCCTGCGGTTCTCAGGAGAGGGGTTCGTACTTCTTGAAGAGGGGCAGGCGGGCGCAATGGCTGGGGACGGCGCTGAAGGAACCCATGTTCTGCAGCCAGACCTCGATGCGGCTGCAAATGCCGTCTGGGTAGCCGCGCAGCCGCGGCCAGGCCACCTGGAGGACGGCGCCGCGCCAGGTGGGGGTAACGATGGCGTTGCCGCTGTTGGCGTCGCACACATGGACGGCGGTGTAGTAGTGGGTCAGGAGCTGGAAGCGCTCGGGTCAACACCAACAGATGCCGGCTGTTAGGCCCCCAGGAAATATTTGAAATATTACCTAGATTTGCGGGAAGCGGAGTTTGGCGTTGCGCGCCGGTGAGCGCATCCAAGACCACCAGGTCAGTAAACCGCACCAGTTCGCCTGGCAGGTGTGCGGTAGTGCGCATCGTCAGATAGCGGCCGCTTGGGCTCCAACTGGCATTCGAGGCAAAACAGGGGATACCCGCCACAGAACCCAGGTTTACCTCGCACACGCGATTGCGCCCAGGCTCGACGAGGAAAAAGGCAGGATAGGCAAACACTGCCAGAGGTTTGCGTTGACTCGAGCCGCGCCTTGCGCGAACCGCCCGAAAGCCTTATACTCGTGGTGCCACCCCAGCCAGCGCGCTGCCGCAGCCTGGCAATTCAGCGAGGTGATCCAATGTCCCAGTCTCGTCGCTTTGCCGTTCTCGCGGAGCGAGACATCAACCAGGAGACGTTTGTCGAGCCGTGGCCCGAAGCGGGCCTGATCGTCGCCGATAGCCCCTATGATCCCCGGCCCAGCCTGCGCATCGCGGACGGCCAAGTGGTCGAACTGGACGGTCGCACTCGCGCCGATTTCGATGCGCTCGACATCTTCATCGCAGACCATGCCCTCGATCTCGCCGCGGCCGAGGAGGCGATGGCGACGCCCTCGCTGCGTCTGGCGCGTCTGCTGGCCGACATCAACACGCCCCAGGCCGAGGTGCGCCGGCTCGCCTACGGCTGCACGCCGGCAAAGCTGGTCGAGATCATCCGTCACATGAACGTGTTGGAGATGATGGTCGGGCTGGCCAAGATGCGCGTGCGGCAAACCCCGGCCAACCAGGCGCACGTGACCAACTGGCGCGAGCATCCGGCCCTCTTGGCCGCGGACGCGGCCGAGGCGGCGCTGCGCGGCTTCGCTGAGATCGAGACGACCGTGCGCGTGGCGCGCAATGCGCCCTTCAACGCGCTGGCCGTGTTGGTGGGCGCGCAAACCGGCCGCGGGGGCGTGCTGACCCAATGCGCGGTGGAGGAATCGCTGGGGCTGCGCCTGGCCATGAAAGGGCTGACGACCTATGCCGAGACCCTGTCGGTCTATGGCACCGAGCGCGCCTTTGCGGACGGCGACGACACCCCCTGGTCCAAGGCGTTTCTGGCCGCGGCCTACGCCTCGCGCGGGGTGAAGGTGCGCTTCACCTCCGGCACCGGCTCCGAGGCGCTGATGGGCCATGCGGAGCGCTGCTCGATGCTCTACCTGGAGGCGCGCTGTCTGCTGGTGACGAAGGCCGCGGGTAGCCAGGGGGTGCAGAACGGCTCCATTTCGTGTATAGCGCTGCCTGAATCGCTGCCGGCTGGGGTGCGCGGGGTGCTGGCCGAGAATCTGCTCGCCGCGATGCTCGGCCTCGAGGTGGCCACAGGCAACGACGCCCTGGCCTCCTACTCAGCCATCCGCAAGTCGGCCAAGCTGATGCTCCAATTCATCCCCGGCACGGATTTCATCTGCTCTGGCTACAGCGCGGTGCCCAGGCGCGACAATCTCTTCGGCGGCGGCAACTTCGATGCCGAAGATTTCGACGACTGGAACGTGCTCCAGCGCGACATGCAGGTGGACGGCGGCGTGCGTCCCGTGACCGAGGATGCGACCCTGGCGATGCGGCGTCGGGCGGCGCTGGCGATCCAGGCTGTGTACGCCGGGCTGGGCTTCCCGGCCATCAGCGACGAAGAGGTGGAGGCCGCCACGATCGGCCACAGCAGCGATGACATGCCCGAACGCGATGTCGTGGCCGATCTGGCCGCGGCCGATCAGTTTCTGGCGAGCGACCTGGGCATGTTGGCCGTGACTGACGTCCTGCAGCGCCGCGGCTTTGAGGATGTGGCGGCCAATGTCCTGGAGATGGGCCGCCAGCGGCTGGCAGGGGACTATCTGCAACCGGCCGCAATCTTTCAGCACGTGCCAGGCACTTCCGAAGTGCCTGGCACGTCCCGACCCGCACTCCGCGTCCTCAGCGCGATCAACGATCCCAACGACTACACCGGGCCGGGGACCGGCTATCGGCTGGAGGGCGAACGCTGGTCCGAGCTCCAGGCGATCCCGCAGGTCCGGTCGCCGCGCGATTTCATCGCGGCCAACATCGGCCTGGCGTCCGACAAGCTGGTCGAGATCGGCCCGGCGCGCGAGGGCGGCCGGCCAGAGGTGATCGTGGCGGTCGGGCCGGCCTTCAACGCCGGCCTGACGCACACCATCGGCGGGCTGGCGCACGAGGCGGTGCTGGCGGCGATCCTTTCTGGCGTGGCCGACGAAGGGCTGACCGCGCGCATCGTCAAGGTCTATCACACCTCCGATCTGGCCGCCATCGGGCAGATCGGCGCAGAGCTGAGCGGTTCAGGCATCGCCATCGGGCTCCAGTCGCGCGGCACGACCGTGATCCACAAGGCCGGCCTGGCGCGGCTCAACAATCTGGAGCTCTTTCCCCAATCGCCCAGCCTGACGCTGGAGACCTACCGCGCCATCGGCCGGAACGCCGCGCGCCATGCCCGGCGGCAGCCGGTCGCGCCGGTGGGCGTGAAGGTAGACAACTGGGCGCGGCTGCGCCTGATCGTCAAGACGACCCTGCTGCACCAGCGCGAGACCAGCCAGATCGCCGATCGGCTGCCGCAGGAACTGTTCTTCGATTGGGAGCCGGAGTGAGACGAGAGACAGGAGACAGGGGACAGGAGACGAGAGAGGGGAGATAGGGAGCAGGGAGAGAGGGAAACATGAGCCAAGAGCATGAGCGGTATCCGCTGATGGAGAGTAGGGGCGAGGGGCTGCGAGCGGGGAGCGGCCGCTCGGCGGCCGAGATCAGTCTGGCGGCGTTGGCTGCGGGCGAGCTCACGGACGACGACCTGCGCATCAGCCCAGAGGCGCTGCGCGGTCAGGCGGAGATCGCAGCAGCGAGCGGGTTTGGGCAACTGGCCGCCAATTTGCGGCGGGCGGCCGAGTTGACGGCCGTGCCGAATGCTGAACTGCTGTGCATGTACGAGATGCTGCGCCCCGGCCGCGCGACTTATGAGGAGATGACGGCCTTGGCCGCCCGCCTGGCCGGCGAGTACGCCGCGCTCGAGAGCGCCGCGTTCGTGCGCGAAGCGGCCGAGGTGTATCGCGCCCGCGGCCTGGCGCGGCGGTCGTGAGATGGATGCCAAATACAAAGGAGGCAATGGGGTGATGAAAACCGTCGAATTCGGCGCCACTGGCGTCAAGGTATCGGAGTTGTGTCTGGGCACCATGATGTTCGCGGACCGCTGCGATTATGCAGTGTCAGAGGCGATCGTCAACGCGGCATTGGAACACGGCGTCAACTTCGTGGACACGGCCGCGATGTACACCGCGGGCGCGTGCGAGGAGTTCCTGGGCCGCATCCTGAAGGGCAAGCGCGATCGGGTGTTCCTGGGCACGAAGGTCGTCAAAGAACTGGATCGGGGGAGCATCCTCAGCAGCCTGGATGAGAGCCTGGCGCGGCTGCAGACGGATTATGTGGATCTCTACATGATCCACTGGCCGGCGCAGGGGATGAACGTGACTGAGGTGATGAGGGCGCTCAACGAGACGGTCGTCAGCGGCAAGGCGCGCTACGTGGGCTGCTGCAACTATCCCGCCTGGCTCGTGGCCCACTCGAACGCCATCGCCGAGCGCAACGGCTGGGCCAGGCTGGTCTGCAACCAGGTCGCCTATAATCTGATCGAGCGCGGGGTCGAGGTCGAAATCCTGCCGCAGGCCATCGCTGAAAAGATCGCGATCACCGCGTATCGGCCGCTGGCGATCGGGCTGCTGACGGGGAAATACTCGACGACCACACCGATGCCGCCGGAGACGCGCGGCAAGACTGACGCCAGGGTCATCACCTGGCTCAGCCAGCACGGGGCCAGCGTGGATCGTTTCAACCGCTTCGCAGGGGAGCGGGGCATCCACCCGGCCAACCTGGCGACGGCCTGGGTGCGCTCTTCCGCCGCGGTTACCTGTCCGATCGTGGGCGTCAGCTCGCTGCGCCAACTGGAGGAATCCATGCGAGCGGTCGAGATCAACCTGACCGCCGACGAATACGCGGCGCTGAGCGATATGTTCGACACCGAGGTCAAGGAAGAGAGCCTGCAGCTCTTCCCCGGCCTCAAATACAACTTCCCGCGGTTGCGGCGGAACCTGCAGCTCATCGCGTAGGCGTGGGACGCCGGCCTCCGACAGCCAGACCCTAAAGGCTTCTGAAACCTTTAGGGTCTTCAGTTAACCCATTCTGCAAAGAGCGGCGTTAGGTCGCACCGGCAGTGCTGCTCGGCCAGGCTCTTGAAACCGGCAGTGGTGGCGATGCCCCAGCGGTAGGCGGCGTAGTAGTCGCGCAGGAAGCGGTCGAAGGTCTGCTGCCCCATCCGACTGGCCAACGCCGAGACGAACAATGGCCCCCGGCCGTAGACGATGGCTGAATACTCCTGCGGCTTGTAGCTGGCCGCAGGCAGCCCGATCGGCATCGCAACGCGATTCACCCGCTCCCAACGCTGGCTCCACGATTCGCGATAGGCCTGTGCGCCGCGTTCGCCCTGGGTATCCAGGTAGTATAGCCCGGTGGCGTACTGCGCCAGCGCCTCATCCAGCCACGGCTCATCCAATTGGTCATTGCCGATTGCATTGTAGAACCACTGGTGAGCCACTTCGTGCGCGGTCACCGATTCGAGCGCGGCTCGTGCGGGCAGGCCCGCTACGGTCTGGCTGGGGTCGTACATTCGGAGCGCCAGGCCCATGATGCCCGGATACTCGATGCCGAGCGCCAGAAGCGGTGTGCTGGCGATGTCCATCTCGGTATACGGGTAGAGGCCGATGCGGGCATTGAAGCTCTTGACCGCGTTGACGCCCGCGGCCAGCGCGACTTTCGCAGACTCGACGCGATCGGCAAGCGCATAGCTGTTGATGACCGTCTCGCCGACCGTGGCGCTGACAACGACGTAGCGTGCACTGGCCGCCAGATAGAAATCGCGCGCGGGCCCGGCTGCGAAAGTGACCGTCTGCCGGTCGCCGCTGCGCTCGCGGCTCTCCTCGTTGCCTGACGCAACCAGGGTCAATCTGGCCGGCGCGGAGACGCGGACCACATACAGGCTGGCATCGAAATGGCTCAGGTCGGCGTGCTCGACGGGCTGCTCGACGTTCCAACCCTCGTCATCGTAGACCGGGATCGCCGGATAGACGCTATCCAGGCTCAGCACGTCGTCGGAAAAGCTCAACAGCCCGTAGCCGCGGTTCAACTCTCGCGGCACGCGCACCTCGAACTCCATCCCGATCACCACGCTCTTGCTCAGCGGCAGCGGCGTGGTCAGCGGTACACGCAGCGCGGTGTCGTTGAACTCGAGCGCGGGCTGCGCCTTCTGGCCGTCTACCTGAACGGCTGACACGGTCATCGCGCCGCCGGTCGCATTGGGGAAAAGGCGGAAGTAGATCTCTTTGAGCGGCGCCAGCGGTTGATTGGCTGCCCGCTGGCGGTGGGTATAGCGAACCTGCTGCTGCCCCTGCACGGTGGTCAAATCGTCGCCGATGACCAGGCTGATGTGATAGACGCTGGCGTCGGACAGCCGATCCAGAATCCCCTGTTCGCTGCTGATCAGCCCGCGGCGGAAGATGGATCGGTCATCCCAGGCCGGGTTGCCGGCTGGAGAGGCGGCGGGTGTCGGCGCGGCCGTCGGCCCGGAGCCGGCCAGGGGCGACGCGGGCTGCACAGGGGCGGGTGCGGTCGACGTTGCAACAGGGGTTGCGGTGGGTGCGGCGGCCGGGGCCAACTCGGCTGGCGGCTCAGGCGCGACCCGCGGTAAGGCTGTACAGCCCGCCAGAACGAGGAGGATCAGCGCGGCCGCGCAGCGCGGCCAGAGCGCATTGGTGAAAGGTGTCATGCAGGCAGCTCCCAAGAGTGGCTGCGCACAGTGTACCACAAACCTGCCGCCTGGCGCTAACGCGATGAGACAGGCGCAGCGGTTTCTCACATGACGGTGCGAGATACCGCGGGTCAGTTCCGACGCAATGAGACTCTCAAGCGCAGGGGTTGCGACTCATCGGAATGCGATACCGATCTCCTCCTTGATATTGGCCTTGAACGCGGCAAAGCCAGCTTGCATGAACGCGGCGTCGTTGCCGCACCCCACGGCATTCGCTCCGGCGTCAAGCCAGCGTTTGATGTGTTTTGGATCAATGCCCTCGGCGATAGCCACAGCTCGGTTCGCCTGCCGGCAGCGGCCGATGATGTCGAGGATAACCTGCACGACCTCCCCGTGGCGGACATCGCCCAGGTGTCCCATCGTGGCCGACAGATCGGCCGGTCCGATGAAGCAGCAGTCAATCCCCGGCACGGCAAGGATTTCGTCCAGGTTGCGGTAGGCGGTGTATGACTCGATCTGCACCATGACGATGAGGGAGTCGTTCGCCTCCGCCAGATAGGTCGCGGCATCGCGATTGTAGTTGGCGGCGCGCCGCGGAGCCACCCCACGACGTCCCAGGGGCGCGTAGCGACAGGCCGCGACCGCGGCCTGGGCGGCTGTGGCGTCATCCACCAGCGGGATCAGCACCCCGCCGGCGCCCAGATCGAGCGCGATCTTGATGAGCGCCGCGTCGTTGGCGGTCACGCGCACGATCGGCACGCAATCCGTGCCTCGGAAAGCCATCAGAACGCCGCGCAAGGTCGGCGGATCGAACGTGGCGTGCTCGGTGTCAATGATGAGGCCGTCGTAGCCCCACTCCACCTCGATTTCCGCCATGGCGGGATCGTTGGCGGTGATCCAGCCCAGGAGCGACGGTTGCTGCCTGGCGTTCCACTTGCGGCGCAAGGCCGCGGCCTGGCGCAGGGTGCGAATCATCGTGCTGTCCACGCAGTTCTCCTTATGTGCCTCTTGTTCGAAAGACACCCCAACGGGGCGCTAGAATTGCACGGAATGGTCAGAGTATAGATGGCACTTGACGAGCACATCGTCAATGCTGATGTCTGGCGGTGGTACGGTTTTGCAGATCTCCGTCACATGTGGGCATCGCCCGGCGAATTTGCAGCCGTGTCTCAAGTATTCCTCATGTTCCAACTCAGCAAGGATGATCGGCTTGTCCCAGCGTTTCTTGGGGTCGGCTTCCGGGATAGATTCCCTGAGCAGCCGGGTGTATGGGTGTCTCGGATTCATCAGCACCTGTTCCACGGCTCCCATCTCGACGATGTTCCCTCTGAACATGATGGCGATGCGATCGCTCACATAGTAGGCAGTCGCCAGATCATGGGTGATGTAGAGCACACTCACACCGTACTGCTCTCTAAGCTCCTTGAACAGATTCACGATCGCCATTCTCAGGGAAGCGTCAACCATCGAAACAGGTTCATCGGCGATCAAGAGCGTCGGATCGGTCAGCAAGGCCCTGGCAATGGAGATTCTTTGCAGTTGTCCTCCAGAGAACTCGTTTGGGTATTTGCCGGAGAATTCCTCATAAGAAAGGCCGACCCCCCTCAGCTTCTGATCTATCAATGCAATGGCCGCTTGTTTGCTGCCGGCCAGCTTGTAGTTCTGGACCGTCTCCCAGAAATACCAATCCACCGTCGTCAAGGGATTGAAGGTGCTGAAAGGGTCTTGGAAGATCGCCTGTACACCCTCGGTGAACCATACCTTTCGGGCCCCTACCTCCCTTTTGCTTCCGTGGATGATGGCGCCCGAGGTGGGTTCCTCGAAGCCTAAGATCATCCGGGCGGTCGTTGACTTTCCACAACCGCTTTCACCGGCCAGGGCGAATATCTCCGCCGGCTTGATATAGAAGGATACATGATCGGTCGCCGTGATTCTGGTTCTCGAGATCATGCTTCCCAAGGAGTAAACTTTGGTTAGACGATCCACCTCAAGCAGCTTTTCCATAGACTCCTTCTCCAACCAGCCAGCAGGCGACTTTGTGGCTAAGCGCCAGGTTGACCAACTCGGGCATCTGTTCCGCGCAGATGTTCAACGCGTAGGGACACCGTGGGTGAAAGGGGCAGCCGCTGGGCAGGTTAGAAAGTGATGGCGGGCTGCCCGGCACGCTCCCCCGCGTCGTCTTGTCTCCGAATCGCGGCAGCGAGTCAATCAGATACCGGGTGTAGGGATGGAAGGGCGCGGCGAAGATCGTTTCAGTCAACGCCTCTTCGACGAGCTTGCCAGCATACATGATGCCGACCCGATCGGCGATGTTCGCCTGCACCCCCATGTCGTGCGTGACGATGACGATCGTGTTTTCGAGATTGCGTTGAACATCCTTCAAGAGCTGCACAACGCCTCTCTGCACGACTACGTCCAGCGCCGTCGTCGGCTCGTCGCAGATGATCACGCGCGGCTTCAGAATCGTCGCCAGAGCGATCGTGACCCGCTGCCTCATCCCGCCGGACAGTTGGTGCGGATAGGCTTCCAGGATGTTTCGGGGCAATCCCAGCTTTATAGTATGCTGCTTAGCAATCTCGACCGCTTCTGCTTTGGTCTTGCCGCTCGCATGGCTCGCCAGGAAATCCTGATAGGACTCCTTTAGCTGGAGCACGGGATTGAGAACGCTCATCGAACCCTGCGGAACGTAGGAAATGAACTCCCAGCGCAGCCGCCGCCGCTCCTCCGAGCCGAGGGAAATAATGTCAAGCTCGTCACCGTTAGCGCGATAGAGGACCCTGCCACCCATCAATCTCAACGGAGGTTCGATGGCGCCAAAGAGCGTTTTCAGAAGCGTCGTCTTGCCGCAGCCGCTCTCGCCTGCAATCCCGTAGACCTCATTTTCTCGGATCTCGAGATTGACTTCGTTGACCGCCTTCACTACCTTTTGGGTCCCATGCAGGTCAAGCACGTAATAGGCCTTCAGGTCTTCTGTCCTGAGGATGGTTTGCTTCATTTTCTGCCTCGCTATGCCCCTACCCGCTGGATTCGGGTGCGTGGATCCAGGTATTCGCTGATGCTGACCGAAAGCCAGTAGAGAGCAATAAACAGACAGAGCGATAGGGCTACCGGCGTCAAGATCCACCACCAGCGTTGCAACATGATGGACTGGTAGAAGAGCGCCCAATTCAGCATCGTGCCCAAAGTGGGGATGTTCAGATTGACCAATCCAAGGATGGCCAGAACGATCTCCAGACTGATCGCCCATGAGATGTTATTGATCAAAGTCGAAAAGATCAACGGCATGGCAAAGGGCATGTATTCGTGTAGTACCAGTCTGACCGTCCCCGTACCTGAAAGGACGGCCGTCTGGGTGAACTCTCGCTCACGCAAGCTCAGGATCATCGAGCGGATCAAGCGCGCGTCCCATGCCCAGCCGAAGAACGATAGCAGCATTCCTAGCACCACCAGATTCATGTTTTGTCGTACTAGCATGGCTAACATGACCATGATCAGGAAGAGCGGGATCACCAGCAGGCTGTCGCTGACAAACATCAATACCCGATCGGTTGAGCCTCCCTTGTATCCGGCGACCATGCCGACCAGGATGGCGATCACCCTGGAAACCAACGCGGCGATGAGTGAGATGATCAAGGAATTGCGCACCGCAAAGGTAGCCTGCCAGAAGATATCCTGCCCGTTAGAATCGGTGCCGAGCAGATACTGGGCCGATGGCCGCAGATCTCTCGGAACAACATTCCACAGCGTGGGATCATAGGGCGCAAAGAGGGACAAGAAGGCTAAGATCAGGATGAGCACAAGGACGATGGAGCTGACACAAAAGCGATAGTCTCTGAATAGATCTCTAAGGACTTTCACGCGACTGACCTCCTAAGAGTATCTCACCCGCGGGTCGAACAAGGGGTATGCCAGATCAACGATCAGGATCGCTGTTGTGATACCAACGATGGACAGCAGGGTGATCCCCATGATCAGGTTGTAATCGCCATTGACGATGGCGCGAAAAAGCAGCCAGCCCAGACCAGGGTATTGATAGACGATCTCCGTAATCAGCGCCCCGCTGAAGATCTGCCCAAGCGAGAGGGCCAGGCCGGTGATTTGCGGCAGCAGAGCGTTGCGAATGACATACTTGCTCACGATGCGGCCTTCTGTAACGCCGCCAAGTTTGGCATACTGGACGAAGTTCTCCGCATTGACGTTCTGCACGATCAACTTCATGATCTGGAAATTGACCGCCCCTCCCAGGACAGTTAGCGAGAGGGCCGGCAAGAACGAATGCCAGAGGACATCCTTGATATAGGCCCAGGTGAAAGTGGGTAAGGCCCCCATGGACGCCCCGCCCGTGATCGGGAACCAGCGCACGACCCACGCAAGAAGCAGGAGCAGCGCGAATGCGAAGATGTAATAGGGCAGCGGGCGGACCACCATGGCGACAGCATCCAGCGCCCGCGACCAGGCCTTGCGCGAATAGTAACCCGCTAACCCACCAATGATATTTCCGATTGTCCACGAGATGAGGGTTGTGGTCAGAAGGAGCCCCAAAGTCCAGGGCAAGCCGGTGGCAATGAGCTTGTTGACGCGTGCGGGGAATTGGAAGTAGGAGACGCCGAAATCACCGCGAAACAGCCTGCCCCAAAAAGCCCAGTATTGATCAATCCAGGAGCCTTTCAAGCCATACATCTCGGTCAGGTCGCGGATGATGCCATCCATCGCGCTCGGTTCCATATATGAACCGCGCGCCCGCATCTCACCTATCATTCTCATGACGGGGTCGTTCGGGGTGATCCGGGGAATGAAGAAAACAATCGTGATGCCTAGCCAAATGCATAGAACGTACTGAATCAGACGGGGGATGAGATAGCGTTTCACGAATGTCACGGCTTTACCCTCGCGCTTTTTTCTATTCGAGCCAACAAGCGATACCTCCTATTATCGGGGAAATCGCCAGAGCAGAGAAATAACAGATTCCTCCTGGGCGGGGACCCGCCCAGGAGGAATTGTAACATGGTTGAACTAGATCCCGAAATGCCTCATGCGCCAGAGGGCTTCAGGAAGGGTGTCGTGTACTTGAAGTTGGGCCAATGCGTATAGGGCTGATTATACGCATTCTCGCTGCCAGGCCAGTTTGTCCAGTAGTGCTGATCCCAGCCGACAAAGCCGATGTAGCCGTAGGTTGGGACGCCGGGCATGTTCTTGACTGCTTCCTTGAGACCCTCGGTGCCCACCGAGATGACAGCATCGGTCTTGAAGGGATCGGTTTCGCGCAGCTTCTTGATGATGTCATCCATCGCAGGAGTTGTCCAGCGCGAATAGTGGCCCTGGGTGCGCTCGCCCAGGGGTTTCTTGTAGGCGGAATTCCACCGATCGAGCACGCGATACAGATCTGGCCCCGCGCCCCATGGCTCCTGCGCGGGCCAGGCGCCGCTCACATCGAAGTCGCCGGTGGCGCCCAGGCCATCGCCGTTTTCCGTGTTCAGGATCGAGGCGTCAATGCCGAACTTCTTCCACTGCTGCACGGCAGCCGCCGCATTGCGCGCGTCATGGTTGGAGAGGGTCGTACCACACATGAAGACGATCTTCCAGGGCTTGCCATCGGGCATCAGCCACTTCTTGTTGGCATCGCGCTTGAAGCCATTCTTGATGAGCAGCTTCTCGGCGACGTCGGGCGCGAACTTGTACCAGCCAAGCCCGAAAGCCTGCGCCTGGAATTCCGGCGTGTCGGGGAAGACATAGCCACGGCTCTTGGCGTAGGCCGCGACCCGCTTCGGCGCATCCGCATCATAAGGCGCAAACTTCTCGCCGTTGCCCACATCCAGGGTGAAGCTCTTCAGCCAGTCTTGCATCGGCTTGATGTACATCGTCGGGTACGGGCCAAGATGCGGGACATGCACCGGGCTCAAGGTGCCGGTGGAATCCACGGCGATGCTCGTGTATTCGACGATGTCAATCGCCAGCACCAATGCCCAGCGGACATCCACGTTGTCGAACGGCGCGCGGGCGGTGTTGAAGAGGATACCGGTGATGCAGGGGTCGTTGTTGACCACGAAGGGGAAGGTCGGCTGGTAGGCGCGCGAGGTCTTGGACTGCGCCAACAGCGCCTTGAGGCCATCGGCCGAGAGCTCCGCTACATCCAACTGGTGCGTCAATTGCGCCAGGATTTGCGCCCCTTCATTGTCGAAGGCCTGATAGATGATGTACTTGGGCTTCGGCTCGCCATACATGATGCCGGTCGGGCTTTTGGCCCAGTCGTCGCGCTTCACCCAGGCGGTCCAGTTCCCTTGTGGATCGAAGCTGTGCAGCTTGTACGGGCCGCAGCCTACATACGGATTGTCGGGGAACTGGGTCGGATCTGCTTCCTTCTCGAAGACGTGCTTGGGCATGATCCGGGAGCAGCCCCAGCGGTCGAGGAAGGTGGTGTGGAAGCGGGAGTTGCCCTTCTTCAGCAGGAACTTGACCGTATGGTCATCCACCGCAGTCGCCGATTCAACGTTATCCACGAAGAAGGAATGGGCGTTGAACTTCGAGAATTTCTTGTTGGCCTCGACCGTGAAGACCACATCGGCCGCGGTGAAGGGCCGACCGGTATTCCAGGCGACGCCCTTGCGGAGCGGGATGGTGCATTCGGTGAAGTCTGCGCTGTACTTGGCATCCCCATCCGCCAGGCCATTGATGATCTTGCCGGTGGCAAAGTCTACCGACCACAGTGGCTCGTCGGCCAGGTTCTGAATGCCGCGATCTTGCCACTTCCAACCAACGTGCAGATTGAAGTTGTCGGGTGTGCCGACACGTCCGGTGAGGATCCTGGCGATAAAGGTCTCCCGTCGGGGGAAGGTCCCCATCACGTCGGCGACCTTTTCCGGCGCCTTAGTAGGCGGCGGCGTGGCGGTCACAACCTGTACCTCTTTGACCACCTCCTTGACGGGAGTGCCCGCTACAATACGCGTAACCTCCACCTGTTTTTCGATCACCTGGGGGCTGGCTGGCACGACTGGCGCGGGCGGCGCGGTTGGGGCGCAAGATGCGGCAACCAGACCGGCGGCTCCGACAGCCGACATCTCCAAGAACTTGCGGCGACTGATTCGCTTTGACATTTTTTCCTCCTGCATTGCTCGGTTGGGTAGTTGGTCGCACACTAGAGGTTCAATCGAAACAACAGCCGATGGTGATGTCCCTACTGGCTTTTCACCTCCCTTCTTGTGGTTACCACATCGAAGCTGACCTGGGCTGGGCCTCTGTCCGATTCAGAAGGGCAGCCAACCGCCTCATGCTCTATTTCTGTTCCAAGACTTACCGACAGTGGCCCGGCAGGACTCCCGGATGACGAGTTGGGTTGGCATCTCGTATGAAATGCTCTCCGAAGATCCTTCCTGAATCGCTCGGATCAGCATCTCGGTGGCCACATAGCCCATCTTGACGACAAACTGGTCCACGGTAGTGAGGGGCGGATTGAAGTAAACGGCCTCGGGCACATTGTCGAACCCAACGATCGAAAGATCGTCGGGAACGTGTAACCCTGCTTCACGCGCCGCCTCGATCGCGCCAAAGGCCGACTGATCGTTGGCCGCGAAGATCGCGGTCGGCGGTTCAGGTAACGCCAACAATTGCTGGGCACAACTGCGGCCCGCGGCCCGGGTGAAGTTACCTATTGTGATCAATGCCGGATCGGGGGTGACGTTCGACTGCCGCAAGGCATCCTCATAACCCTGCAATCGCTGCCGGGCGCACAACAGGTCGGGGCGCCCCCCGATGAAGCCGATGCGCCGATGTCCCAGGCCGAGCAGATACTCCATCGCCGCCCGCGCGCCGGCGCGGTTGGTGGCGATCACCGTCAGATAATCGGGGCAATGATCGTTGGGGTCAATCGCCGCCAGGGGCGCGACTGTAGAGAAACTAATCGCAGCAGGGGTGACAACAACGATCCCATCGGTAAGGCTGCCGTTGAGCAGCGTTACATAGCGCCGCTCGCGCTCGGCTCTGGAATGTTGCTTGATGCTGCCGCTGGTGAAGGCAAGAAGGTCGTAATTAAAAGCCACGATGGCCTGATGGATACCTTTGACGACCTGGATGCAAAAGGGGTCTTCCAGATCGGGGATGATCAAGCCGATCACGCCGGTCTGGCGGCTGCGCAGGCTCTTAGCTGCCAGGCTGGATGCATAACCCAGCTCGGCGATCACGCTGCGCACCTTTTGACTGGTGTCGAGGGCAACATCATCCTTGTTGTTCAGCACGCGCGAAACAGTCGAAACTGATACTCCTGCCGCGCGAGCCACATCCTGGATGGTGATGCTCTTGCTACTACGTCCCATAGCCAGTTTCCGCCTGGTTTGTCGTGGGGAGGTCGGTGAAAATGATCTCGGTATCGGTATCGTTACCGGTATCCTTTTCGGATTCTATCACGGAGGAGCGTTGTTGTCAATAGGGAAGATGCGGGGATTTGCGATTTCAGAGGAGGAGTATCACTTGGGCGCCAGGCGCTGGCTCATGGCGGGTTTGGCGATCATCGCACTACTGGCCTACGATTGCATCAATCAGCGCTGCCGCGTTCTCGATGGGCACGCCGGGCAGAATCGGCTTGGCAGGCGCGATGACGTAGCCGCCGCCTCTGCCCATCACCTCGATACATGCCTTCACCTCGGCGCGCACTTGAGCGGGCGTGCCGAAAGGCAGCGTCTGCTGGGTGCTGATGCCGCCGGCGAAGCACAAGCGCCGACCGAATTCCCGCTTCACGGCGAAGATGTCCATCGCCTCGGGCTGGATCGGCTGCAGCATGTTCACGCCCATCTCCACCAGTTCGCCCACGATCGGCTGCACATCGCCGCAACTGTGCAGGTAGACCACTTTGCCGGCCGACCTGATTCTGTCGTACATGCGTTTTTGGCCTGGCTTGAGGAAGCGCCGCCAGGTCTGCGGACTCATTTGCAAGCCGCGCTGCGTGCCCATGTCATCACTGAAGCCAATGGCATCAATGCGATCCCCGTAGTCGCGCACGAGCCGGTCGATCACCGCGTTGCAAACTCCCTCCAGACCCTCCATCAGCTCAGCGACAAAGGTGGGCGCGTCATACAGGTCCATCATGATGTCGGCCATGCCGCGCATGGCCCAGGTACGCTCCCAAAAGAGCATTCCCAGTTGGACGATCTTGAAGCGGTCCCAGTTGGCGTCGAGCCATTCGCCCAGTCCCGCAAAGTGCGCATCGGTGGTCAGGTCGGGGAAGACGTAGCCTTTCAGCGACGGCTCAGCCAACGTCGGCTGCGTCACATGCATCTCGGCCGCCTGCTGCCACACCGCGCCGAAGTCGTCACGGAAGACATCGGCCGAGAGCGCCTGCCTGAGCGGAGCGATCTCACGCATCACCTGATGATCGCAGATCACACTGGCTTTCACGTCGGCCACGCCGTAGCGCCGGGCCAGCGGCGCCATCATCTCGGGGTCAACCCAGATGTAGTACGGACAGATATCGGGTTGCTCGAAGCGTAGCGCCTGCAAGACCCGGCAGCGCGGTAGGGTATCCGATGAGGCGGCAGGCATGACTAGGGGAGCTCCTTAGGGCCCGTCGAAGAACAACTTCTCGCTCTGGCCGGTCTCCGACCGAGCCATTCGTCATCCCGCTGTGGCCGGTCTCCGACCGAGCCATTCGTCATCCCGCTGTGGCCGGTCTCCGACCGAGCCAGTTCGGTGCGGAGACATCCCGCTGTGGCCGGTCTCCGACCGAGCCATTTGTCATCCCGCTGTGGCCGGTCTCCGACCGAGCCAGTTCGTCGGAGACCACGGCCTCACCCTCGGCTGACCCCTTTCAGGGTCAATTCCCGTGATCGGTGGCATCTGACGAAATGCCCCGCCGCGATCTCCTCTTGCTGTGGAGTGACGGTGCGGCAAACGTCGGTCGCATAGCTGCAGCGGGGGTGAAAATAGCAGCCGTCGGGCGGATTAGCGGGATCGGCGACTTCGCCCTCCAGCAACATCCGAGCGCCCTTCAGGCGCGGGTCGGGCTTGGGCACGGCCGCCAGCAGCGCCTCGGTGTAGGGGTGTCTGGGCGCGGAGAAGAGGATGCCGGTCGGCGCGGTCTCGACGATGCGGCCGACGTACATGACGGCCACGCGCTCGCTGATGTGTTTGACCACGCTGAGGTCATGCGCGACAAAGAGCAGCGTCAGGCCAAGCTGAGACTGCAGGTCGAGCAACAGATTGAGGATTTGCGCCTGCACCGAGACATCGAGCGCCGAAACCGGCTCGTCGGCGATCACCAGGCTGGGGTTGAGCGCCAGGGCGCGGGCGATGCCGATGCGCTGGCGCTCGCCGCCGCTGAACGCATGGGGATAGCGGCGCATGTACTCGGTCCGCAGACCGACCAGTTGAAGCAGCTCGGCCACGCGCCCCATGCGCATCTGTCTGTCTCTGACGCCGTTGACCAGCAGCGGCTCGCCGACGATGTCGAAGAGCGTCATGCGCGGGTTGAGCGACGAGTACGGGTCCTGGAAGATCATCTGCATCTGCCGGCGGAATGGTCGCAGGCTTCGCTTGGGCAGCGGCGCGATATCTATCACGCCATCGGCTCCGTGCATCAGGATCTGGCCGGCCGTTGGTTTGAGCGCGCGGACGATGCAGCGCGCGGCGGTCGTCTTGCCGCAGCCGCTTTCGCCCACCAGCGACAGCGTCTCGCCTTTGCGGATATGGATGGTCACGTCGTCCACGGCGCGCACATGCCCGACGACGCGGCGCAGGAATCCCTTTTGGATGGGGAAGAACTTGCGCAGGTTCTTGACTTCGAGCAGAATCCCGTTGCTCTGATCGGTCACAGTTCACTTGCCTTCAGAGAGACCCTAAAGGTCTACGAGACCTTTAGGGTCTGGCTGAGAGACCCTAAAGGTCTACGAGATCTTTAGGGTCTGGCTGATGATACAAGAAACAGCTCGCCTCTTGCCCCGGTCCCACCGGCAGGAGGGTCGGGGCCTGGGCGTCGCACACCCCAGGCATGGCCTCTGGGCAGCGCGGGTGGAACGGGCAGCCCTTTGGCCGATTGTACGGATGCGGGATGCTGCCGCTGATGGTGGGCAGCTTCACGCGCGACTCCGACTCGATGCTGGGGATCGAGCGCAGAAGCGCCTGGGTGTACGGGTGTTTGGCGTCGTGAAAGATCTGGTCAACTGGCCCCTTTTCGACGACCCGGCCCAGGTACATCACCACCACGTCATCGCACATCTCGGCGACGACGCCGAGGTTGTGGGTGATGAGCATGATCGCCATGCCGCGCTCTTGCTGTAGTCGTTCGAGCAGCGCCAGGATTTGCGCTTGCGTCGTCACATCCAGCGCGGTGGTCGGCTCATCGGCGATCAGGATGCCGGGGTCGCACGAGAGGGCCATGGCGATCATGGCGCGCTGGCGCAGGCCGCCGCTGAGCTGGAACGAGTATTCATCCACGCGGCGGTCGGGCTTGGGAATGCCGACCAGCCGCAGCATCTCGATGGCCCGTTCGCGCGCCTGGCGCGGCGGCAGCTTGAGGTGCAGGCGCACGGCCTCGGCGATCTGGTTGCCGATGGTGTAGTGGACGCTGAAGGATGTCATCGGCTCCTGGAAGATCAGGCCAATATCCTTGCCGCGAATCGAGCGCATGAGCGCGCCATCGGCGTCAACCTTGGTCAGGTCGAGTTCATCCGTCTGCCCGGCGGGGTGTTGGCGACGCAGCACGATCTCGCCCTCGGCGATCAGGCCGGGGCGCTCCACGATGCGCAAGACCGAACGGGCCGTGACGCTCTTGCCGCAGCCGCTCTCGCCGACGATGCCGAGGGTCTTCCCTCTGGCGAGATCGAAGGTGGCGCCGTCAACCGCGTGGACGGTACCCTCATCCTGAAAGAAGTAGGTCTTGAGGTTGCGAACTGAAAGGATGGGCGCTTGATCCTGCCCGTTATCCATGATGGGCTCCAAAATGATTCGAACACATTCAGCCGACGTAGGGACGAACCCTCTGTGGTCGCCCCATGGGGCAGGCACAGAGGCGCTGCCCCTACAGATCATCCATACGGATCAGCCGCATCGCGCAAGCCATCGCCCAGGAAATTAAAGGCCAGGATGACCACGACCACCGGGAGGGTGGGAATGACCAGCCAGGGCGAGATGGCCAGCGCCTGCACGTTCTGTGCGTCCTGCAAGAGCACACCCCAACTGACCGCGGGCGGCCGCAGCCCCAGACCTAGAAAGCTCAGCGCGGTCTCGCTGATGATCATGGCGGGAATCGCCAGTGTCGTGGCGGCGATGATGTGGCTGAGGAACGATGGCACCATGTGCCGGAAGATGATGCGCATCTGGCTGCAGCCGGCCAGTTCTGCAGCCGTCACATAGTCTTCCTCGCGCAGCGAGAGGAAGCGGCCGCGCACCACGCGCGCCAGCTCGGTCCAGCCGATGAGCGACAGAATGACCGTGATGGCAAAGTAGACCTGGCGCACGCTCCATTCTCTGGGCAGCGCCGCGCCCAAACCCATCCAGAGCGGAATGGTGGGAATCGAGCGGATGACCTCGATCATGCGCTGGATGAAGGTGTCAATCGAGCCGCCGTAATAGCCGGAGATGCCGCCCAGCAAGATGCCCAAGAAGAGGCTGAGCATCACGCCGACGAGACCGATGAACATGGATGTGCGCGTGCCGTACATCAGGCGGGACCACAGGTCGCGGCCCAGTTGGTCGGTTCCCAGCAGAAACAGGACTTCCTCAGCCTTGGCGCCCTCAACTGCGATCAGATGACGATCCAGCTTCATGCCGAAGAGCGTCCACTCGAAGCCCTTGCCGAAAAAGCGGACCGGGTGCTTTTGATCGGGATCGGTCACATAGACACGCTTGAA
>Ga0194126_10004548_pt1 | contig 21082 bp, 18 predicted proteins | sample TA2KigC150mmetaG_FD_148641 | JGI IMG/M metagenome (GOLD analysis project Ga0194126, IMG submission 148641) | Freshwater microbial communities from Lake Tanganyika, Tanzania - TA2015035 Kigoma Deep Cast 150m | ecosystem: Environmental > Aquatic > Freshwater > Lake | place: Tanzania: Lake... | reverse complement strand
ACCATGTCGTCTCCGAAACCGGCTTCTCGCACCAAGGCGTCTACCGCAACCAGTTGTGAGGGCATTTCGTAAACTAGCTGCTCAAATCCAAACTCCATGGCCTAACTCCCTTGTGCTGCAAGAAAAGCGGCTACTCGAGCCGCAAACACGGTGGCGAGTCTCGATTCTTCGGATGGTCTACATGCACACCGACTCAAGGCCCCTACATATGCCCGTTCAAATTGACACAACACCTTGATTGCGTATCTCGACAAGTTTACGGAGAGGTCTACTAGCGACGATACAGTCCTGAAACAAGCCAGACCCTCAGGAGCAATCTCTCCTACCTTTTTGGGTCTGTGCTGCCTATACACGGTCGATAGACTCCATCGCCATCTTGCGAAGGTATCCGCGATCAATTTTGCCATTGGCGGTTCTTGGGAGCGGATTCTGAACTATCTCGATGTGCCTTGGTCGCTCGATCGGAGAAAGCAATGCTTTGCATCGCTCGAGAATGTCCGAGTGGGTCATACACCCTGCCCTTGATAGGAACACATACACCCACACGGACTCCCCCAGTATTTGATCCGGGACTCCGACAACAGCAGCCTCAGCAATCCCATCTATCTCACAGAGAAGCGCCTCAACTTCAGTAGGACTCACCTTCTGACCATGGCTCTTGATGAAGGTCCCATCTCGACCGACGAAATAGAGGAAACCTTCCTTGTCCTGCCAGAAGAAGTCACCGGTATATAGTGCTGTCTCTCCAGTGTCATCATCGTGCCGGAATCTACGCCTTGTCTCAACTGGGTCATTCCAGTACCCAGCCATCACATGAGGACCTCTTACGACAAGCTCGCCGATCGTCCCTGGAGGTACTTCACGCGCATCTGTGTCAACAACAGTCACTTGGGTTCCGGGTAGTGGCAGCCCAACGGACGATTCATGACGATCTAGCTGCCCTGCAGGAACAACGCTAACACGCTTACACTCAGTAAGACCATACATTGGGAAAATAGTCACATGAGGAAGTAGTTTGTGCAGTAACTGAATATGAGACTGTGGTAACACGTCTCCAGTTGACGTAATGTATCGCAGATTGGGAAGATCGACTCGCTCGAGCAGCCTTGAGCGCAGTAGAAGTGCGAAGACCGACGGAACACCTGGGAAGCCTGTTACATGGTGCGTTCTCAGGAGTCGAGGTATATTCATCGGAACAGCGAAATCTCTTTCCAAGACTAGAGTTGCACCAACCTCAAAAGCCAGGAAGATCTGGTACAGACCGTAGTCGAAGGAGAGGGGAATTCCACAAAGGAGCACGTCATCGTGGCTATTCCGGAGAACAGCATTGATTGCCGATGTCGCGAAGAGTATTTGCCGATGAGGTTCCATCACCCCCCTGGGTTCCTTAGTTGAGCCCGAAGTGTAGATAATAGCAGCCAGGTCGTCAGGAGCGGCACCTGGATTAGGTGGGTGTTCCGGAAGGAAGCGCAGCGCGTTCCAGAGTGCGAATGATGCCCCTTTGGTTTGCCTCTCAGGTTGTGTGTCTGACGTCAGAAGAATGGCTTCGACAGAGTGATACCCGATGCACTCATGAGCGTCCAACAGTTGGCTATCAGTGACGATGGCCTTCGGAGTGCAATCTTGCAGAATAAACTCAAGCTTCCGCGTCGGCGTCTGTGGATGCACGGGTACAAAGGTCGCCCCTACTTTGAGAATACCAAACAGTCCTGCCACAAGGCGGTCCTGGTTCGGCCCGAACAATAGGACGCGATCCTTGGGGGCTACCCCGGCTTGCCGTAACCAGTGACCAATGCGATTTGCTTGGGCGTCAAGGCAGCGGTAGCATTGCTCACGGCCTTCGTAGATTATAGCTACTTTGTCTGGCTTACGCTCGGCTTGCCATTCGAGCAGACCTTGAACCAGGTTGGTGGTCATACTATCTCCCTAGAGAATCCACTACCTCTGGCCTGTGCGGCTGCTTAGGATCTATGAATTATGTCGACCGGTGACGGTCGGCACTACGGGCGGCCCACTGGTTACACAGGGTCTCTAATCTACCATAGGCTGGCATAGCCATCCATCAGACACAACGCTGCCTCACACCTTAATCTTCTGCGATTTCTTCGTTGCCATTTTGATACTGCACAAGTACGGAACCAACCGAGCCGAATCTCCCTACAAACCACAGCACGCCAATTCCAGTAGGTGCGACCGATGAGGTGGTGCAGAGCCTATTAAGCGATATGAGCGTATCTGCACACCCGAAATCGCACTCCGGGTGCAGATCACGAACTATCGATCTGGCATGGGGCAGAGCCTTCTCGGCGGCCAGCAAGAACGACGTGCAGCACCTGTGTGCAATATACCATTCGATGGCGGCTTCGGACACCCGGGCGTCTTCTGCTCCTCTTCTCAGCAGATAACATGTCAAGCTCTTCCATTCTCCGACCAATTGGCCGACGGCGACACCCAAAACCCGGAAGCTGTGGGGCAAAGGACTACCTGAGCAATCCACAGCGGCAGCGCCGTCAGCAAGCGGAAAGCAGTTTTCCTGCACCCTTGGATCGGGCGGTACGAACTTCTGTACGGCAGACAGAATCGCGCCTCTACTCATCTCGCGTGACATGTGGCGCAGGAAGAGCACAGCGTGAGCAACCTCTGCACCAGCCTGACCGCCGATTGCCACTGGTAGCACCTTGTCCAGGCTGCTTCTAACCGCTAGCTCATATGTAGGGGCAGGACCACCTACTGCGGCTGATGAGCAGCAGTCAATGAGTATGTCAGGGAAGCTATCCCGGCATCGTAGGCGTAACAAAGGTCTGATGGCAGAGGCTGCCAGCTCTTCTCTGTCTAGCTGATATGCCCGTGGAAGACGTAGACCATCTTGAATCACCCGTGTCGAATAGGAAAACGCACGACAGATGCGGTCGTACAATGGATCGACCTCGGACACCATCTCTGGCTCTACAGCCTCTGGCACTATGATGGATGGCTTACTCATCCAAAGAGTCATTGCTGTCTCCCCTACTTTTCATGCAATTGGCATCACACCGTTGGCCACTGCGAAGATTGCCTTGTCCTCATCGGCGCAGACGCCCTGGATTGCGATCTGTCCGCGTACAGTGATAACCGTGGACTTGATTGATTGTCTACCTTCCTCGAATCACCACTGAGACGCAGGGAATCCTGACTCAAACATGGCATCCTCATGGTGCCGCTTCCTTTCTGCGGAATCACAATGGCATGGCGTCGATTCTCTGGTCTAGGCCTTCGTATCTACTCAGAAACTGGGCTCGTAGTGACGACTTTAGTCGTCGGTTGGCAGCAACGGCGACTGAAGTCGCTACTACGAACCTCGCCCAAGTTTCTGCTCTCTGGAATGACGCCGCCGCGTCATTGGGAACTTATAAGGAACATACGTCAAGTGTGCAGAGACGTCGCCCTCAAGCGTGATTCTGAACAGCATGTTGCCCGAAATACTCTTCAAGAAAGGCCGATAGTGATCCAACGGTCTCGAACACGTAGACTAAGTCTACTTCGATGGGATCAAAGCGCATGCCTAGACTATCTTCAATGGCCGTCTGCAGCTTAACCATCTCTAGAGAGTCGAGATCTAGGTCCTCACGAAGTCTATGCTCAGGCAGAATCCTGTCCGCTTCCTGCAGGCTAGGAATAAGTTCAACCAGTATGTGCCTTATGGCCTCAAGTGCCGTTCCTGTTCTCATTGGTCCACTGCTCCCACACCGGATGGATCAGCGATCAGGGTCGAAGTGCTACTAGCCCCAACTCAGAATCGTTGGGCTACGAGGAAGCGCTCAGGCGTCATGCGCTCGCGAATGAGCGATAGCTGCCCCTCATGTGCCAGTACTTCGCATGGAAAGCCATGGCTTAAGAAGAGGCCGGGACTGGCCGTAAATCTATAAGCTCCAGCTTGGTAGAAAGCCACAAGCTCTCCAATTCGCGGCAAAGGGAGCAGAGTGTCCACCGCAAGACGATCGGCAGGCGTGCATAGCGGCCCACAAAGAGTAATGGGCTCATTGGTTCTGCCATCTTCGCACAGGACACGCACTGGCGGAGGCCTGAATCCTCGATAGTAGTCTTCGCCTCCGAATACGTTGATGCCGCCATCAAGGATCACGAAGCATATGTGCCCCCGATGTTTGACGTCAAGAACACTTGTTACGAAAACCCCTGCCGGGCCAATCAGAAAACGACCCGATTCAAACGCGAGAGTCTTTGTGTATGGGTGCCTTAGTCGGTATTGGTCAACAATCATCGCCAGCGGGCTAACCAGACCATCCCAATCGGGCTCTCTCTCCCTGTCAAAATACGGAATCCCAAAGCCACCACCCACATCGATGAAACTCAGTTCTTTGCCGCTGTCCTGCTGGAGATGGTCTGCCATCTGAAGAATAGATTGAGTGTTTTCGAGCACTTCTTGCCAAGTGAGGATACCAGTTCCCAGGTACGCATGAAGTCCCATGATCTCCAGGCTCGTGGAGCCAAAAGACTCTCTCAGGAGCCCAAGTGCAGCTTCGGCTTCCATTCCGAATTGAGTCGCTCCTCCCATGCTAATGCTGCCTTTTCCGCGTCCTGGGTTGACTCTGACAGCCACCCGTACGCTGCAGCCGTGCGTCTCAGACAATGCGAGCAGGCGTCGCACCTCACAACCGGATTCAGCTACAATGGCCCCAATATTATGAGTCACGGCGAACTCCAGCTCCCGCTGTGTCTTTCCTGGACCGACAAAGATCATGTCAGAAGCAGGAACTCCTGCGGCGAGCGCGGCAGTGAGCTCTCCGAGAGAAGCCACTTCGCAGCTCGCTCCCAGTTTACGAAAAGCACCTATGATCCGTACGTTTGGGTTAGCCTTGACTGAATAGAAAACAACACTGTTGCAGGGAAGGATTCCTCGGAGCCGGTTCCATCTCTGCTCCATCAGGGCAGAATCGTATACATACAGTGGCGTTCCGAATCGGCTGGCCGCCTGAACCAGCACCTCATCAGTTAGTGTTAGCCCAGCTGGTATGTGCTGATTGGGTGCAATCTTCGCCATTGGGATACCTCCACCAAAGACTGCACGCTAGGACTGTGCTTCCACGCGGTTGGGTAGATAGACACCTCATCCTACGTGTTTGGAAAGCTGTTGCGACCACATACTTAACGACCCAATACGCCTATGGTCCCACGTCCACCTCTCCAAGAGACTATAGGTTAGAAGATGGCAGCATATACTCCAGAATATCACGATTCACTCGCAGCGGGCTGCCCTACATTGCATAATCCTTCTGCAAAACAGATAGTAGACGAGGCTTGGATGGAGCCTGTAGAGCAGCCAAACCCAGTGCGCGTAAGCTGTCACGGTGATAATTCCACGGTTCCGAGCAACGCCTCTCAGGATAGCCTGCGCACACTCAGTGGCGCTCATCATCTTCCTAGATGCCAGGTCACTATCTTTCACTTCCTCCTTGAACCGTGTGACATATGTTGTTGCATTGAAAATATCGGTTCGGATTGGACCAGGGCAGACAACACTTACATTAACGCCCAATCCAGCGGCCTCAGCGCGCAATGAGGTCGAAAGCCCCACAACAGCGTGCTTCGTAGCCGCATAGGCTGTTTCCATCGGTGCGGGGACCAAGCCGGCCAAGGACGCTGTATTGACAATATGGCCGTGCCCTTGCCTGATCATCACTCTGTAGGCACTTATGGTGCCGTGGACCACACCCCATAGGTTGATGTCGAAAACACGGCGCCATTGCTCAGGGCTCATATCGCGGGCCTCTCCCCACATCGCGACGCCCGCATTGTTAAACATATAGTCGAGACGCCCGCATTCCACGATAGTCTCATCTATCAACTTCCCTACATCAGCCGCTATAGACACGTCCAACTGCGCAACACGCGCTGTACCCCCATTGTTCACAATGGCAGAAGCCGTTTCCTCTGCTCCGTGAATGTTGATGTCAGCTACAATCACCGCCGCTGCCTCTCGTCCACCCAACTCAAGGCAAAGTGCGCGACCAATCCCTGAAGCGCCTCCAGTGACAATGGAGACCCTATCCTTGAAGCTCACCCGGTTCATAGAGCATCCCTCAAGAAGAGCTTATGGCTCGAATGAGCAGCGCATGGAGTAGTATAGCCCAGTAGGGGCCAATACAGCCCAGCACTGCGAGTCATCTTAGCCTGAAAACGTTTGCTGGCAGGAGTCATCTTATCGAGCAAGGGTTTAAATCGATTTCAGGTTGCAGCATGTGGGTTGGCAATCTCCTGCAGGATTGTTCCAGCTTTCACCTCAGCACCATTATCACCAAATAGTGTAGCCTCCATCAATAATCACTTCCGAGCCTGTCATGAACTCAGAGGCATCAGACGAAAGATAAAGAACAAGGCCATCAAGATCACAGGGCTGGCCAACACGCCTCAAGGGCGTATCCTCAATGATCGTCTCACAGACCCCTGGGATACTAAGGATTGCCTCGGTCATCTTCGTCTGCATGTAGCCTGGGCTAATGCAATTCACGCGAATACCATATCGCGCCCACTGCGCAGCCAATGCCTTGGTGAGTTGCTTCACCCCAGCCTTGGCGGCACAGTAGGCTGGTACACCTTGCAAGTAGCTCTCCTCGACCGCCGACTGTGGAAAGTGGTTTACGACAGTAGCAGACATGGACGCAATGTTGATGATCGTTCCGCATTGCTGCTCTTTCATGACCTTCGCATACTCGACACAGCAATAGTACACTCCACTCAGATCAGTCTCAATCACATAGCGCCAGACATCATAGGCGGTCTTGTCAGTTGGGCGCCCACCTGAGACTCCGGCTGCGTTCACGCCAATGTCCAACCTCTTCTGCATTGATACCAACTGGTCAACTGCACGTTCAACTGCCTCGGGCTGCGTGACATCCATTGGGATGTAGGTAACATGCCTCCCATACCGTACCTGCTCTTCAGCGACTGCCTGGCCATTTGCTCTATCTAGGTCTGCGACCGCAACCGAAGCGCCAGCGGACGCGAGGACGCCCACTATTCGTCTTCCCAGGCCAGATGCCCCCCCTGTCACTATGGCTACTCTATCCTGAAGGCTAAAGACGTCTAGCGACATGTGCACGACCTCCTCCTATTTTGCACTGCGTGTGCGATTCTTCGGGAGGCACTGGCCCAGGGCCTCTACCTCCAGACTAACGGCACAGGAGTTTTTCCCTGAGGAAACGTGTAGTGACAGTTGAATCGCCGTTCTCGATCAGTTCAGTCAACTTGGACAATCCCACCTCATCGATGAACCGATCGAAAGAGCGCATCCACTTCACGCCTTCTGCGACGGATGATACTGGGTCAGTTCGGTATGAGAACAGATCGATAGACAGGAACCCACGATACTCCGTCCGTCGAAGCCAATAGAAGAGTTCTATGAACTCCAGTGTATGAACCGAGCCGAAAATCATGTCGAGATCGGAACTATTATAGTTGTCGTTCATATGCATATGATACAGCTTCTTCCTCATCTGCGTGAGAGCCACTGCCTCTCCAAGGTTCTCATGACTGTAGAGGGAGTGGCCAACGTCTAAACAGACACCTACGTTGTCTCGCCCGATGTCATCAACCATCAGCAAGCTTTTCGGAGTTGTGCTGATCAAGGAGTACGCACGTGGTTCCTCCGGTTTGGGCTCGAGCCCAATCCTGATGTTGTGGTTGTGATCAGCGATTTCCCGCATGCCTGTTACCCAGAGTTCCCACTGCTGCTGATGGTCAACCTCAAAATAGTAGTCGAAGCCATCCTGTCCGGGCCATAATCCTATATAGGGACAGCCCACCTCTGCCGCTATGTCCATTGCGCGCTTGCATAGGTCGATACACTCGCGGCGAATCCTGGGATCTAGTGAACCAATGGATCCCTTGGCCAGACGACGATGCCCGGCCAAATTGGGCATGATCGAGCATAACTCGAGCCCATATTTATCCATTGTACTTCTGACTTCTCGCCTGTTCGACGGGCTGATCCCAAACCAGCTGTCAGCCTCCGTCCTGCTGTCCATCAGCAGTTCCAGTCCCTCAACAAGCCCCTGTTTGCCCGCACACTCGATCAGCCCGAATACGTCCAGGTCGTTGGACGGGTCTCCATACCCGGAGGGAAGAAATCTGTCCGAGGGCTTGTTAAAGTCGTTGGCAACTACCGAATACCTGTAATTTCTATGGTTCATGTCTAGCTCAGCCTTCCTAGAGCCCCGTCTACGCGGCAGTTAGCCCGCCATCTATGGGTAACAGACTGCCGGTCATGAAGCTCGACCTATCAGTTGACAAAAAATAGACGAGTTCGGCGACCTCTTCAGGTGTTCCTACCCTTCTTAAAGGGTATCGAGATGCTTCCACTTGCCAAGCTTTCTGCACGTTACCATCAAACTCCCAGTCTGCCCATCTCTTGACGGCAGCCTCTGAAAGAGGGGTCCTGATCGTCCCAGGGCAAACCGCATTTACTCTTATATTGTATTCCGCAAGGTCCAAGGCAAGACTCTTTGTGATTTGCCCTATTGCCCCTTTGCTAGCTCCATAGGCGAACTGGAACCGCTTTCCGACAAAGCACTGATCAGATCCCATCAATACGATCGCGCCACCCCCATTTGCTATTAGGTAAGGTATCCCTTCTCTCAGGGTAAAAACCACACCCTTGAGATTGGTATCCATTATTAGGTCCCACTCCGCCTCTGTGATATCGAGAATCGTATTCGGGCGGCTAATTCCAGCATTCGCAAACAGAATATCGAGCTTCCCGAAGAGTGTGACCGTCTGCTCCAGCGCGCATCTGAGACATGAGATGCTCCGCACATCTCCCGGAAAGAAGACGACTTCAGATGGTCCATATCTTGACCGCAAAGCGAGCCCTCCTTCTTCGTTCATGTCCAGAAAGGCGACTTTAACACCTTCTCGTATGAACTTCTCAACAGTTGCTTTTCCGATTCCTGTTGCTCCGCCTGTGATGAACGCAGCCTTCATGACTTTCTGCTCCGGTGTATATGTGGCCCGCAATTCGTCTTGTGCCCGAAACCGCTCTTGGGCGCGTTTCCACGAACTTCAGCCCTGGACACAACGACAGTGTTGAACCTCTTGCGTGGCACACCTCGCTCAAAGGCGAGATCTCGTTCAACAATGGTACACGCTGAAAAACCGCCCTGCTGTTGTCCGAATCGAAACATCATTCAACGCACTTTCTTCAGATGATCCCGTCTTGCTAGCGCGAAGTGTCCAACGTCAGTGTCCCAACGAACTCAAGTGCCTTCTCCAAAGCCATCTGCTGTCCTTCATCCCATGCTGTTCGGAACTGCGCAGCACTCAGTCTGCTTCTAGCTAGATCGAGGCATCTCTCAAAGTTCCGGCGGCCGTTGGCGGCTAGAACACAACCTATTCTCGTAAGAATGTTATCCCCAATAGCCAACAGCCGGGTACCCTCTTCTACTTTACCCTGCGCCACCCTAACTCTGCCCAATTGGATCGCGCCTCTCGCTATGTATCTCTTGCCCCCCAATGCTACCATAATGCCCAGACTTCTCAGGCAGAATTCCTCTGCTTGCTGATAGTGCTCATCGGCAAAGGCAACACCTGCCAGAAGCAGAAGCACTCTCCCAATACCACGCTTGTCCCCCAAGTCTCGGAACAAGCCTAGTGAGGAGTTGTACAGCGCTTCTGCATCCGCGTAACCCCCCTCCGCCAGGGCAACCTCGCCCAGGCTAGCGAGTATAACGGCCTCTCTCCATTTATTGCCCATTTCTCGATAGATAGATACACTCTCGAGATATAGCGATCTCGCACCAACGTAGTCGCCCTCATAGCTATGGACATCCCCTATCCCTTCCGCACACATGGCGATGCCTCCCCTGTCACTCAATGAGGAGAATCGCTGTCTGATGCCCTCGAAAAGCGCCACTGCCTCGCGTGTTTTGCCCTGCAACAGAAGCACAGGGCCCAGAGTAAACAGGGACTCGGCAATACCCGACTGATTGCCCAACTGTATAAACAAACGCTGGGCTTCCTCTGCTGTCGCCCTAGAACGCTCGAAATCATCTGTACTCGTGTAGAGTCGACTCAAGTAATGCAGAGTCCAGGCCATACCTTGGGTATCACCTGCCTCTGTCCACAGCGCCAGACTCTCCTCATATAGTCTTCGGGCTTGAGTAAGCTCACCAATTCCCACCAAGATATACGCTAACACTTGGAGGGGTTTTGCTCGAGCCAGTTTGTCCGCACTGAGGCTTGCCGCCAACACCTTCTCAAGCCAGACTCGACCTTCGACCCAGTAGCCCTTGACGGCCCAAAACAGGCCCAGAGTGCCGGCTAAACGCAGGCTTTCTTCTGCTTGACCGTGAGCCACTAACCAATCGAGCGCAAGGCGAAGATTTCCATGCTCCTGCTCCAGCCTGTTCAACCATGTCAACTGCTTCCCCTCCAGGTTCGGCATCAACTGCTCCCCCTGTAGGTTCAACTGCGCCTGTTCAGCTAGAGTCAGATAGAACTTGACGTGGTTCCTCACGACATCTTCGATATTTCCACTCGTCCTCAGATACTTGTAGCCGTATTCGCGGATTGTCTCAAGCATGGAAAACCTAGATGCACCATCCGCCCGCTCCGCGCGCTGCAGAAGGCTCTTATCCACTAAGGACGCTATTCCCTTGAGCGTTTCTTGGCTTCCACCGTCCAGTGTTACCACAGACTGGGCGGATTCAAGCGTGAAGCCGCCAACAAACACTGACAACTGAGCAAACAATGCCTGCTCATGTTCGCTTAGAAGATTGTAGCTCCAAGCGATAGTCGCTTCCAGCGACTGTTGCCGCTGAGGGGCATCTCGCACTCCTGAGGTTAAGAGTAGAAATCTCTGCTCCAGCTGAGCCAAGATGGCCGATGGTGAGAGCAGTCTTGTCCAAGCAGCGGCCAGCTCAATCGCCAAAGGGAGTCCGTCCAGTCGTCTGCATATTTCGGTTATGCTTCCCGCATTGTCATCTGTAACCGCGAAATCCGGTCGTACTGCTTGCGCGCGCTCAACAAAGAGCGCAAATGCCTCATACTTCAGCAAATCGTCAATGGGGGATGGGGGTTGATAATCTGGCACACTCAAAGGCGGTAGCAGGACTTCGTGTTCTCCCTGAACCCGAAGAGCCTCTCGGCTCGTCGCCAGTACTTTCAGTTGTGAGCAGTGTGTCAACAGTTCGACAACCTGCTCCCAAGCTCCGATTACGTGCTCGAAGTTATCGAGGACCAGCAATAGATGTTTGTCACGTAGATACTCTATGAGGGCGTTGACAAGGGACAGACCGCCAGTTGCCCTGAGACCTAGCGCCTGAGCAACGGAAGCAAGCACCAGACTGTCATCTCCGAGGCTGGCAAGCGAAACGAAACAGACACCATTCTCGAAACTATCCAGAAGATCCCATGCGACTTGTAGCGCGAGACGTGTCTTGCCAATCCCCCCTGGGCCGGTCAGCGTGAGCAACCGAACTTGATCATTCCTGAGCCACGTTTCAACAAGCGATATCTCCAGAGTTCTGCCGATGAGTGAAGTCAGTGGCGTAGACAGATTATGTCGTTTTCTTGATTTTGTTCCTGCTTCAATTCGCTGTAGCTCTGGCGGCGGCGCGTGTTCTTCAGCGGGAGTTGCTATAGCTGCCCTGCTCCGCCGCTTGGCCAAGTATTCGACGACTTGAAAGACTCCGGCTATGGTGCCAACTAAGCCGGCCACGATGCCAACCACTATTGCTGCAGCCCCGAATACATCCATGAAGCTAACCTCCATAGGACAGGATGAGCCACGCTGCCGCGTTAGGAACTGCCGCTACACACATATCAGCACCGGCAATCATGGCGGCCCAAGTTGACTGCCGACACCGTTAATGGGAGGCTCGCCCGAGAACCCAGATTTGCTCGGTTGAGGACAGATTGAATGGCTGCTTGTCAAAGCTGCCGTACAGCTTCCTGACCTCATAACCAATCTCCTGTGCCCAACTCCGAACCTGATCGGGTTCAACCCAACTGAAACTCAATGGACGGTGCTGCCGTCTCAGTATGGTCCCGTCCGCCTCGGCCACTTCGACTGTTACAATACATTCCATAAGCTGAGCTGCAAAATCGTACCGATACGTGTCCCAAACGAATTCCTTGTTTCCAGTTGACCTGTCGTGAATCGTGCACATTAGTCGTGGAACACCGTTGTGATTCCGAGCCCAGTTCTCATTGAACACATAGTGGTCGAAAACAAACACACCGCCCGGGGCTAGTTGTGAGTAGATCTGCCTTAGCGCAGCCAACTTGTCATCTACTGATAGCAGATGTCCAAAGGTTCGAAAGGGCATGATGATCAGTTCCGCCGGTTCTGGAAGCCAGAACTCACGAATGTCAGCCTTTGTCAGCTGAATCAGGTGTTCTATCCCCCGAGCTCTTGCCCTTGCTCTGCATTCAGTTAGCATAACCTCCGAAAGGTCTATCCCTATGACGCTTCTCCCGTATCGTGCTGCGATCTCAACAGCAATGCGTCCGGTTCCTACGCCTAGTTCGACAACACTACCCCGAATCCCATGGGAGATACTCACGTAGAATTGCAGGGTCAGATCGGCGGCGGGATCAGCAGCACTCCAGGACTCGTATATATCCGCCAGATTATCGTATTCGGCCACTTTGGCTCCTAAGCCTCAAGATTGCTCAGCCGAGTAGGGAAGTCCCGCACAGGCGAACTGACAATGGGCTGAGCTAGTCATCCTTGCACACTATGCCCTCTTCGGCCAGTTCAAAATGCAGATCACGTTCGACTGCTCTGACTGCTTCCTGGCTAGTTCCCAATACCACATAACCAAGGCCTGGACTGGCTTGACGCAACCAGCTTACTTGTGTTGGTACCACCAGTATGCCCCTCTTCTTGCATCTGCGATTGGTTTTCTCAAAAGCGCGCAGCACCGATCCAGTCGACACACTGGGCTCCGTCTGGACGCGGATTGGCAGGCGCGTTATTGCGTAGCAATCCGACATCCACGTCGTGCCATATAGCCTTTCTGCGATTGCATATGCATGTGACTCGCCACACCGGCGAGCGTTAAGCTCAATTGCTACTGGCGTGGCAGTTGACACGATGAAGTTTACACCCCAATGTCCGCGATACCCGTACCCTGCGATCGCATCACCTATCTGGTACATGACCGCTTTGGCAGCGTCTGCGACAGCATCTATCAGGTTCTCCTTGCCGATCTCTGCCCCAGCATAGCGGCAGTGATTGTCTCTAATGTCTGCTCCACCGCCAACTATCTTCAAGTCCCCGTTGGCCTGAACAAGCCCACTCATAAAAACAGAGCGAGTGCACGCCGGCGACGAGATACCCTGCGGTGCTTCTGAGAAGATCATCTCCTCAACAATCGCGGCTCCGGACTTGAAGTATGGCAATGCCTTGGTTGCTTCACAAACATACTTCTCGACCTGCTCGAACGGTTGTTGAAGTAGTTCCTCCCGCAAGAAAACATTGCCATAACCGCCTACACCCGAAGGGGCTTTCAGGACACAGGGTACTCTCTTGGTATGAAACCACCGCAAGACCTCCAATGAATTCGCAAAGCTATCACAGGTAAAACCTCGTGGAATGCGAATACTCGGCGTCTTGTCTTGAAGGCCGACACACATTTCTCGGAACCCGATTTTGGAATCAATATATGTGCAGCTCCAGTAGTCGTTACGCCTGGGTAGTTCCTCGAATGAAAGCCGTAAGCCTCTGTTGCTGATTTCGTCCACGAGCAAGTACATCTGTTTGGTTGCACCCCAGGGGCGCAGGTAGGTCATTCCCTTGGCATCTACATACGAACCAATCGCCGACAAGACGGACTCATCACGCAGTATATCCAAAGACAGCTCTGTTGTGCATCGTTGCGGCGTGACGACACCGATACTCCTGTACCCTAGTAGATCTGTGATGTATTCGACGAAGGCAGCATCTATCGGTTTTGGAGAGACCACCAGCTTGTCGTCGCCTTCCCAGAAAAGGGCCACCTCCGAGAATCCAGCCGCGACATTCCGCCACCTTGCCAGCAAGAGAGCAGGGTATTGCGGGTCCATGCCTTTCTGCGCATACTCATGAACATTGGGTATGACCACAGACGGGCCAGCGGAGACATCGTTCATTGCGAGCCTCCAAACTCCCCTATAGCTGCCTGCTGTTCCGAACACTCGCCCGCTAGAAGCATGACAGCGCGAGAAGGAAACGAAACGCAGGTAGCCCTGCGCTGACCAGGTCCAGGGAAACTATCCTGCGTCTTGATGCATTTCCAGGAGAACTCTATCTCCATGTCGCTTCCACCAATCTCCGCCCAGTAGTTCGCGGCCGATCAACTCGTACGCGGCCGAAGCGCGAGCCAAAATAGGCATAGAGGGCTGAGCCTCCAGCTGTGACCGCCACGCATCCTTACACCGGCAGTCGAAAGACACCAACCTTTCCACCCACGCATAGTTGTTCGTTTCGTAGAACTGATCCAAATAGTAAATGACGTCCGAGAGGCATGCGCTGCAAGTGATCGGCGGATGCACAACATTCGTTGAGCCGTAGGTCTTGTACCATGAGAACTTGATCTTGCTACAGGCGATTTCCGGCCCAACTCGTCTCAGAACCTCAACGAGGGACCACAATGATGGCGGAGAATAGAGATTCCTTTGAGAGAGCCAGTGCAGCACCGTCCATTCCTTCACATGCGTAGGAAATAGATTGCACTCGTCAACTCCTTTCGCGAATGCCCACGCCGTCGACCGCAGAGCATCTTCAATTGCTTCCGCCGGGCTTAGGAATGGGGCACCTAGCAATACGTTCGCTGACGTGACCACCTCATGCCGACTTAGAATCTGAATGGCCTGCTCAAACACTGCCGCAGATAGGGCTTTGTTGATGCAATATTTCGATATCCACGGATCAGCTGACTCCAGTCCCAGATAGACCTTAAGCCCACGATCTTGTAGAGACGACCGATATTGTGCAGCCACTTCCTCCGTGATGGTGTCTGCGCGGGACTCTATGGCGAAGGTCTCAATGTCAGTTCCCGCCATCAGTTTCAGAATCTCCAGCTGAGCCTCATGCGGAACTTCCCATGGGTCGCAAAAACTGCCTATTGGAGAAACCAGTAAATGGTACAGCCCGTTCGGCAAAGCAGCTAGACCTTGCCTGACAGACTCGATCATTTCCTCCGTCCCAGTAGTCGCGGGGCCCTTTCCATAGTCACACATCACACAGCTTCCCATTTGGGCTAAACGACATCCTCTTGTTCTGAACCAGAGCCCGGCTTCTGGCCTTCCCCTGTGCCTTGAGAGTCGAATCCCAAATGCGTGCTCATCCCAGAAACCACTCTGTCCAGTCCTCAGCAGGACGGCAGCGCTGGAGAGAAGTCGATTGGTCAGCTGCATCGAAGCCCCCTTGAAGACTCGCCTTAGATTCGCACAATCCATGCTCAGTGGTGAATAATCTATCTGCGGAAAGCCATCGGCCGAAGCGAATCTCGGCTGATTCGCTCACTCCCGCTCGCAGTCTGCTATGCTCCCGTCACAGCAGATTGGCACCTAATCTCCGTCTCTTGTAGTCCCATGCTTTGGCACGCAGCGTCTGCAACCGGACGACGGTAGGTACAGATAGGCCCGTTTGCTTCACAATCTCATCAACATCACAGCCTTGGTTGAAGCCATTCAATGCTTGATCAATCGCCTCAAAACTGAGCTCGGCACGTATTTCTCGTATTGCCTGCCTGTCTTCCTCGCGCAGATCCAGGTCTATTTGGATTGGTCCTCCGTTAAACAGCCAGAAGGCAATTCCTCGTAGATCCTCGTCGCCCAGCCAGAAGCCTGCAGCCGGTTGCTGTGAAATTACTTCAGTTCGCGTACCCAGTTTCCGTGCCAACTGCCTCACTTGGGATTTGTACAGGTGAATGATAGGCTGGATGTGCGCCAGTGCATCTCCAAATGGGAGGAAGTAGCCGAGCTCCAGTTCTGTTCTGATTGACGGCCCCACAATAAGATAGCCGCGCTCTGCGTAGGCAGAGAATATGAATGTTCTAATCGCGCATTTGCTTCTGCCAATATCCAAGAACGAAGGATCCGGGACAAATCCTGCTTCCGGATCGGCCTCGGCCATTATTGCAATGAGCTGCTTTGGAAAGGGCGCTAGCGGGATCTCGACCAACTTCGTGCCAACGTCGTTGGCCAACCGTCGTGCATGCTCGACGTACTTGGGATCAAAGTCTTCCTGCAAAACAGTGAAGCACTTCATCCGCTCGGAACCAACTGCACGAACACATAGGCGCGCAGCGACATCGGAGTCTATACCACCAGACAAGCCCAACAGCAAACGGCTGTTAGGGCCCGCTTGCGACCGAATGAACGCCACAATTCGTGCTATCTCCCACTCGACGTCAACGCTCGAAAGAACCACTGTTTCCATAGAACCCGTGCCACCCTTCACTTGTGATGTGAATCGCTCTTCTGACGAGCACTTGCTTTGACAACCCACATGACCTGACGACATCCAGACGGCCTCGTGAACGATCTGGGCGAATCGGTTCAAGGCTCCGCTATTCTTGGACATCTAGTTCCATCCCTCAAACGGAGGTATACTCCCAGGATCGAATACTGACCTTCCCTCTTGGGCCCGCAAATTTTCATCGAGGAGCTGCTCGCTGATGACCACGTATGCGGTTCGCACTCGCTCATGCAAGGGGAAGGCCGGTTCTTGTTGTTTTCGAGCATGCCACCGATCTTTGCAGCTGCACTTCAGATCTATCAGCTGCCTTAGTGTCCTCTCTCGTGCTTCACCGACAACAAATCTGTCTAGTAGCTCCGTTACCTCATCGTAACAAAGAGGACAAGTCACCGGACCCAAATTGGGAACCTTGTAAGCCGGGTGCTGCTGGGGACGCGACCTATACCAAGCCAGTCCAAGCCTGCTGAGCAACTGCGGATGGAGCTCTGAGAGCACGTCGACTAGCGCCCACAAAGGAGGGCGTTCGTACATTCCATGTTCTTCCAGCCACGCAACAAGCGTCCAAGGCTTGGTATTCAGCGTGAAAAGCACACACTTGTCGGCGCCTTGCGAAAACGCCCAGTTGATCGAATGGACAGAATCTAATACCATTTCGGAAGGGGAGAGAAAAGGCAACCCGATCATGATATTGACGACTGAATGTACCTGCTGCTCTTTCAAAAGCTTGAGCACTTTCGTAAATCTCCCGAGCTGCAGATGCTTGTTCACACAATACTTGAGGATCCAAGGATTGGCGGACTCGAGGCCCATCTCTATGCTAAATCGCCGGTGCCGGAGAAGTTCCGCCAACTGGAGAACTTTCTCCACAGAGACTGTATTCGCATGGGTCTCAAAGACTAAGTGCGTGTTCTCAAGCGTGGACAGCAGTTGGAGAATCTGGCGACGTGCATCCGGAGGTACTTCCCAATCGTCAAGAAAGCTGCCGGAGACTTCGAGCCGCAATACTTTTGGCTCGCATTCGATCTTGGCCAATGCTGCTCTGACTGCGGCAACCATCTGCTCAGAGGGAACAGGGTCGGCTATCCAATAGTCACACATCGTGCATCCGCCGCTATGGCTATAGCGGCATCCTTGGGTGCGAAATCCGAGCGCTACGTTGGTTGAACCACTGAAAACCGCAGATATGGATCGATCAGCAGTGAGCATGAAACTTAGAGATTCCGGTACCTTGGGGCGATCCCGGTGCAACCGAATCAAGGCCAGGTCCAGGAGTGTTCTGTCGCTCATAAACCATCTTCCGTTACTGATATGATTCTTGGTGCGGTCGCTCTGCACTCATTCATGTTGACACCGATCCTTCCAGGCAGCGCTGTAGGTATCTACCTGTGTGGGAACGGATTGACTGAGCAATTAGCTCTGGTGGGCCTTCAGCAACGATCTCGCCCCCGTTTTTGCCCCCTTCAGGCCCGAGGTCGATGATCCAATCTGCGTTCTTAATCACATCAAGGTTGTGCTCTATGACGACTACTGTGTTTCCCTGCTCCACGAGGTGGTTGAGCACGGTCAATAGACAAGCAATATCGGCCGAGTGAAGGCCTCGCGTGGGCTCATCAAGTACGTAGATGTCGCCTTTCCTGCTCAGCCGGCTTGCCAGTTTTACTCGTTGTGCTTCGCCGCCTGACAAGCTATCTAGTGATTGACCCAAGCGCAGGTATCCAAGTCCAACATCCACCAGTAATGCCAGTTTGCGCCCAATCGCATCATTGTCGAAGAAGTCTTGGGCCTCCACTATTGTCATGTCGAGAACATCCGCGATGTTCTTGTCTCTATATCGATAACTCAGCACCTCATCAGTGTATCGCCTCCCCTGACACCCCTCGCATTTCTGGCGGACATCGCCCAGAAAGTGCATATCGATCGTTTTGTAGCCGAGCCCCTGACATGCCTGACAAGCACCCTCGCCATTGAAGGTGAACAAGGATTCTCTTTGTCCTGTTGCGTTGGCAAACTCGGTGCGAATATCGTCGAACATTTTCACGTAGGTGGCGGGATTTGACCTCGGCGATGCGCCCACCGGAGACTGGTCAACCACAACAATCTGTGGATACTTTTTCAGTAACACTTCGACAAGGGAACTCTTGCCTGACCCGGAGACACCCGTTATGCAAGTCAGGACATTTCGGGGAATGCGAACATCTAGGTTCTTCAGATTATGAAGTCCGGCGTTGCGAATCTCCAGATACACTTTGGCCTTTCGTCTTCTGCCTCTAATCTGGATGCGCTCCTCACCAGAAAGATACCGCCCCGTTACAGTACCTGCTTGGATAATCTCTTCAGGAGTTCCCTGGGCAACGACTTGGCCGCCATAGACACCTGCCCCTGGTCCCATATCAATGATATGGTCAGCCTGGCGCATGACACTCTCATCGTGTTCTACGACAATCACGGTGTTGGGTTTACCCGCCAACTGCTTCAGGATACTGACGAGGTGTTCTACATCCCTGGCATGCAGGCCGACAGTCGGCTCATCAAGCACGTAGATGAGCTCAGTGAGCGAGCTGCCGAGCTGCCGAGCCAACTTGATCTTCTGCGACTCTCCACTTGAAAGCGTGTCTACTGAGCGACTCAACGTTAAGTAGCCAACACCGATGTCCACAAGATGTCCTAGGGTCCTCGCTATGTGTGGAATGATAGCATCTGCGACGGGCCCGCTGATCGTCTTGACATAGAGCAACAAATCCCATATCTCCATCGTCACCAAGTCAACAATGGACCTGCCATTCAGCATCACCGAGCGCGCTCGCTCATTGACCCGCGCACCCTTGCATTCATGACACATGCACAAGTCAAGGAATTCCTGAGCACTGGAGTCACCCAGGGACTCCTTATCCCGCATGTCCTTGAGCAACCTTCTTGCAACTCCTTCAAAGGTGAAGGTTTGCGTATAGCCTGGTGCGTCGTTCTGACACCGCCGCGGCTCTGAGAACAGGAGTAAGTCCAATTCATCCTGCGCGAAATCTCGCAGGGGCTTGTTCATGTCGAAAAAACCTGTCGAATTGATGATGTTCCATCCACGTGCACCCACGAAAAGCTTGTGGTGCCGAATCGCATTCTGAGCTAGAGACCTGTCCCAGTCGATGAGTTTGTCGAGGTCGGGCACCAACTCGACACCGAGCCCTGCGCAGGTCTGACAGGCACCTGATGGAGTATTGAAGGAGAAGTCACCTGGGCTCAATCGAGGCTTTCCCATTCTCGAGTAGAGAAGTCGCAAGTAGGTATAAATCTCAGTCGCAGTGCCCACAGTAGACCGAGGATTCCGGGCCAACGGCTCTTGATCTATGGCAGTACATGATGACAAGCCTTCAACTGCATCAACATCCGGGCGGTTCAACCTGGGTAGAGACATGCGCGCATATGTACTGAGAGAGGCCAAGTACTCACGTTGTGCCTCGGCATAGATCGTGTCGAATACCAGAGAGGACTTGCCTGAGCCCGACGGCCCTGTTACGACAACGAATTTGCTTCGGGGGATGACAACGGAGATACCCTTCAAATTGTTCTCTCTTGCGCCAGTAATCGTAATGTTCATGATCCTTCATAGCCTCCACATAATGGTGCTACACTCACGGCCGATCACTTCGTTCTGGACACCTGAACGTAGATCGTTCCTCACGGTCTGGGGGCGACTCAATTGTGTGGCAAGTTGTGCAAACTCCCGCGAGAAGCTCAACCAATCGATCACCAGGGATGGTCTACACCGTCATGGGTCAGAAATTTCCCATGATGAGCAGGCGTAAGCCTCTCGATCAGACTGAGAATCCCTTGAGCCGATTCCTGGACTGATAGAGGCGCAATGCTGCCCCCCATGTCAGTGCGAACCCAACCGGGATGAAGAGCGATCACGATAATCCCGTCTGTATTCTTGTCAAATGCCAAAGCGCGAGTGTACATATTGAGGATTGCCTTGCTTCCAAAATAGCTGTATCCTCTAAAGCCTTCCATCTTTGATATCGATCCTGCTTCCGATGATATATTGACTATCTTTGCGCTCTTGCCGTTCCTGAGCAGTTCGAGAAACCGCTGAGCGACCAGTATCGGGCCAACCGCGTTGACACGCACCGCGGCCATGAGATCCTCAGCTCCAACATCCAGGATGGTCTCCTTGCCAATATAGATGCCAGCATTATTGATCAGGACATCTAAACCTTCGACTACCTCTTCCACATCATCTCTCGCCTTGTCTAGCGTGCTTTCCTGATCTACATCCATCGTCAGCACTCTGAGAAGATGCGGATACGAGTCCTCCAGCAGGTGAAGGTCCCTCGCCCTCTTGGGAAATCTGCAACCAGCGAACACCAGATCGTTGGCTTCCAAGGACTGCCTAACAAGCTCCAGGCCAATCCCACGATTCGCGCCTGTGATCAAGACCCGTTTCATGTCTCTCCTCCGTGTTGTAGCACCCGAACGATTCCCCGTCGGCCATGCCATACGAGGTTATCCTTCCAGGCAGCGCTGTAGGTATCTACCTGTGTGGGAACGGATTGACTGAGCAATTAGCTCTGGTGGGCCTTCAGCAACGATCTCGCCCCCGTTTTTGCCCCCTTCAGGCCCGAGGTCGATGAT
>Ga0194126_10004545_pt1 | contig 21085 bp, 17 predicted proteins | sample TA2KigC150mmetaG_FD_148641 | JGI IMG/M metagenome (GOLD analysis project Ga0194126, IMG submission 148641) | Freshwater microbial communities from Lake Tanganyika, Tanzania - TA2015035 Kigoma Deep Cast 150m | ecosystem: Environmental > Aquatic > Freshwater > Lake | place: Tanzania: Lake... | reverse complement strand
TTTGGTGGCACATCGCGGCCTATGGCCGCAACCAAACTGAAAAAATGACCTAATTACTTTGTAAAATCATCAGGATACAGGCTAAATCTTGTTGAAAAAACCAGAAACTCAAGTTCAGTAGCACAGGTTTTCAACCTGTGCACCCGCACGTTCAGACAGGTAGCAGGTATCAGGGCGGGCACTGCCCGCCAATTCCTCGGAATAAATGGTGCGTAAGACGCACCCTTGTAAAAAACCTTGTCAAGGCGGAACAGCCGGGGCGGCTGTTCCACAGAAAACCGAAAACTTTTTTAAGAACAGGTAGGAAGATATGGATAAAGAATCGGATGCGTTGGATTATCGTCGGCGATATCGCGGTTTAATCGGGGTCAGGAGCAAAATGCCCATCCGGGATGTCTCCGTGCTGAGCCGCATCTATACCCCTGGGGTGGGGGCGGTGTGCAAGGAAATCGACAAGCACCCCGCCTCATCCTACCACTATACCTGCCGGGGCAATTCCATTGCCTTGATCTCGGACGGCAGCCAGGTTTATGAGTTCGGCAATATCGGGGCTGCGGCGGTGTTGCCCAAGTTGGAGGCCAAGTCGGTTATCTATAAGACTTTTGCCAACGTGGATGCGGTCCCCATCGCCCTGAAGACCCAGGATCCTTATGAGATTATCGAGATCGTCCGGGTCCTGGCCCCGTCCTTCGGGGGATTCTGTCTGGAAAGCATCGCCGCCCCCAAATGTTTTACCATTGAAAATCGGATCAGGCACGCCGTCAGGGTGTCGGTGCTCCACCACGAAAACCATGCTTCGGGAATTATCGTGCTGGCTGCCCTCTATAACGCCCTCAAGGTGGTGGGCAAGAGCTTGAAGGACGTGCGCGTGGTGATTAACGGCGCCGGCGTGGCCGGTTCCGGCGTGGCCAAAGGGCTGGTGGTAGCCGGGAATAATAATATAGTTATTTGCGACCGGCACGGGGCCCTCCAGGTTTACCGCACGGTGGGGATGGACTGGGCCAAATCGGAGATCGCCCGTCTGGTGGGTCCCCAGGACGTCAAAGGTAGCCTGGCCGAGGTCATCAAGGGGGCGGACGTGTTCATCGGGCTGTCCGCCGGAGGCCTGGTCAACCGGGAAATGGTAGCCAGCATGGCCAAAGACCCCATCGTCTTTGCCCTGGCCCTGCCGGAGCCGGAGATCAGCGAAGCCGCAGCCAAGGCCGGGGGCGCCGCAGTGGTGGCCACGGGCCAGGCGGACAGCGAAAACCAGATACGATCCTCCCTGGTGACGCCCGGATTTTTCCGGGGGTGCCTGGACGTGGGCGCCCACCGGGTCAACATCGAGATGTACCTGGCCGCGGCCCGGGCGTTGGCGGACATGATTCCGGAAGACCGGTTGTCGCCCCAAAACATCATTCCCCGGCAAATGGACTGGCATATTTCCCCGGTCATTGCCGAGGCGGTGGCCCGGGCGGCCCAGGACACCGGGGTGGCCCAGATGACCCGGGAGGTCATCACTCCGGAAAGGATTCACGAACGGACCGAAAGCTATATTTATGAAGGGGAACTGGCCTGGCTGCCCTCGGAAGGCCAGGACTACGGGGCGTTGAGTATCGATGAAGAGGCCCTGGAGCTGCACAGCCGCTACCAGGGGTGCATCCAGATTTATGCCAAGGTGCCCATCAAGGACGAGGTCATTTATCGACGGTTGTACGCCCCGGCAGCCGTGGCCGAGGTCTGTGCCAAGATCATCCAGGACCCCATGGGCGCCTACGACTATACCTGTAAGAACAACCTGGTGGCCATCGTGACGGATGGCAGCGCGGTCCTGGGCCTGGGGAATATCGGCCCCCGGGCCGCACTGCCGGTGATGGAAGGCAAGGCGGTCTTGTTTAAAACCTTCGGCGGGGTGGAGGCCTTTCCCATCTGCATCAGCACCCAGGACCCCGACCGGATCGTGGAGGTGGTGGAGAACATCTCGCCGGTTTTTGCCGGGATTAACCTGGAGGACATCTCCTCGCCCCGGTGCTTCGACATCGAGCAAAGATTGTGCGAACGGCTGGATATCCCGGTCTTCCACGATGACCAGCACGGCACCGCGGTGGTGGGCCTGGCCGCCCTGCTCAATGCCTTGAAGATCGCCGACCGGAAGCTGGGCGAAGTCAAGATCGTCTTCAACGGGGCCGGGGCCTCGGCCATTGCCGTGACCAAGCTGTTGATCCAGGGCGGCGCCAAAAACATCACGGTGTGCGACACCATTGGCATCGTTTACCAGGGCCGCGCCAAGGGCATGAACCCCATCAAGGAAGAGCTGGCGGCCATCACCAACCCGGACCGGCGGCAGGGCGCCCTGGCCGATGCCTTGCGGGGCGCCGAGGTCTTCATCGGGCTTTCCGGGCCCAACGTTCTCACCCAGGACATGGTTAGATCCATGGCCGCCAACCCCATCGTCTTCGCCCTGGCCAACCCGGACCCGGAAATCCACCCCGAGGCCGCCCGGGCGGCCGGGGCCCTGGTGGTGGCCACGGGGCGGTCGGATTTCCCCAACCAGGCAAACAACTGCCTGGCGTTCCCCGGCATCTTCCGGGGAGCCCTGGACATCCGGGCCCGGCGCATCAACGATGCTATGAACATTGCCGCGGCCCACGCCATCGCGGACCTCGTGGGCGACAAACTGAGCCCGGGCTATATCCTGCCGGAAGCCATGGATTTCCGGGTGCCCCCGGCGGTGGCCGAGGCCGTGGCCCGGGCCGCCATGGCAACGGGCACCGCCAGAATCCAGATAGAACCGGAACGGGTGGCCCGCCATACCCGGGAATTCATCTACGACGAGCGGCTGTCCATCCTGTAATAACCGGGGTTGACCTACAGAGCCGTTGGATATAGTGGCATCAGCCTTTCACTTGGCTCACCACTACCGATCAGTGGCGCCCTGGGGTCCTTAAGCCCCACAGCAAAGAGGTGTCCGGGGTCTAAGGGTGCAGTGTACCTAACGCTCAGAAAAAATTGCTTTTACGGCGAAATTTATGGTATCATGCCGTCGATGAGAGGAGCCGGCTTAAGGAATGGCGCCTTTGGGAGACTCTCACCGAAGCAAAAAGATCCCCAAACCCATTTTTCGACTGCGGGGCCAAGGCGGCCAATATCCTTCCTCTTAACAAGACTGAAAAGTCGAAAAATCGGAGGAGAAAGCTGTGGGAGATAAAGGCAAGAAGGACAAGCGCAAGAAGGAAGCCAAAAAACCTAAGAAAGACACTCAGAAGGTCGACAAAAAAGACAAGCCCAGCAATAAGTAGCAGGTCAACCCACATGCGGGGCGGGTCACATCAGGCCCTGTAGGCCCTGTAGGGCGGGAAAGTGAAACGCATCCCGCCTTCAGCCTTAGGGCAACCTGAAATCATGCCGCAATACATCCGCGCCTTTGCTCCAGGAGGCGCGTTCTTTTTCACGGTGACGCGGTTGGAACGCCGCCGGAAACTCTTGACCGAACCCATTGACGATCTTCGGGCGGGGTTCAAGGCGGCCAGGGACGGCCGCCCCACCAACAATAACGCTTTGGCCTTAATAACGGAAGACGGCCGCCAGGAGCGCCTCATCCGGCACCTCGGAGGGGTCGACGGCAAAGACCGCCCCGCCGTGCAGCAGGGTTTGGGTGGCGGCCAGGTCCAGGATATCGAAGCTGCCGGGCTGGGCTTCCGGGTGGACGCGGACCTCGCCGGCGCTCGGATCGTAGTCCCCCCATTGCTGGATGCCCACCGCCACGAACAGGCACTCCACCCGGCCGTGGTAGGCCGCGGGCACGATCTCCCGTGGGTCCTGGGAAGTTTTACCGGTACCGGCCAGTTGCCGAAAGCGGGCCGCAGCCTTCTCCTGCTCCTGCCGAAAGTGCGGCTCAACCAGAGCCCAGGCCTGCCGGTGCAGGTCATCGGGACTCACCCCTTCGGGATTGCCGGTGATCCCCTCGCCCAGCAGGTGCGGATAGGTGTTGGCCTCCTTGTAAATGGGCAGGAGATACTCCACCCCGGCCAGGACCAGGGGAGCCTGTTCCTCCCGGAGGAAGTCTTGTAATCCCTGGTCAATCTGACGGAAGTACCGCAATATTTTATCTTTCGCATCATCGGCGGCCTGGCCGTGAAACATGGCGGCCCGCTCGCCCCGGGCGCCGCCCGCCCCGATGCCGGTGCGGAATTGCTGGTGCTTTATCAGTTCATCATATTTCAGGGCGTCGGCCAGACTTTTGGGCACCCCCTCCAGGTCGTCGATGGCGCTGAGGCCGAAGCGCGACCCCTCAAAGAGCCTGACCGCATTTTGGCTCAGGGCCAGGACGAAGAACTCATTACCCCCCAGGAAGGCCAGGAGCGGTTTGAGGTGAAAACGGTGGGCCACCACCACCAGGGGCTCGAACGCGGCGGGCAGCTGGTATTGGCGAAACATGCCGGGAGAAATGAACAGAGCCAGCCCGTCCCGCTTGTCTTTCCAGAAAGAGATGGTCCCCAGCAGGTTGGCGGCCGGCTCCAGCAAAGACTCCGCCTCCGCCGGGCGCAAGCCATAGGCCTGGAGGGATTCCTGGGCCTGGCGGATCAAATTCTTCAGCCGGGTGCGATCTTGTTGATTTTCCGTGGGCACGCGGTGAGTGGGCAGATAGATAGACACGCACGGCGCCTGGGCCGCGGCGGTGAGAGTTCTCAGCTCATCCCGGGTGAATATTTTCATATTACCCTCCTTTCGTAATAAGTTTGGGGTCAGGGGGAGCTCAGGCGGTGGAAAACCTCCCGGCGGGTAGGGAGGGTTTCCCTGGAGCCCCGGCGCCCGGCCGGATGCCGGAGGTCCATAGCCGGCGGCGTGGGAACCTCCTCCGGGCTCCCGGGGACCTGTCCCGCCTTGGTGACGTTCTGGAAACCTCCAGGGGTTTCCTCTCCCGCCGTCCCTTTACCCCTGTTCGGCGATCCGCTCCACCTCCCGAATCATCTGGTTGGTGTAGCCCCATTCGTTATCGTACCAGCTCATGACCTTGACCAGGTCGCCGTCCACCACCAGGGTCATGCTGGGATCGAAAATGGACGCATGGGGGTTCATGATGATATCGGAAGAGACAATGGGGTCGGTGGCGTATTCCAGAATATTCTTGTAGCGCCCGTCGGCCTCTTCTTTGAAAATCTTATTGATTTCTTCCACCGTGGTGGGCCGCTCGGTCACGAACACCAGGTCGGCCAGGGAGCCGGAGGGCACGGGACAGCGCACCGCCACGCCGTCGAATTTCCCCTGGTATTGGGGCAGGGTGTCGGTGGTGGCGACCGCCGCCCCGGTGGACGTGGGCACCAGGTTGGCCGCGCCGGCCCGGCCCCGCCGGAATTTCTTGTTGGGTCCGTCGACGATGGCCTGGGAAGAGGTGTAGGCGTGGATGGTGGTCATGACCGCCTTTTTGATGCCGATCCGCCGGCCCATGATCTCCACCACCGGGGTGATGCAGTTGGTGGTGCAGGAGGCGCAGGAGACCATCCGGTCGTCGGCCCCCGGCTGGGTGACGCCATGGACGATGGTGCAGATCTGGCCTCCCTTGGGGGGGGCCGACAGCACCACGTATTTGGCCCCCGCGGTAAGATGTTTGCTCAGTCCTTCCGACTGGGTGAACAGCCCGGTGCACTCCAGGACGATTTCCACCCCCAGGTCTTTCCAGGGCAGCTGGGCCGGGTCCTTGACACTCAAAAATTTAATGGACTTGCCGTTCACCACCAGGGAGTCGCCGCTGGCGGTGACGCGATGCTTATATACGCCGTACACGGTGTCATAATTCAACAGGTAGGCCAGGTTATCCAGGCCCATGAGATCGTTGACCGCCACCAGTTCCAACTCGGGCCGGTCCATGACGATCTTGAAAGCCGCCCTGCCAATCCTTCCCATACCGTTAATCGCTACCTTGCTCATAACCAACCTCCTCCACAAAGTTCATAATGGCCTATTATGGCCCATTGCCGGCCGATACGCAACCGGGCGTTTGCCGGCTCACTGCCCCGCCTCGGGTGGCGCCGCGATGGTCAGGACCGGACAGGCGGCCTGGCGCACCACTTTTTCGGCCGCGGCCCCAAAGGCCAGCCGCCGCCAGGCGTCCCTGGGCCAGGAGACTCTCAGGGCGTGCCGAGGGCTTCCGCCACCTTATGGGACAGCTTTGCTATGCGGTAGGGCTTTTGAATGAACCCCCGGGCCCCGGCCGCCATGACCTGTTGGACCTCTTCATCCATGGCATAGCCGCTGGACAGCAAGACCCGGACCCCTGGGTCGATCCCTTTCAGCTCCTGAAAAGTTTCAGCGCCCCCCATACCGGGCATGAGCATATCCATGATCACCAGATCGATGCGGCCCCGGTCCTGGCGGTAAATCTCCAGGGCCCGGAGACCGCTCGGGGCCAACAGGATCTGGTACCCCAGCTGCTGCAGAATCCTTCCGGCCACCATCCTGACGCCGTCCTCATCATCCACCAGGAGCACGGTGCCGGCGCCTCGCAGGATCGCATCGTCCCGGGATGGCTCGGTAACTACCGCTTTGGCGGACACCGGCAGAAAGATATGGAACGTCGTGCCCTGGCCCGGATGGCTGTCCACCCGGATGATGCCCCGATGGTTCTTGATAATGGCATACACGGTGGCCAGCCCCAACCCCGTGCCCTGGCCCACGTCCTTGGTAGTGAAAAAGGGTTCGAAAATCCGGGCCAGGGTGGGTTCATCCATGCCGGCGCCGGTGTCAGTCAGGCTGAGGTGCACATAGAGGCCCGGCGGCCGCTTGTAGGACCCGCAGAAAGCCTCGGACAGCGTCACGGCCTCGCTCGCCAGGGTCATGTTCCCCTGCCGGGACATGGCCTGCCAGGCATTGACCAACAGGTTGAGCATCACCTGCTCCATCTGGCCCGGGTCCGCTTCCACCGGGGGCAGATCAGGGGCCAGCTTCCGGGTGATGGTGACCCCGCTCCGGGTACGGCAAAACAGCCCGGCGGCCTTATCTATGAGGGCATTGAGGTCGATGGGTTTGGGTGCAAAGACGCCGCCCCGGCCCAGGGACAGCATCTGCTTGGTGAGCGCCGAGCCTTTCACCACCTCCTGCTCAATGAGCTTCAGGTCGGCGCGAGCCGGGTCGTCGCCGTCGAGGCCGGCCAGGACCAATCCGGTCAACCCCATGATATTCATAAGCAGGTTGTTAAAATTGTGGGCAATGCCGCCAGCCAGGGTGCCGATGGCCTCCATTTTCTGGTGCTGCCAGAGCTGTTTTTCCATCGCCTTCTTTTCACTGATGTCGCTGAACATGGCGAACGTGCCCAGGAACCGGCCATTTTCCATCAGGGGCACGGAACTCATGATCACCGCCACCGGGCCGCGGTTTTGGGAGATAATTTCCAATTCTTGCTGCACCACCCGGCCTTCCCGGTTTTGCGCCAAGATCGTTTCCACTTGCCGGTAGTTTTCCGGATCCCAGAAGTCCGCCAGGTTTTTGCCGGCCAAATCCCCGGCGCCGGTGATTTCCTCCATCCGCCGATTGGCGAACTTGATGACGCCGTTGACCTCCACGATCCAGATGCCCTCATGGGCGTTTTCCACCAGCCCGCGGTAATGGCGCTCCGACGTTTCCAACTGGCCATAGAGCCGGGAATTCTCCAGGGCGATGGCCATCTGGTTGGCAAAACTGGTCACGAACTCCCGGTCGGCTTCGGTAATGACGGCCCCGGGCTGCACCCCGGCCAGGAGCACCCCGATAATCTGCTGGCGCACCATGAGAGGCGCGGCCAGGCCGGTGGAAAACTGCAGGGTGTTGAGCAGCGGGTCCGGCTGGGCCGGCTCTCCAGAGGCGCCCTGGGGAAAAACCGCCAGGCTGCCGTCCAGCGCTACCCGGGCTATGAGTTGTTCCGGATCAAACCGCGATATCCGCCAGTCCCGAACCCGGGCCAGCCGTTCGGGGTCGAAGCCGACGGCCTCCTGCACGGAGAGCGTCTGTTCCTGGTCGTCCAGGAGGAAGATAACCCCCCGGTCCAGTTTGGTGAATTTGATGAGGAGCCCCAAACAGAACTGCACCATATCCTCCATAAAAAGCAGCGACATGGCCGCGGCGCTGGTCTGCTGGAGGCATTCGAGCTTGTCGATTTTCTCCCGTAATTGCAGGTTCAACGTGTGAGTCTCGTGAAACTTATGCTTCAGCAGTTCTTTGTCCTGCTCCAGTTCCCTGATGGTGGACCTGAGCAGCGACCAGGGCGCCAGCAGGCGCAGCCAGGATTCCCGCCAGAATGATTTTTTGTCCCATTTCAGATGGTATTCGCAATACCCATCCCCCTGAAAAAAACACTGGGTTTCCACCACCTGGGCCGGCGGCAGGTTCCAGACCGTGGGAATGCCCGAGTAGATGCCCTGGTTGAACCGGCAAAAATCAAGGTGCCCGGGAATGTGCGGGAACCAGTGCAGTCTGATGACCGCCCGGTCCCGGCTGGTTGACACGACCTCGATCTGTTTATTTTTGTTGAACTTGTCGTTGATGGCCTGCACCCGTTTCAGGGTGCTCCGGGGATTTTTATAGGCAAACATGATGATCCGCTGGACATAACCCAACTTTTTCCGGGCTGCGGACTGAAAGCCGATATCGAAGGCGATATCCGCCTGGCCGGTAATCCGCCTGGCGTTATCGAACATTTGGATCACGGCCTCACTGGAGACCCAGTTGTTGGCCTCCAGGAGAAATTCCCGGGGGTCGGCAAGGACGGCGATTTCCGGGCCGAGCCCTGCCAGTAAGGCGGGCACCGCCTCGGGCGACTGCGCCTCGAAATATTCGATGATGGCCCTGGTATTGAGGCAGCTGTGATGCTTATCCACGGCGGTGAACTGTCCTTCGCCCAGGCAGGCGCAGCCAAAGCAAGACCATGAGAACGGTAAAAACAATTTTTCTCGCCCCGGAGATCAAGGAAGGCGCGGTCCCGACTCAAACCTTCTCTTGGTATCGGTCTGGAACCCCCCGGGGATTAAGAATGGTCAGAACCGGCTGCAACGATGACTCGGGATTTTTTCTATTTTATCAGGAGATGCGCAAAAATCCATGGCGCATAAATAGTTATGCCTTTGAATCTGCAAGTATTCTGATATTCGACCGGGTGCGCCGGGCGCACCAGAAATGGAGATGGACTTCGCCAATTATTGGTCTGGGCTGAAAGCTGACTGCTGATAGCTCGTTGCCCCTAATACAGCCGGCTCATCAGTTTGCCGCGGCGGTAGAGGGAGATATAGCTGTCCTGGGAGACGCAGACGCCCAGGACGTCCGGGGCGTAGGCCGAGAACTCCCGGGTCACCTGGTGGCGCATGCCGCTGCCCAGGTCGTCCTTATCCGGGAGCAGGCAAATATTGGCGGGTTTCAGGCGGGCCCGGAACTGGCAGGCCTCCAGCCGGTCATTGAAGATCACCGCGCCGTCGGACTTGGCCAGGCCGGCGAGATGTTGGAGCCACGGCTTGGCCAGGGGCACCGGCGACGCCAGGCGCACCTGGTTTTCGATGGGGGTATGGGGGTCATTTAGCCGGCGCTGGCTCAATCCCAGGAGAAAGATGGTCCCGTGGCCGCTGCGGCGCACCACCTCCAGCAGGGCCTTGAGGCGGGGCAGAATCCCGGCCCCGTCAATGGAGCAACCGGGGCAGACTTCCTTCAGCTGGCGCTCCAGTTCCTGCCAGAAGATGTCCTGGAACAGGGGGATATGCAGGTGCCCCTGGCGGTATTCCAGGAGAGAGAGGCGGATGCGGGGGTTGTTGCGGCCCTTCAAGGCCACCCAGAAGCTGACCCGGCCCCGGTGGGAGATAGTGGCCAGGGGTAACGCGGCGCGCCAGGCGGCGGCGGTGGTGAGCTGCCGCTGGGCGCCCTGGACGACATTGAGCAGGCCCACGATCTGGCCGCGGTGCATGGCCAGGAAGGTGGAGCGCCCGTCGGCATTGAGGAGGAACTGGCGAAGGGCCTGCAGTCCCAGGTCCAGGGAAGTATAGTTGGCTTCATGAAACCAGAGCAGCGAAGGCCAGCGTTGCCGGTAGTACGAAAGGGGCCGGTTGTTGGTCAGAATGGCAAACCCGGTGAACAGGCGCTGCCCTTCCACCGAATAGTAGAGGAGACGCTTGAACAGGCGCCAGGCCAGGATGATGGCCTCCTGCCGCCCCGTATCGAGCAGGCCGCAGCGGCGCAAGTCGGCGGCGGTGTAGAGCATGGAGCCGACATAGGGGTTGTCCTGGGCGTCCAGCTTGATGGTGGCGCAGGGCGCCAGGGTCAGGCTCTGGAGATAGTCGGCCACCACATGTTCTTCCAGGGAGTACGCGGTAAAGGGGTGCAATCCTTCCTGTTCCCGGGCGGCCAGAGACAAATGCTGGATCACCAGCCGCCCGAAGAGTATGCTGAGGAACCGGCAGTGGAAGGGGGAGAGCAGGAAGGCGGTTTGGGTGGTGCGCAGCCGGAAAAAAAACTGAAAATCCGCCAGTTCCAGCCGGATCACGTGATAGATGACGTGCTCATTCTCCGTCAGGTTAGGATAAATGACGCCCCGGACTTCCATGAGGTGCCGCTGCAGATAGGTGGTAAAGCAGGGGAAGAGATCCCGGCCGCCGGAGTGCTCCAGGGCCTCCAGGTCCGGATGGTCCAGCCATTCCACCGTGCACGTGGTGATGTCGTAGACCAGCCGCAAGACCTCGGGAGTGGTAATCAAAAAATTGAGCCGGGAGGCGAGGAATTCCCGGGTATGGACGTGGGTTCTGACCATGGGGCGCCGGTTTTCCTTATGGGGAGAAATTTCGGGGCTCGCGGTCCATAACTCGGTTAAATAATATCACAATGGGGCTATCCGGTTGACTCTCCCGGCCACTATATATGGGATGAACGGAAGCCCGAAATTCCATCAGATCAGCCTGATTCGGAAACTCCCCCTCCCCTGGTGGGAGGGGGTTGGGGGGAGGGGGTGTCTGGGCAACACCCCTGTAGAACATAGCATTCCCAACCCCACCCTAACCCTCCCCCATCAAGGGGGAGGGAATAAAGCACTTTGCTATCGAACCTTTGTTCATTAGCGATCCATTCATGGAGTCGTTAATTAAAAACAACATATAGTGGGTAAGGGAGTCAACCGGATACCCCCATATCACAATTTTCCCGAAGTGCAGAGGTCAATTCAGGGATAATCACCAAGATTTGAGCTGACCATCATCAAACCGGGATCAGATCAGACCCGACACTTGGGATTAAAATTTTACCTGTCGGCAGGGTCTTAGATAGATCTAAGATGTCCATATCAACACACCTTACTGGATTTTATCAGGGTCGATAGATAGCAGTGATCTTGCAGCGAACAGTATGGCCGTAAGGCCCTGGGCCTCCTTCAAGGTGTAGAAAATCTCCCCGTTGAGCAACTCATCACGCAACTTCCCATTGAATCTCTGGTTATAGCCATTCTCCCAGGGGCTGCCAGGTTCAATGTAGAGCGTTTTGACCCGTGATTACCCCGCCTGAAAGGACTGCTAAGGTAAAATCTCCTGTTTTTTCAAGACCCCAATAAATCCGGTTCAATCCAGAAGGAGGAGATAGGTTCCAGGGGAGGCCTTGGGCCTCCCCGTTGTAGTAACCTGAAGATACGGCCGGTTTGTGGCAGACTCCCTACTGTAAAAATGTGATTGACCGCCCGTTTGTGTCATTAACAAAAAGGAAACCAGCCCGGTTTCAGGGAGATTCGCTAAAGGAATACTCCACTGTTTCCAACCTATAGTTCCTAAAGTAGAGGCAATAAGGGCTCCGTAAGGAGGTTTGTTATTCCAAGTGATTCAGGTTTCCAACCAAGTAGTATCGGAAACGGGTCGAATTTGAATGGTAGGAATAGGCGGGTTTGTGTTGCTGTAACAATAAGCATACAATGTCCCACCAGTAATTATTTCGGCTGAAGGTATGGAACTTAAATCAAATTTTAGAAAGGAATAGGCATAAAGAGTAATAGAACTGCCAGCTATATATAATAGTAAGACATTATCAGTTCCAAAATTGGTATTTGCAACACTAGCAGACGAAAAAACACTAGCATCAGCGGTGGGGTAGATTTGATAGGTAGCGGATAATCCGAAGCCCGGAGACAAGCCTATCGTCAACATGACGAATAGAGCCTGAATAAATATATTTCGTAATTTCTGTGACTTGGCCATTGATTGCATGAGAATATCTCCTTTCAAAGAAGTTATAAAATGAGCAACAATGCCATATTCCCTACCATCCGAGATTATGCGGCAGACTTGGCTACCGCAGTAAAAAAAAGGTTTTGGGGAACCCTCTCGCCCAGTTTAATTTGGAGAAGAACCCTCTCTTGCAGCCGAATTGTCTCATGGGAAGCATGATAGCAAAAAATAATATAAAGAGAAAATCATTTTAAAAAATTTTTCCGCATACGCTCCCATCAGCGAATATGTAGGTTGATTTGTGGCTTATGGACCCCAGGCCAGCACCGCCCGATAATGATGAGCCCAGGGGAAATCGGAGGCCACGTGCGAATACCTGCACCTTTAGAAACCGGCATTCAAGAATAGCACGTACAGCTTGCCACTGAAAGCATTTCTCAGCAAAGCCGGATAGTTGAATGTATGATCTGGATAGCGACATGGGCTTTGTGGGGGAGATTCTCACTTCGCCAAAGACTTCAGGGATTGCCGCAGCAGGTCTTCCAGGCTGCCGGCGCCCAGGGCCTTGGCCGCGTCCAGGGCCTTCTCCGCCTGGTTTTTGGCGTACCCCAGGTTGAGCAGGGCCGAAAGGGCGTCCTGGACCAGTCTCTCCCCGGGAGACGCCGGGCGCGGGCGTCGGGCCGGCGGCAGCTTGTCTTTGAGTTCCAGCACGATCCGGGCCGCGGATTTCTTGCCGATGCCGGGAATTCCGGCCAGGCGTTGAGCATCGCCCTGGAGCAGGGCCTGGGCGAAGTCCTCGGGGTTGATGCCGCTTAAAATATTCAGAGCGGTCCTGGCCCCGACCCGGGGAATGCTCAGGAGTTGCAGGAAAAGGCCCTTTTCCTCCAGTGTGTTAAAGCCGTAGAGCTGCAAAGCGTCCTCTTGCAGGCGGGTATGAATCTGGAGGGCGACGGCTGCCGGCGGGTCGGGCAGGGCATAAAACGTGGACAGAGAAATGGAGATTTGATAGCCCACTCCCCCCACCTTCACCAAAATCTGGTTCGGGGACTTGTCCATGAGTTGGCCTTCCAGGTAACCGATCATGGCGAGGCGCCCGGCCAGCGGCGGTGAAACAGGTGGCACATGCCCACCGCCAGGGCGTCGGCGGCGTGCTGGTTTTCCAGTTCGACCCCCAGGAGTTGCTTCACCATCATCTGCACCTGGGACTTGGAGGCCTGGCCATAGCCCACCACCGCTTTCTTCACCACCAGGGGGGAGTAATGAAAGATGGGCACCGTTGACCGGGCCGCGAGCAGAAGCACCACGCCCCGCACCTGGCCCAGGACGAAGGCGCTATGGACGTTGGTGGCCAGGAAGATGTCTTCCAGGGCGATGGCCTGGGGGCGATGCTGCCGGATTAAGTCCGAGAGGCCGTCAAAAATCTGACAGAGACGGGATTCCAACGGGGGCCGGGAGCCGGGATTGATGCTGCCGGAGGCCAGGTGGAGGATTTGGCTGCCCTCCTCCTGGACCACCCCAAAACCGGTATGCCGGGAGCCGGGGTCCACCCCCAGGATAACCGGGCTCAAATCAAGGCCTCAAGCAGCTGGTCCGGGATATCGAAATTGGCGAACACGTCGTTGACGTCGTCGTGATCCTCCAGCAACTCCACCAGTTTGAGCACCTGTTGGGCGGCCTTTTCTTCCTCGATATGCACCGTGGTTTTGGGGTGCAACTGCAGCTCGGCCAAAATCGGCTTAAACCCCCGGGCCTCCAGGGCTTCCTTGACTACGAGCCAGAGGGCCGGGTCGGTGAGCACCTCAAATTGACTCTCATCCCCTTGCAGGTCGTCGGCGCCGCATTCCAGGGCGGCTTCCATGAGTTTTTCTTCATCCAGGCCTTCCCGGTCAAAGACGATGACCCCTTTCTTATCAAACATCCAGGCCACGCAGCCGGGCTCCCCCAGGCTGCCGCCGTATTTGGTAATGAGATGACGGACGTCGGACACGGTGCGGTTCTTGTTGTCGGTGAGGCTTTCCACCATCAGGGCCACCCCGGCCGGCCCGTAGCCTTCCAGGGTCAACTCTTCCAGGGCGGCGCCGCCGGCGCCGCCTTCGCCGCGCTTAATGGCCCTGGTGATATTGTCATTGGGCATATTTTCGGCCCGGGCTGCGGCAATGGCGACTTTGAGCCGGGGATTGCCGGTGTGGTCAGCGCCCCCCAGGCGCGCCGCCACGGTGATTTCTTTGGCCAGCTTGCCGAAGAGTTTCCCCCGTTTGGCGTCCAGGGCGCCTTTTTTTCGCTTGATCGTACTCCACTTGGAATGACCAGACATCTGGATGGGCCCCTCCTTGACTTATACCAGTTTCACGGTCGTATACACCAATAAGATATTCAACTCATTGATGGTGCTTTTATTTACGAAAAACAGAAAACAGAAAACGGTTTCACCGCGCGCCCTGTTTCTTGAGGCCTAAAAGATAGATTTCCCGGCTGGCGGGACGGGACCCGGCCGGCTTTATCGGCCGACAGAGACTGAAATTCCGCTTCAGAATCGCCGCCAGGGTAGAGGTATCCGGCCCCTCAAAGACTTTGACCAGGAAATGGCCGCCGGTTCGGAGCAGCTTCCGGGCCAACTCCCAGGCCAGCGAAGCCAGTTCCAGGGACCGTTGCTGGTCTACCTGGCGCATACCCGTGGTTTTCGGGGCCAGGTCGCTCAACACCACGTCAAACATCGGGCTGATGGCAATTATGGTATCTAAGTCTAGACTTGTGACCTCACCGTGCACAAAGTATAGGGGCGGGACTACCTCGATTGCCGGTGGGGTGGCATCCACCCCCACCACCAGGCCGCCGGGGCCAACGCGGGAGACGATATATTGCAGCCATGACCCCGGGCTGCACCCCAGGTCCAGGACCCGTTGGCCCTGCTTGATGAGGCGGTATTTTTCATCCACCTCCTTGAGCTTGTAGACAGCTCGGGCCACATATCCTTCGGCTCGGGCCTGGCTCCGGTAGTAGTCGGGCTCCCCAGGGCGGGGCATACGGGTAAGGTGCCTATTTTAGTGAATTAATTCAATTTATTTTAGCATAGGTCCAAACCTTTGGCAATGAAAATTCCCTTTGTGTCAAAAATATGACGGAGCCGGACGCTCTTGCCGGGACTTGGCCCCCGCCTCCCGGGCATTTCCCCGGCCCCCGTGACCGGCGTCGCCCGCCCCCCCGGAAAACCTGAAGCATAATTTATTAAGTGATTCAAACAGGTTAATCAATTTATCGCGGATGTCTGGTTTAAAAAAGGAAACCGACGCCCCGCGCCGCGCTGCATGTTTTAGGAGGTGAACTTAACGCGTCCCGAACCTGGCACAATCATTGCTGATTAGGTGAACGAAGGCTGGGTTTAGGGGCGAGCCTGGGGTAATCGAGACGGTGAGAGCGCCAAGCTGTGAATCAAAGCGCCTGGCCGCCGCCCCCCCAGGGAATTTGGTCTTGAGGCAATGATGGTGGCAAGCAGGCTGAGAGCCGGAGGGCGGAGATGAACCAGGTAGTAACCCCGGAAGAATTGGCGGTTCTGTTTGAGGGGCTGAGGGAAGCTGAGAGCGGACCAGGTTCCCTGCATCGCGACTTACCCCAGGAGATCGCGTCAAGAGGCCGGGGGTTCCCGGAACCCCGCCGAATTACCCGTTGCCAAAATTTATCAAACTGGCTGATGGTGCTGGCCGATTTACGTTGGCCCCACTTATAAGGGATTGCAAGCATGGGAGCAGAAATCAGACCGGCATCGGGTGCGCCCGAACTGCATGAGGCGCCCCAGGGAATCGCCTCTCCCCAAAGATGGGAGAGCGCGGGCCCCCTCAGGGTTATTTCGGTGACCTCCGGCAAGGGAGGGGTGGGCAAATCCAATGTCGTGGTGAACCTGGGGCTGGCCCTGGCCCAGCGCGGCCTTAGCGTGCTCCTGATTGATGCTGATTTGGGGTTGGGCAATCTGGATATCCTGCTGGGTTTAACCCCTCAGTTCACCCTTCAGGATGCCCTGGCCGGTCACCTCAAACTCGCTGAAATGATCGTGGATGGTCCTGGAGGTCTTAAAATTCTGCCGGCCTCTTCCGGGATCGCCGAACTGGCGATACTGGATGAATTTCAGAAGCTTTTCCTGCTCAACGAAATGGACCATTACACCGAAGATGTGGATGTGGTGCTGATCGATACCGGGGCCGGCATTTCGCCAAATGTCCTGTTTTTCAATATTGGCGCCCAGGAGCGCATCCTGGTGGTCAACAACCAGCCGCCCGCCATCGCCGATGCCTATGCCCTGATCAAGATCCTGGCGTCTCAGCATGGCGAGACCAGCTTCAAGCTGTTGGTGAATGGTCTGACTCACCACCGGGAGGCGGATTTGGTCCATCGTACCCTGCTCAGGGTGGCGGAGCGTTTCCTGGGCCGGGAGATCACCTTGGATTATCTCGGCTTTGTCCCTTACGATCAAGCCTTGCCCAAAGCGGTAATGAGACAGCAGCCGGTCCTGGCCCTCTATCCCCAGTCTCCGGCCAGCAAGTCTTTTGTCATGATTGCGCAATCTTTGTGGGAAACCAAGCCGCAGCCTGCCATTGACGGCAATATCAAATTCTTTTGGCGTCGTTTACTATGATCGCGCTCGGGTTCACGAAAGCGGGGAAATCATGGAAGAACTATCGGTAGCCCAGGTCAACAGAGAAGCAATCCCTGAATATGGTGCCGCAAAACTGGATCCCAAATGGCAGGAGCAGATGGTGCTGCAATATGCGCCATTGATCAAGTATATCGCCTCTCGTTTGGCCCTGCGGCTACCCTCCCACATCTCCATGGAAGATCTGATCAGCTCCGGCATTATCGGATTAATTGATGCGGTCCAGAAGTTTGACCCTTCCAAAAACATAAATTTTAAAACCTATGCTGAATTCCGCATCAAGGGGGCGATGCTGGATGAACTGCGGAGTCTGGACTGGATCCCTCGGTCCGTGCGCAAAAAAACTCATCTTATCGAAGACGCGTACGCCACCTTGCAGAGAAGTCTGGGGAGGCCGGCCGAAGCCGAAGAGGTGGCCGAACTCATGGGCTTGGAGATAGGGCGGTTCTACCAACTCCTGGATGAAACCAAGACGGTTTCTGTGGTGGCTCTGGAGGAAGGCAGAAAAACCACGGGTGGGCATGCGGGCTATCTCGATCATGAGGTCCTGGAGACTATTAATGACGATAATGCCCGGGATTCGTTTCTGGCAGTACATTTTTCCGGACTCCAGGAAGTTATGGTCCAGGCCATCGAATCCTTGCCTGATAAAGAGAAGCTACTGGTATCATTATATTATTATGAAGAACTCACCATGAAGGAGATCGGCCAGATCATGGGTTATACCGAATCCCGGATCTCCCAGTTGCACACCCAGGCCATGTATCGCCTGAAACATAAGCTCCGGGAATACTCCCACGATACTTAACGCCGTCCTGAAATTGACTTATTCCCCGGAAGCCTGGGTTCTGGCGCTTCCGGAATATTCTTAACTGTAGGTGCGCCTGCCCGGGTGTATCCCGGCGGGGGCTCATTCAGGTTCCCATCACAACCTTCAGATAGCCCACCCTGGCATCAAGGCCGCGGTTTCCCCTTCCCGAAAAACCGCCTGGTTCCCGTTGAATCAACCCGGTCAGAAGCCCGCCTGCTTTTGGTCCGCCGCAACGAGGCCATCGCATCTCCTTATTGCGTCGGCGGCTCTTTTCCACTAAACTGCCCCCTAACAAACCTTATGTAAGTATTTTAACAAGATAATTGGAACCCTTTTATGTGGATGGAGAGACTGCAAAGACGGCTTCAGGCTGCCAGGGGGGAAGTGTCGGCGGAACTGGTGCTCACCGGCGGTCGGCTGGCCAATGTCTACACCGGTGAATGGCAGGAAACGGATGTGGCCCTGTTCGACGGGATCATCGTCGGCCTGGGGGATTACCCCGGCCCCAGACTGGCCGTGACCGGCCGTTACATCCTGCCGGGTTTCATCGATGGCCACCTCCATTTGGAAAGCAGTATGCTTACTCCCCGGGAACTGGCCCGGGCCCTGTTACCCCTCGGGACGACCACCGTGGTGGCCGACCCCCATGAGATCGCCAACGTCTGGGGCGCGGCAGGCCTGGATTATCTGCTGGGCGCCAGTGAAGGCCTGCCGGTGGATTTTTTCTTCATGCTGCCCTCCTGCGTGCCGGCCTCTCCCCTGGAAACCTCCGGGGCGCGTCTGGAGGCCGGGGACTTGGACCCATACCGGCGGCACCCCCGCGTCCTGGGACTGGCGGAGATGATGAATTTTCCCGGTCTGGTGGCCGGCGACCCGGGGCTCCTGGCTAAGCTCGCCCTTTTCCCCCAGGGGCCGGTGGATGGCCATGCCCCGCGGCTTTCCGGGAGGGCTCTCAACGCCTACCGCCTGGCCGGTATCGGCTCCGACCATGAATGCACCTGCCTGGGGGAGGCCCGGGAGAAAATGGGATTGGGGTTTTACCTGATGCTCCGGGAAGGCAGTCTGGCCAAAAACCTGGCTGATCTCCTCCCGGCCGTGACCCCCGCTTGCCTGCGGCGCACCATGCTGGTCACCGATGACAACCACCCCGAAGACCTGGCCCGCACCGGGCATCTCAACCACCTCCTTGGCCAGGCGGTTTCCCTGGGGCTGGACCCCCTGGCCGCGGTGACTATGGTGACCTTAAATCCGGCGGAATATTTCCGCCTCCGGGACCGGGGCGCCGTGGCTCCGGGACTTGCGGCCGACCTGGTGGTGGTGGAGGACCTCACCGAATTTCGCATCGACAAGGTGCTGAAGGGCGGCAAACTGATGGTAGATAAGGGCAAACTGGCGGCGGCGCCGGAAGTTTCCCCGTCGCCGACCCCGCCGACCTTTCCCCTGAACGTGAAAGACCCGGGCCTGGAAGCGTTCTCGCCCCCCGCAACCGGAAAAGTGGTCAAGGTTATCGGCCTGGTTCCCGGCCAGTTGCTCACCGAAAAGCGCCTCTGGCCCGCGCCCGTCCGTAATGGCCGGTTGGCGACGGACCCCGGACAGGACATTCTGAAACTGGCCGTGGTGGAACGGCATCACGGCACCGGCCACCTGGGTCTGGGATTGGTCCAGGGGTTCGGATTGCCCCAGGGCGCCCTGGCCTCCTCCGTGGCCCACGATTCCCACAATATCGTCGTGGTAGGAGCCGATGAAGCCGACATGCTGCACGCGGTCCGCCATCTGGCGGATCTGGGGGGCGGCATGGCGGTGGTGGCCGGCGGCCGGGTCTTGGCCGATCTGGCGCTCCCCATTGCCGGGTTGATCAGTCCCTGGCCCCTGGCCCGGGTGGCCGCGGCCTATACCCGTCTCAAGCAGGCTTACCACGGTCTGGGGGGCGCCTTGCCAGATCCTTTCATGGCTTTGTCTTTTCTGGCCCTGGCGGTCATCCCGGCCTTGAAACTCACGGACCTGGGGCTGGTGGACGTGGACCGTTTCCAGGTGGTATCCCTGTGGGGCGAGGATTAGTTCAAGGTTCAAGGTTCAAGGCGCTCGATAGTTGAGTTTCAAAGGTCCGGGGCTATGGTTCAGCCAATAAAAAATGCTTTTTTCTTGGGTTTAAACTTGCTATTGCACCTTAAAGACCTTGAACCTTGAACTTTGAACTTTGAACTTTCAGATGAGTGAAAAGGTGCTGCTATGAGCTTAGTGTTAACGGGTTCCCAGGTGATGCAGGTGCTGGATATGGATCTGGCGCTGACCTCGGCCCAGGAGGCCTTTCGGGCCTACGGCGAGGGCCGGGTGAACATGCCCCCCAAAGCCTATTTAACCCTGGCTCAGGGAGATTTCCGGGCCATGTACGGCGAGATTTTCCTGCCCCGGGACCACATCTGCGGGTTGAAGTGGGTCAATGTCCATCCCGGCAACCCCGCCCGGGGCTTGCTGACGGTGATGGCCAAGATCCTGCTGAATGACCCGGACACGGGCCTGGAGTTCGCCGATCTGGACGGCACCCAGATCACCGACTACCGCACCGGGGCGGCGGGAGGGATAGCCGTTAAGTACCTGGCCCGCCCCGATGCCACCCGGTTGGGGCTGATCGGCGCCGGGGCCCAGGCTCGCACCCAGATCGCAGCCATCTTAAAAGTGCGGTCCATCCAGGAAATCGTGATCTATGATCGCCACCTGACCTGCTCCCGCCCCTTTGCGGAGCAGGTGGTGGCTACCTATGGGGTCGAGGCCAGGCCCACGGAAAACCCTGCCGAAGCGGTTACGGGAATGGACATCGTGGTCGCCACCACTCCCAGCCGGACCCCGGTGGTGGCCCGGGAGTGGGTGTCGCCGGGGACCCATATCAACGCCATCGGCGCGGATGCCGCCGGCAAACAGGAACTGGCCCCGGCGATTCTCACCGCCGCCAAAGTGGTGGTGGACGATTGGGCCCAGGCGTCCCACTCCGGGGAGATCAACGTGCCCCTGGCCCAAGGCGATCTGACTCCGGAGCAGGTCTATGGCTCTTTGGGAGACATTGTGGCCGGAAAGAAGCCGGGGCGGGTGGCGCCCGAGGAGATCACCGTGTTTGACTCCACCGGCCTCATCATCCAGGACCTGGCCCTGGGGCTGGCGGTTTACCGGCGCGCCAAGGAAAGGGGCCTGGGGGAGGAGAAGGATTTCTTGAAGTAGTGATCGGTGCTCGGTAACCAGTTAAATGGCGGCCTGTGGCCGGCGAATTTTTTTCTGTTTCCCAAGCAGGACGGGCTGTTGCCCAAATCGGCCTGGGGCTGGTTGTTTTTCATGGCCAAAATCATTTTAAGGTCCGGAAAAAAGTTAATTAACTGCTGGTAATTATTGGTTATTGTGGTAAAATAGCCCATCTTCCTAGACCAGAGAGGGAACCTTCGATGATGGGGCAACAGGCCAAAGGCCAACAACTCAAAATGTTTTATCCAGGCCTATCTCTTGAGCGGC
>Ga0194126_10004538_pt1 | contig 21101 bp, 15 predicted proteins | sample TA2KigC150mmetaG_FD_148641 | JGI IMG/M metagenome (GOLD analysis project Ga0194126, IMG submission 148641) | Freshwater microbial communities from Lake Tanganyika, Tanzania - TA2015035 Kigoma Deep Cast 150m | ecosystem: Environmental > Aquatic > Freshwater > Lake | place: Tanzania: Lake... | reverse complement strand
CGCGGTCGTCGGCAGGGCCCGTCACTCCGTGTGCGCCGCCAGGGGCGAATCAACGGCATGTAGCCGGCACAGTTCCCGGCTCGCAGGGGACTGCGAGCCCTACCTGAGCGCGGTCGTCGGCAGGGCCCGTCGCGGCTCGGCGGGAGCCTCGCCCTACCGCATGGCAGTCATCGGCAGGGCGCGTCACTCCGTGTGCGCCGCCAGGGGCGAGTCAGCGGCATGCAGCCGGCACAGTTCCCGGCTCGCAGGGGACTGCGAGCCCTACCTGAGCGCGGTCGTTGGCAGAGCCCGTCGAGGCTGGCCTGACCGCGGTGGTGGCTTCCCAGCCCGAGTTCGCCATTGTAGACTTCTCGTATGGAACCTTCTGCCTCCCCTGCCCCTTCGGCGCCTGCGTTCGTGCCCTACCGCCCAGGGCGCGTGCCCGAGGCTGAGATGATTCGGCGCGCGCGTGAGTTTTATGCGGAGATGGACCAGCGCCGCAGTGTGCGGCAGTTCGCGACGGACCCGGTCTCGGGGGAGCTGATTGCGCTGGCGATCGCGGCGGCCTCGACGGCCCCGTCGGGGGCGCATCGGCAACCGTGGCGGTTTGTGGCCGTGAGCGATGCTGCGATCAAGCGACGGTTGCGCTTTGGGGCGGAGCAGGAAGAGCGGGAGTTCTACGAGGGCGCGCGGGCGGCGGCGGAGTGGCATGAGGCCCTCGAGCCGCTGGGGACGCGGTGGGAGAAATCGTTTCTTGAGATTGCCCCCTGGGTGGTGGTCGTGTTCGCCGAGTTGCAGCAGGTGACCGCCGACGGGTCGACGCGGCGGAACTACTACGTGAAGGAGAGTGTGGGGTTGGCGTGCGGTCTGTTTGTGGCGGCGGTGCACCGGATGGGGCTAGCTACGCTGACCTACACGCCCAGCCGGATGCAGTTCCTGACGGCGCTCCTGGGACGGCCGAAGGGTGAGAAGCCGTACCTGGTGTTGCCGGTGGGCTATCCGGCCGTCGACGCCGAGGTACCGAACCTTCGGCGGAAACCGCTCGCCGAAGTGGCGACGTGGTTGCCGCCCCACCAGACGCTGGGCTAAGGCCCAACCGCGCTCGAGGCTAACGCCCGGAAGAAGCGCTGGGCCTGCGGCGAGGCGGCCGGTTCGACGAGCACCGGATCGACGCCGGTTGCCGGTGTGGTTTGCCACAACTCCCACGCGTGCAGGTCGCTTGAGGTCAGGACCGCGTAGCTCAGTTCGGTGCGGCCCATCAGGTGGAGCTCGAATTGGCGGTCTCGGATTCGGGCGTCCAGGCGCGCTTGGGACCACGTCTCAGGCACAGGAAACGCCGCCACGACTTCGCTGAACTTCTCGAGGTCGGTGAACTTGCGTTGCCAGGTGGTGTACATGATGCCCTGGATGCCGGGGTAGGGTGTGGCGGCCTCGAGCCAGTTGCGGGCGCGTTCCGGTTGAGCGTCGTAGTAGCCGGCGATCAGTTGCCGGTGACCGCGTTCGGCAAAGAACTTAAGGCTAGCGGCGCGTTTGTCGTAGTACCACGGAACGATGATGACGTCCCGATCTAAGCCTTCCCAGGAGCCGGCCAGGTCACCGCGCACCAGGTAGTAATCGCGCCGGGCGTTGTGGTGGGGATCGAACATGTCACTCCACACATAGATGCGGCCGCCGGGGTTCACCTCGCGCAGAATACCCGCGCAGGTCCGGACGTTATCCGCCACGATCGCGCCGGCCTCGAGCCCGCGCCGCCGGCAGGCGGCACACCAGTTCAACACGCGGATCTCGTCGTGGGACATGAAGTAGCCGCGCGCGCTCCAAGCGGCGTGCATGCGCCGGGCCTGGTCGCGCAACAACTCGAGGGTGCGCGGTTCGGAGGGGCAAATCATGGCTTGGTCGTCGTAGACGGTCATGGCGTGGTAGTACGAGGCGCGCAAGCGGGTGCCGTCGGGGAGTGAGGTTTGCAGCCGGGGCGGTTCGTGGTAGACATCGTAGCTACCTGGCCAGAGCCGGACACCCATCTTCGGATCGCGCAGCGGGGTGAAGTCGGCGCCCTCGACCAGGGCCTCGCCGTCCTCGTGCCGCACTTCGAGGGGCGCGCCGGGTCGGCGCACGAGGTTGAGGAAGGCGACTTCTTCGATGCGGGCATGGTCCCACCAGAGGGTGCCTGTGCTCCCGTTCCAGCAGCCCAGGTAGAGGTTCACCTCGCTCAGATCGAGCGAGTTGAAGACGATATGGTGCGTCTGCCAGTCCTGGGTGCGCTTGACCCCGAGCGGCTGGTAGGTCAACGAGCGGTTGCCGGCCAGCAGCTTGACCTCCGGTGTGCCTGCGAAATCCGCCGTCTTGACCTGGACCGAGAGGTGGTACTGCCGGAAGGGTTGCAGCCGGAGTTTTTGGACGATGCGCGCGTTTGCGCCACGGGGGTCGGTGACGCGGGCGGTTCCGGTGTCGGCCACGACCGTGGCGTCCTTCCAGTCCCAGAGCGCGAGGTTCGCGAAGTCGCCACCGCGCAGGGCGACGGGCGGGTCGGGTTGTAGGCGCGCCACGCCCCCCTCGACCACCAGGAGGCTGTCCTGGACGGGCAGGGCTTCGATCAGGTTCGGATCGTGCCAGAGCAGATCGTTCGAGTAGCCGATCGAGAAGAGGGCCGGCACCAACTCGAGTGCGAGTTCCGCGGCGAGGTGCTTCACTCGGTCCACGTTACGGAAATAGCGGGCGTCCATGTCGCCGAGCTTGGCGAATTTCGAGTCGGCGATGAGGACGTGGGTGTACCCGGCCTGATGGGCGCGCCGCAGGGTGCTCTCGAGCGCGGTGAGGTTGGCGTCGACCCAGAGGTTTTGCGAGCAATACACCCAGCGTTGGAGCGCGGCCTGCGCCGAGCCAGCTCCGGCGGTGCTCGCCAGCCAGGCGAGCAACAGTAGAATCGCGGGAAGGCGGGGGCGGGCCTTCCGGCCGGCGGGCGGAGGCAAGAGGCGGTGCGGAGCGAGGTCAGGAGCAGGGCGCAAGGATTGCATGCTCCGACGGTAGCCGGAGGTGGGAGGTCGACACAAGCCGTAGTCTGCTGACCGAGGAGTGGCTGCGCGGGGTACTGGCCCGGCGCGGTCTACGCACGGCGTGATTTCCGGGTTGCCGGGGCGAGAGCCTGCGGTCTAGGTTCTCGGGCCTGGGCGAAGCGGGCGTCCGGCCGCTTCATGCGGGGACCGCGAGCTAGAGCGGTCGTAGTCTGGGTGCAGGCCGAAACCATGCAGACCAACGATTCAGCGGGGTTCACCACCCGTGCCGTACACAAGGCGCGCGGGTTCGCCGGGAGCACGGGCGCGGTCATGCCGCCGGTGTTCCTGACCGCGACGTTCGCAAGCGGCAACCCGGACGGGTTCGATTACACCCGGTCGGGCAATCCGAATTTTCGGCTGCTCGAGCAGGCCGTGGCGGCACTCGAGGGGGCGCGGTACGCCACCTGTTTCGCGAGCGGCGTCTCGGCCATGACGGCGGTGGTCTCGACGCTCCAAGCGGGAGACGTGGTGGTGGCCGAGGAGAATCTCTACGGTTGCACTTACCGATTGTTCGAGCGCGTGTTTGCCAAGTTCGGCTTGCGAGTGCGGTACGTAGACTTGGCACAGCGGTCGAACTGGGGGGTGATTGGGGCCGAGCGGCCCAAGCTGGTTTGGCTCGAGAGCCCAACCAACCCGCTGCTCAAGGTGGTGGACTTAGCCGGACTCAGCGCGGCGGGGGCTGACGTGGGTGCGGCGGTGCTGGTGGACAACACGTTCGCCTCGGCTTACCTACAGCGGCCTGTCGAGCTGGGCGCAACCCTGTCGTTGAGTTCGACCACCAAGTACATCAATGGCCACAGCGATTGCCTGGGCGGCGTCGTGGCGACCAACGACTCGGTGTGGCAGGAGCGGATGGTTTTTGCGCAGAAGGCCCTCGGTCTGCAGCCTTCACCCTTCGACGCTTGGCTGACGGCGCGCGGCCAGCGCACTCTGGCCTTGCGCATGGACCGGCATTCGGCCACCGCCCTCGAGTTGGCGCGCTGGCTCGAGACCCACGCGGGGGTGCGCGCCGTGCGCTATCCGTTTCTGCCCAGCCACCCGCAGTATGAGCTGGCGCGCCGGCAGATGAAAAGCGGCTCGGGGATTCTCACCGCCGAACTCGAGTGCTCGGCGGCTGAAGCGCTGGCGTTCTGCCGGCGCCTGCGCCTGTTCACGTTGGCGGAGAGCCTCGGCGGGGTCGAGAGCTTGGTCTGCCATCCGGCCACGATGACGCACGCATCCGTGCCGGCCGAGGTACGCCGCCAGGTAGGGATCAGCGACGGTCTGGTCCGGTTCTCGGTAGGGATCGAGGACGTCGAGGATCTGCGCCGGGACCTGGAGGCGGCGCTCCACGCATGAGCCAGCGCGACGTGCTGCGCGAGCCGGTGTGGCAGGCCGGCGAGTTGGGTCAGCCGATCCCGGACTCGGTGCATGCCGTGTCGGTCGCTCTGCCGCGCTGGCAGGACGTCCTGGACTACGAGGAAAAGCGGCCGGCGGTGCTCGAGCGGCTCCGCACCGGTTACCCGCGGTTCGTCGTGCATCCGCTGGTCCAAGAGGTGGGCCGGCGGTTGGGTGGCGGCCGACCTTGTCTGCCCTTTCCCTCGACGCGCGCCGCGAACCGTTGCGCCGAGTTTATCCGCCGCACTACGGGCGAACCGGCCGCGGTGTTATCGCCGGGCGACCTCGCTGCGGTCACCACGACCGAGGGCGGCAGTCTCGCGCTCAAGGCGTTTTGGCAACACACCGGTCTGATCGTGTCGAGTCGGCAAGCCGAAGCGCACCTGGCGGGGCGGGGGGACGATCCGGAGGCTCCAGCTTGGCGGGCGTCGCTGCGGCGGCAGCTCGCCGGCTGGTACGGCTGTGCCGCGACGGACGTGTATCTGGCGCCGACCGGGATGGCGGCCATGCTGGCGGCGCTCGAGGCGGTGCGGCGGCGCGCGCCTGGGCGGCAGACGGCGCAACTGGGCTTTCCGTATGTGGACACGTTCAAGCTGCAGCAGAAGTTTGGGGAGGGCGGGCATCTGCTGCACGATCTGGGCCGGATCGAGGCGGACTTGACGGAGCTGCTGGGGCGCCAGCCGTTGGCGGCGTGCTTCTGCGAGATCCCGGGCAACCCGTTGTTGGGCTCGGCGGACCTGCGCCGCATCACCCCCATCCTGCGCCAGCACCGAGTCCCCCTGGTAGCCGATGATGTCGTCGCTACGCCGTTCAACGTGGATCTGAGCCGGCACGCCGATCTGGTGGCCACCAGCCTCACGAAGTACGTCGTGGGCACTGGAGAAGCGATGGGCGGGGCGGTGATCTGCCTGCCGGGCTCGCCCTACTACGCCGAGCTCAAGGCGATTCTCGCGGAGCAACATGAGGAGCTGCTTTGGGGTGCGGACGCCCGCGTGGTCGAGGCTCAGGCCCACGGGTTCACGGCGCGGATGCCGCAGCACAACGCCAACGGGTTGGTCATCGCCGAACGCCTGCGCCAGCATCCGCGCGTTGAACGGGTTTGGTACCCAAAGTGGGAGTTCAGCGAGATGTACGAGGCGGTGCGGCGGCCCGTGGGCGGCTGGGGTTCGCTCGTCACGTTCCTGCCGCGCCAGGCGCCGACAACCTCGCCCCAGATCTACGATCGGCTGGCGGTCTGTAAGGGGCCGAGCTTGGGCACGGTCTTTACGTTGGCTTGCCCGTTCACGCTCCTAGCGCATTACACCGAGCTCGCCTGGGCGGAGTCGTGCGGCGTCTCACGCTACTTGATCCGGCTCTCGGTCGGGCTCGAGGACCCGGAGGACTTATGGCGGCGGGTCGAGGTGGCACTGGGAACCTGAGGTCGGCAGGGCCGGCAGAGCTCCGTGGACAGGGGTGGTGGCTAGAGCGGCAGTCGGCCGGTGGCGGTGTGGGGTTGAACACGCGCGGGGTAGGGGTCGTCTGTCTTAGGCCATGACTAATGAGAGCATGGGATGGACGACAAGCTTGGTCCGGGGGCAGGCCGCGGATCGGCCGGTCCCAGGGCGCTGGAAAAGCCCTTGTTCCGTTTCCTGGGCGAGGGCAGAATGACAGAACACAACAGCAGCAACAACGAAACATGAAAACCGAACCCGATTCCAAGATCTTGACCCGACGCCAATTCCTGAGCCGCACAACCCTGGCGGTGGGCGCCAGCACCCTGGTCTCGTTTCCCTACGTAGGCCGGGTGTTGGGCGCTAACGACGCCATCAACGTGGCCTGCATTGGCGTGGGCGGGAAAGGGGACAGCGACAGCAGCGACGCGGCGCGCAACGGAGGCAACATTGTGGCCATTTGCGATGTGGACCAGAATACCCTGGACCGCAAGGCGAAGCAGTTTCCGAAGGCGAAACAGTACCAGGACTTTCGCAAGCTGCTCGACGAGATGGGCGGGCAGATCGACGCCGTGACGGTCTCGACTGCGGACCACACGCATGGTGTGGCGGCCATCCGGGCGATGAAGCTGGGCAAGCATTGCTTCTGCCAAAAGCCGCTGGTGCAAACCGTGCAAGAAGCGCGCATCGTGCGGCAACTGGCCAACGAGAAGAAACTGGCCACCCAGATGGGCAACCAGGGCAGCGCCGAGAGCGGCCTGCGCCGCGCCGTCGAGGTCGTCCAGGCGGGTGTCATCGGCCAACCGCAGGAACTTCATGTCTGGTCCAACCGCCCCGTCTGGCCTCAAGGCCTGATGCGGCCCGAAGGCGCCGACGAGGTCCCGTCCACCCTCAATTGGGACGCATGGATTGGCCCGGCAGCAATGCGCCCCTATAAGAAGGGGGTTTATCACACTTTCAATTGGCGCGGGTGGTTCGATTTCGGCACGGGCGCACTCGGCGACATGGCCTGTCACACCGTCAACATGCCCTTCCGCGCCCTCAAGCTCGGGTACCCGACGGTGGTCGAGTACGAGATGGGCTCGCGGTTCTTCCCCGAGACCTTCCCCAAGACCTCGCGTATCCGGTTCGAGTTCCCCGAGCGCGACGGGATGCCGCCGCTGAAGTTCTGGTGGTATGACGGCAACCCAGGGGACGCGCTCAAGCCGTTGCGGCCCGGCGCAGACGCGGCCAAGGAAATCATCATGACCCACGGCAACCTGCCAGGCAGCGGCGCGCTCATTATCGGCGACAAAGGCAAGTTGTTTTCCCCCGACGACTACGGCGCCCGGTTCTACCTGGCCATGAAAGGCGACGAGGAATTCAAGTCGGGTGACCAACACGAGGCCTGCAAGGCCGTACCGCAGACCATCCCGCGCTCGCCTGGCCATATGCAGGAATGGTTCCGCATGATGCGCGAGGGCACGCCGGCGTACTCGAACTTCGACATCGCCGCCTATCTCACCGAGATCATCCTACTCGGCTGCGTGGCCCTGCGTGTCGGCGAGGGGTTCCGCATGGATTGGGACGGCCCGAACATGAAATCCACCAACCTGCCGCAGGCGGCCCAGTTCGTCACCCGCAAGAGCCGCCCGGGTTGGGAGGCCTAAGCTCCGGCTCAGTCTATAGGATTCTCACCACGGCGCCCCGCCACCGCGGGGCGCCGTTTTGCATCCACCTATGCGGTCGAGCGAGCCTTCTCCAGAGCCCGCCTCAGGATCAACCCGGTAGGGCGAGGCTCCTGCCGAGCCAAGGACGAGACGCGTTGCGCGCGTAGGGTGCATACGCCCCGGCGGCGCGCACGGAGTGACGCGCCCTGCTACCGACGGATACCGTGGGGTAGGGCTCGCAGTCCTCTGCGAGCCGGGGTGGCTACTCGAACGCCTTGGGCACCGGCGGCAGATCGCCTGTCAGCCTGACCGGCGTCCGGCGTCCGGCGCGGGAAGCGTCGAACGGAACAAACCCCAAAGCGCGCGCAGGCGAATCCGGCCGCAGCCGGAAATCGTCTTTGGCCGCATCGATGAACCCCGGATCTGCGATGATCGAGGAGCGGTCGTGGCCGGTGCTTTGGCGCCATTGCTCGAGGGTCTTACCGCCGGGGAAGCGGACCGGCCCGGCGCTGTTCCAGTAGAGGTTGTGGTCCAGCCAAACCCGATCGTCGGCCCAGCTCTTGCCGAGCAGCTCGCCCCGATCGTACAGGACCACATTGCGTTCGAACGTGAACGAGACATGGTCTTCGACCCGGCTCCGCTGCATCTGGTCGGTCCGGGAGTAGGCCAAGAGGTTGTTCACGATCCGGTTCTCCCGGCCGTAATGCTGGTGGAACCCACCGGTCTTGGTTCGGTAAACCAAGTTGTTCTCCATCGTCACCCCGGTCGAGCCTTCGTCGGTGTACAAACCCCACCCGCCGTAGTCGAAGGCGTGAACGTCGTGGATGTGGTTGTCACTGACGACGGTGCCTGGGGAAATCCCCAACGTGTACACTGCGCCCATGTCCGATAGCACCCCTTGGCCCAGGGTGTGCATGTGATTGAAGGTCACACGATTGTGATGTGCGTGGCTGCGCGCGTAACCCCAAACCCAGCCAATGCTCGTGGCCGAGTAATACAAATCGTAAATCTCGTTGTGCTCGATGACGTTGTAGGGCGAGTGCCCAATCCACACCCCGATGGCTGCTGGGTGCAGACGTCCGCCATGGGCAATGGTGCAGTCGCGCACGGTATGGTGGGAAATCATGGGTTCCTCGCTCCGGGCCATCCCTTGGAGATCGCCCCACCCCGAGAGCGCCGTGGCCCCGATCTTCACACCGCCCGCGCCCAAATCCACCAACTCACAACCCTCAACCCGGTTGTCCCGGCAACCGGCTCCAAAGGCCAACGCGTAGGCGCCTACGTTCCGCACCGCGCAGTTTTCGATCACCAGATCCCGTGCCCCCGTGGCGCTGAGCGCCGCGCCCAGGTTGATTTCCGCCTGCGGAATGGACTGGCCCGTGCGCGGGATCCGCCACGCTGCGTGGGCAAAGGTCAAACCTTGCAGCAGGACGTTTTGGACCGGCCTCCCGCCCTCGACATCGCCGGCGAAGACCAGGATCTGCTCGAGTCGGGGCGCCACGACCCGCGCCTGCTCCGGGGTCTCGCCTTCCCGCGGCAGGTAGAGCAACTCCCCAGCCCCACGGTCCAGGTACCACTGACCGGGCCGGCGCAGCGCTTCCCGCACGTTCTCAACCAAGTAGCGGTTGCCTTTCGGGAACTTGCCCCACCAGTCCTTACCGGGACTGGTGCCGTGGAAACTGACGATCTTCCGCTCTGCGTCGACGGCCTTGATCGGCAGACGCGACATAGACCAACTGTGAAACGCCAGCACCTCGACGTCGTTCAAGTGGGTCCAATCCGCGCGGATGTCGTCCCCGCCGAACACAAACCGGTCTACGCCTCGGCCACCTGCCTCGCTCGACGGCTCGAGTTCGCCGGCGATCTTGTAGTACCCGCTTTCAGGCAGGCGCGGCCGAAAGCGCCGCTGATCGTTCACGAAGAGCTGTGTGAACTGCCACTCGCCGGTTCGGACTTCCGGCAGGTGCGCCTTCCAGACCCCAGCGCGGCCCGTCTGCCAGTTGGCGATCGCCACCCCACCACTCAGGACCGGTCGCTCGCCCCGATACGCCCGCAGGATCAAGCCCGAGTCCTCAGGTAACAACTCGATCGTGGCCTCCAAGTAGTACGTACCGCCGCGGACCTCGATGACGGGGCGGCCGGGCAGTTGGCCGCCTGCGGCTTGGCGCGCGGCTCGAACCGCAGCCACGGCTCGCTGGACGGTGGCGAAGGGGCCGTCGGACGGCGCCGCGGTTGGCTCGGGTGCTGTCCCGGTCCAACGGTCGTCGCCCTGGGGCGCTACAAAGAACCGCGTGGGACCCGGCGCAGCGGCGGAGATGGAATGGGGGGACGCCAGTAGGACAACGCAGGCCGCAAGCAGCTTGAAGGCCCAGGCCCAGGCTCGCGGACGACACCGCGGTGAGCCGGGGGGCACAACCGCTCTTCCATTGCCAGCGTTGGATAGGCGAGGCGCCTGCCCTTCTCGTTCGATGCGGTCCATCTGCTGGGGTAACGGTCTCATAGGTCACATAGGTCAGTTTGAAGGTGTGCCGGGCTGTCTAGCCGTTTCGTGTAGGCCTTTATCATTTAGCACTTTGGTTACCGGATACCGTCCCATCCGGCGAGAGATTTCCGTCAACGACTCAATACCTGGTTAAATAATATTGGCTCGGATTAGCTTGGTCCCAGGGGAGTTCTGGGGGCCACAAGGTTCTTTGCGTTCTTGCGTTCTTGACCGATCCGCGGTGCGGGGTGCGGAGACGCATTGTGTCAACGACTTTATGCCGGGTTTAATAATGTCAGCTCGGACAGATCGGTCGTCGGGTTCCGCCAGGTTGTCTGTGTTCTTGACCGATCCGCCTCGCGGGATAGACTCTGTCCAATTCACACAGCTAAGCGCACGAACCCGAGAATCCTTCAACCTGAACTCCGTACACGCACACGACGATGAAACGGCGCATGGGACTAGTGCTGGTGGTCGCCCTGGGGGCATTGGTGGTCCTGATCTACTACCTCGACCGGCGCGGGGGATTCCTCGGCGGCCCGATCGAGGTGGCCACTTGTGTTCCGGCCCCACCCGCCCCGGCTGACACCGGCCCGATCGCTAGTCTGCCGGACTTGGCTCCCAACGCAGTGGCCTTCGACCTGACATACCGGCCGCAAACCGGGGGCAAAGACGACATCCCCTATAATGCCTTCTGGGGTTTTGGATACGGAGACGGGAAAGACAGCCGCTTCCTACAGCAGGTCCGCCAACAGACAGGCCAAGTCTACCCCGTCCACCACGCCCTGCTTTCCGGGCGTGATTGGTCCGCAGTCGAGCACGCGGGGCGCAAGATCCTTGCCTTCTATTTCGACCTGGATGCTGACGGGCAACTCGGCGAGGGAGAAAAGCTGCCGCCCACGACGGCGCCTAACGATTTCAGCGTGGATTTCATCACTCCAGACTTCCGCCTCGCGGCGGACACGTCAGAGCCGAACTCAGGGGAGGAGGAGGGCGTGTTGTTCCGCGTCCTGTTGCGGCTCAGCTCGTACTCGAGGGCCGAGCGCGAGCCGCACTTCATGTGGAGTCCGGCATGTTTGCTGGAAGGAACCGCGACCCTGAACGGCCAAACGGCCCAACTGGTGTTGTTCGCGGACGGTTTCGGCGGCCGGTTCGACCGGTTCGGTTCCTCCCATTACGCGTTGCAGTTGGGCGATGAGGTGCTCTCTCCCGGGGCTTACCTGCCCCGGGAAACCCTGAGTAGTCTCGCCCTGGCGGACGGGCGGTTCTACCGTGTGCGGTTCGAGGGCCGCAAGCGCACCGGCCACCCCGCCCGCGCCGTCCTCACCCCGGATACCTCGCCCACCGGGAGATTGGCGCTGAGCCTAGCGGGCACGAACACCGTTCCTTGCCGCGTGGATTGGCTCACGCTGAAGGGCGCTGACGATCAGACTGTCCACTTCAGGGTCCACGACCTGGAACAGCGTATGCCGGTCGCCCGGTACACCCTCGACAGCGGCGCTCTTTTCTACGGCGAGGAGTCAGGGATGGACTGGGCGGTGTCTTTCTCCGGCGGCCCGGTAGCCGAGTTGAAGGCGGAGGAACCGGTCGAGGTCGCCCTGCGCGAGCCTGTCATGAAGGTGCGCGTGGTGCCTGAAAAAGACCGATACAACCGCAGCGCTCAGACGAGCGCGGTGTCGTCGGCCACGTTCGCGCGCGGCACGCGGCTTTACCTCGAGCCGCAGATCGTCTGCCGCAACCAGGAGGTCCTGACCCGGTTTAACCGGGGGCGTGACCGGGACAACCGGGGGCGGGACGTGGCTCCCTCGGTCCGCATCGCCAGCGCCGAGGGCAGGCAACTCCTCGCTCAGACCATGGAGTATGGCTGAGGCAGCACCTGTGGGGTCTCATGGGGAGGCCCATCCGTGAAGCCTGGTCGTTACCAGGTCACCATGACCCAGGAAACCGGGCCGCTTGCAGGGTCCTTGAGCGGCACGCTCGAGCTGACGATCAAGTGACTCGGTTCTACTTCTCGATGACCAACTGATCGCGCAGAGCCCCGTCTGCATCGTAGGCGCGGTAGAGCAGCCGGTCGCCGCTGATCTGAAGGTCCAGGACCTGGTACGTGGAGACCCGGGTCATCCCCACCTCGGTGTAGTCGCGCGCGGCTTGTTCGTACATCTTGGTGCCGGAGACCGACACCACATAGACCGTGCCCTCGGCGGGGGAGGCGACCCGCTGGCCTTGCTTGAGCGGATAGGTGCGCAAGTAGGCGTGGTCGTGCCCTTGCAGCACCAGGTCCACGTGATATTGATCGAACAGCGGGGTCCAAGCCGCGCGCACGGCCGCGTTGTCACGGCCGGGCGTGGACGAGTACGCGGGGTGATGGTAGGCGACGAACTTCCAGGTGACGTTCGTGGTGGCCAGTTGCTGGGCGAGCCAGCCGCTCTGTGCGGCCAGCTGCAGATTCGAATCCAGCACCACCAAGAGCGCGTTCCGATACCGAAGGGCGTAGGCACGTTCCGGCTCCAGGCCCGGCGGGCCTTGCCGGGGCAGCGCAAACTGCTCGAGGTACATCGTCGGGTGTCCACCCTGACATTCATGGTTGCCGATGACCGGCACCAGCGGCCGGCGATCGAAGACGCCTCGCGCGTTATGGAAGAAGCTGTCCCAATCGTCCCGCTGATTGCCGCGGTTGACCAGGTCGCCCGCCAAAAGGTAGAAGGCGGCATCCGGCCGCTGGCGAAAGGCGCCCTGGACAAGGCTCCCCCAACGATCCAGGCCGTTCTGGGCGTCGCCCATATAGACGAAGGAGAAGGGCGCCGGACCCGCGCCTGCGGTGGTGAACTCGCGGAACTCGCTCCAACCCCGGCGCGAGCCGTCGCCGACCGCATAAACATAGGTGGTTGCCGGGGTTAACCCGGTGAGCTCGACCCTATGGCGATGCACCACGGGATCGTTGAGGAGGCGCAGATCGCGCAGCGGCTCGGTCCGGGCCTTCACCCGCTCGAACCGCCGAGGGTAAACCGTGTGGACCTCCGCGCGCCGGGCGTAGACCAAGTACCCCTGTCGAACCCCGGTGCGGGTGCGCCATTGGATGGCCTGGCTGGTTTGTGGGTCCCCACTCCAGGTCAACACCACCTGGTCCGGGCGCTCGGACGCCGGGTAGTCGGTCCACCGGAAGACGCCCAGGAGCCGGCCGTCTTCCCGGCTGCCGCGCAACGTGCGGAGGAGCTTACGCCCCGCGAGTTGCGGTGGGACCTCAGCCAAGGTCTCCTCCCGATCGGCGTAAGGCGGGACGCCCGGAACGAAGTCGGCCACCCGCAACTGACCCGGGTACAACTCGTCAATGACCAACTCGCCCCCTGGCGAGCTGGGCTTGAGCAAGACAAGGTAGTGTTCGCCACCGCCACCCAACGAGTTCACGCCCAAACCGATCGGTCCAGGGGGGAAGTCACGCTCCCAGGCATCGAATTGAAGGCTGCCGTATTCGAGCGCCAACCCCGTGCGCTGAAAGCCGCGTTCCGACAGCCAAAAGGGTTCCGCACCCAGACGGCGGTCGGTCAGCACCGTAACCGTGACCGGCAGGTTGACACGGTACCGGAGATGGTCCTCGCCCAGGGTCTCACGCTCAGCCGAAGTTAGCAGCGTCAAGGCCTGGGCAGCGGTGAGTCGACGCAGGCCGTCCTCAGGGAGCGTCCGCGAGAGCCGGTCCAGAACGGCCGTTACGGTGTCATGGACCGAGGCACGGGGGCCAACGTGTGCCCACAGACTGGCAGGGTGGGGACCGACGCCGGCCAGGGATAGGAGCGGGAGCAGGCGCGCGAGGCGAAAGAACCAGGAGGAGAGGGCGATGGGGCGTGGAGAGAGTAAGGCCGAGAATGAAATGAATAAGCCAGCACGTCGCATGGCGCTGGATCTTGCCCGTCCCGATGGGCGCTGGAAAGCCTGATTCTGGGGCAGTTAGGTCCGGGGCAGCCTTCGTCGTCCGCCGTCGGCCGGAGTGCGGCCACCAGCGCTAGCGTGGAGTTGGCCGCTGTCAACTATTATTTCTTTGTCACTTTGTCAATCATGACGTCTATGCCGCCCCGGATGCCCAGAGCGACTGTTCGTCGGGAGGGTAGAGGGCCCTGGACCGCAACGGACGCAACGGATGCAAAGCGACGCAAGGACGTGCTTGCAATTGAGTGCGGTCAGCCAGGATTCAGCCCAACACAACACAACGGCAACCTGATCTGTCAGCACTCCAACACGAACACGGCATGACATCGGCATAGCCGAGCTTTAGACGCCCGATAGAACGAGTGCCGTGGTGACCCGTGGTGAGCCCGAAGAGAGGCGCATGCCAGGAGTGATGGTGATGGTGTGGTTGACCTGATGCTGACCTTGGCCCGTGCAATGCGCCAGCGGCCCAAGCGATGCGCGATAACACAAACCGGACCAGGAATCTGGAGAGGAAAAGAGGCATGACGACGAAAAGGTATCGTGAATGGGCGCGCCCAACGCGCGTGATGCTCGGAGCGGCACTGCTGCTGAGCGTTTCCAACTTGGTGACGAGGGCGGACTCGTTGCTCGGCCTGCCGTCGATGACGGCCTCAGGCGGGGAAATGCTGACGCTGACGTACGACGGGGTGACGTATGCCCAGGGCGATTTGATGCTGGGGACGACCACGCGTTGGTGGCTCGACGGCGGCGGCAACCCGATCTTGTGGGATCCGGCGAACCCGGCGACGGACCCGCCGCAGAGTCCAGCACCCGTTAGCGGCACTTCCAACCCCAAGGTCGGCGACATTGGCCCCCGGGCAGACAATTTCATCCTGAACGTTGGCTCGAGCACGGACATCTCGTCGCTGGATGGCATCCACTATCAGGAGACGATCTTTCCGTCGCTGACGGACACGGTCTTCTTGTTCGAGCGCGGGGGGAACGACGTTGGGAATTGGCAGGGGATCATGGAGGGTGGCGGGCTGCGAGGTCCGGTCGAGTTCGTCACGGCGAACAATGGCGGGCCTTACGCCAACACGGGCGTGGGGGTCAACGGTCAGAACGCCTTTGGGGTCGTGTTTAAGACCGACGTGCCGGTGCGAGGTGTCCGCATCAACTCTTCCGGGCACGACACCCTGATCATCGCCGCTCCGATTCCGGAGCCGACGACGATCGGCTTGTTCATGTTGGGCTTGGGTGGATTGCTGTGGTGGCGGCGCCGTTAGTCGCAGGCCACGTCGAGGCCGCCGAGTTGCGGCAAGCCAGTTTGTCTGCTGGGGTTTTTCGCCCCGGCATTTTTTTCGTACATCCGAGGCGCAGGCGTTTTACTCGAAGAGGTCCAGGAGGTGCAGGACCTGGACGTCGAGACCGTGGCGAACCGCGGTGTCGGTGAGTTGCACGATACAGCCTGGGCACTCGGTAACGACGATGTCGGCGCCGCTGGTTTGGATGGCGCGGGCTTTGACGTCGCCGATCTTCTTGGCCAAGTCGTAGTAGTAGAGGGTAAGCGTCCCGGCCATGCCACAGCAGCGGTCGGCGTGGGGCATCTCGATGTACTCGAGGCCGGCCGCACCGCGCAGGAGGCGCCGGGGTTCGGCCCGGATGTCTTGGTAGCGGACGAGGTGGCAGGGGTCATGCCAGGTGACGCGCTTGCCGCGGTACTCGGGTTTGACCTTGAGCTGGGCGGGGTCGAGCCGCAGTTCGCCGAAGAGCAGCTCGCTGACGTTGCGGATCTTGGCCTGGAACTGCGCATAACGCTGCCGGCGCTCGGGGGTGTTGGCGAGACACGGGAGGTACTCCTTCAGCATCGAGCTGCAACTGGCACAGCCGCTGAAGACCAGGTCGAAGTCGCGGAAGGCGGCAACGTTTTGATCGGCCAGGGCGCGGCCCAGTTCGAGGTCGCCGCTGGTAACCACGGGCGAGCCGCAGCAGCCCTGGGCACGGGGGAAATGGACTTCGCAACCTTGCCGGCCCAGTAAATCTACTAGGTGGGCGCCGGATTCGGCGTCGAGAAATTCCTGGGAACAACCGCTAAAGAAGCCGACTCGGAGCCGTGCGAGGGCGCCGGAGGGCCGGGACAGGGGCGGCACGAGTTGTCGCAACTGGCGGGAGGCCAGTTGCGGGAGCTGGCGCCCCTGAGTGAGGCCCTCGAGGAAGTGTGGCAGGTGGCGCGCCTTGCCCTGGCGACCTGCGGTGGCCGGGAGCAGGCGTTGCCACCAGGCAGCCCACTTGAGCCCGAGCCCGAGGAGCCGGCGATGCTTGAGGAACAGCCTGAAGACCACCCGTTTGCCCAGGGGGTACTGGCCCGCGTTAGCCAGGTCGGCGCGGGCGGCGAGAACGAGTTGGTCGGTGGGGGCCTTAGCGGGGCAATTGACCACGCAGGCGCGGCAGAGGGTGCAGGTGTTGAGGCGGTCGGCGAGTTGGTGGGTGAGCTGCTGCTGGCCCTGGATGACGTTGCGGACGAGCATTTGGCGGCCGCGCGCGCCCAGGCCCTCCTGCAACTCGGCCTGGTAGGTGGGGCAAAAGTAGGAACAGAACCCGCATTTCATGCAGGCGCGCGTCAGGTCGCGGCGTTTCGCGAGCTCGGGGGCAGCGAGCATGGGGTTACTCCCAGATCTTGCCGGGGTTCATGATGCCGTGGGGATCGAGGAGCCGCTTGAGGTCCTTCATAACCTGAAGGACGCGAGGCGAGACAGCTAGGGCGAGGAACGGGCGTTTCTCGAGGCCGACGCCGTGTTCGCCCGAGATCACCCCGCCGAGGGCGAGCGCGTGGTTGAAGATGGCGTGCATCAATTCCTGGGCGCGTTGGAAGTGCTCAGGGTCCTCCGCGTCGGTGAGGATCGAGGGGTGCAAGTTGCCGTCGCCGGCGTGGCCAATGATGACGATGGTGATGCCGCTGGCCCGTTCGAGCTCTTTGCACTTGCGGATCAGGTTGGGGATTTGGCTGCGCGGCACCGTGACGTCTTCCGCGAGCGTTGTGCGGGCCTTGCCGAACACGGCGGCAAAGCCGGCCTTGCGCGCGGTCCAGTAGCGTAGGGCCTCGTCGGCGTTGCGGGCAACGAGAACGTTGCGGGCGCCGCTGGCACGGCAGATGGCCGTGACGCGCTCGACCTCGCGGTCCACGGCCTCCGGGGCACCGTCCAGTTCGAACAACAGCAGGGCGTCGGCGTCGGTGGGCAATCCCAAGGGCATCATTTCCTCGATGCGTTGGATGACCCAGCGGTCGAGCAGTTCGGCCTTGGCGGGCAGGATCCCGGCCGCGAGGACTTTGGAGACCACGGCGCCGGCCTCGGCCACCTCGTCGAACACTGCTGCCAGGGTACGCGCGGCGGGCGGTTTGGGGATCAGCCGGAGGATGGCCTTGGTCATCACGCCGAGCGTCCCCTCGGAACCGACGAACAACTGGGTGAGGTCGTAGCCGGTCCGGTTTTTGGTGGTGGTGGCACCGAGGTGGACCACTTCGCCGTCGGGGAGCACCCATTCCAAGCCGAGCACGTAGTGTTTGGTGACGCCGTACTTCAGGCCGGCTGGGCCGCCGGCGTTTTCCGCCACCACGCCCCCCAACGTCGCTCCGACGGCGCTCTGCGGGTCTGGGGGAAAGAGCAGGCCCTGTTGGGCCAAGGCGAGGTTCAGGTTCATCAGCACGACGCCCGGTTCAACGACAGCAACGAGGTTCTCGGCGTGGAGTTCGAGGATGCGGTTCATCCGCGCCAGGCCCAAGACGAGTCCGCCCTGGATGGGGACCGAGCCGCCGCTGACGTTGGTCCCGCCGCCGCGCGGGGTCACTGGGAATCGGCGCTCGTGCGCCAGCCGGACGATGGCGGCAACCTGGTCCGTGGTGGTGGGGAACACCACGGCCTCTGGCCGCTGCGCCCACCGGCTGGTGGCGTCGTAGGCGTAGGCGGCCAGGTCTTCGGCCTCGGTCAACAGGTTTGCCGGCCCGACGATCTCCGACAGGCGCCTCAAGATGGCGCGATCCAGGGTCATGATGGCCTTTCGCTCGGGGGCGCGAGGTCGCGCCACCAACCCAACCCCGCGATTCCTAGGCCCTTAACCAGGTGGGGTCAAGCGCCGACCCGCGCCGACCCGCGCCGAGCGAGTTCGGATGCCGGATGCCGGACTCGGGCTGGGCCGCCAGCCCGGTTTGCGGGCTAGCTCACTTGGCTTCCACGGCGACCGCCTTTTGCAGCTCCGGGGAGAGGTCCGTGTGATGGTGGACCAGCTTCCATTGGCCCTGCTCCCGACGGAAAACGTTCGTGGCGCGGTGCCGCACCTTCACCGGCCTGCCGTCCGCAGTCATGTTTTCACCCTCCTCCACGCAGACAGCGTAGCCCATGTCCGTCCCGGCGCGGACGATGACGTCCTGGCAGACCACCCGGCCGCCCAGTTTCATGTTCGCCTCCTTACGGAATTCCGCACCCACACCCGCCCAGCCATCTATTCGCGCGCCGAAGGGACCTTGGTTGCTGACATCGTCGCCATGGGACCAAATGGCGTTCATGGGAGCAAGGTCCCCGGTGAACATCGCGTTGAGTGCGGCGTAGAATCGGTCATTGGCCGCGCGCACGCCCTTCGTAGCGTCGTTGGACAGCGCGGTGGGGGTTTGTTTCTGGGTGTGGGTTTGGGCCGGTGGTGTTGGTTGGGCGACGAGGCAAGTCGCGGTCAGGATGGCCGACAGCCACATCGCTCCACGGACAGCAGGGGATCGGTAATGGTTCATACTTCGAGCACAACCAGCACGGTTGGTATGGCTAAGGTTATCTCACATCACGCATTAGCGTTTACGCTGTCCACTCTCGCACAACGCGGGACCTTGTCAAAGACGAACTTGCCGGCGCGGTCATCGCGGGACGTTCCCCCAGTTCTGCGTCGGCCATTTTCTCGAGCGCTTAGCGGACGCGGACTCCCTTCCGCAGGACAAGCGCAGCCGCAACCAATGCGCCGATGCCTAGAACGCCGTACCCAACCTTCCAAGGCCAATTCGGTGAATCGGATGGCTCGAAGGAGGCCAGAAATCCGAAAGCGCAGAAAGCGGCGCATCCGAGGGCAAGAATGGATGCCGCGACGCGAGCGATGACCGAACGGGCGGCGAGCAGGAGCGTTACCAGCCCTGACAGGGCGAGAAGGCCAACCACAATCAACAGCGTCACACTCATACGGGCTGGACCATGCCACGGTTTGGGCTAACCGCGGTGAACGCCAGTTCGCCGCGACTGCGTTTGGGCTCGTAGGTGGCAGGACGCACGTTTCGCACCATGAGCGAAGAGCACAAACAGGAGAAGCGAAATCAACCCCGGCAAGGTCTGGAAGATGAACGCGGCTGGGCCCGACAGGCCAAGCTGGAGCGCCAAGGGACGCAGGTGGCTGTACCGTGACGAAGCCATTTCAGCCACGGCTCCGAGATTGCCCGCTAGACAAGGTCACCTGCCCTCCTGCCGCTCAGTTCTTCCGCGGCGGGAAACGATGGCGACTGCGCGTGTACGGGATTCAGGCGCAGTAACGCCGGCATCAAGATCAGCCCGATGGCTACTGTTTTCATTCGACTGCGCTGAACGGCGTCGGTCGTGACCGCGAAGTCCGCGTTCCACGTGACCATCGGCCCCCCGGGTCGATGATGGACGGCCACTCCGCCGGTCGCGCACCCAGCGATCTCGGAACGCTCCAGACAGTCCATCAGGCGCATCACGTCGCCCGTGCCCCCAGCGGTCTGGCAATCGTGGAACGGCTTGGCCGTCATCCCGCGAGCGTCGCATAGTGGGCACGCGTCGCGAGACTTCTTACGGAACGCCCAAACCCTTCGTCATCACGAAGCAAGGCAACTCAGCGCCTGTCGAGAGGCGGTTGTACGAGGCTTCATGCCGCACGTACCCGAGCCGCTCGTAGAACGGCACCGCATTCAGGGTCGAATTCAGGTGAAGCCGCGACACGCCCGCCTGTCTGGCTAGCTCTTCCATCGCTTCAACCAGCCTTCGGCCAACGCCGCGGCGCACTGCCATCGGGCTAACATAGGTAGCGTTGATGAGCGACTGACTGAGATCGAGAATGCCGAAGCCGAGAATCGCGTTGTCTTCTTCGGCCACAAAAAACTCCCGACCTACGAGCATGGCCGCGTATCTGTCGGGCCGAAGAGCGCCGGTCCAAAGAGACAGCTCGGCGGTCGAGTAGTGCGCGGCGCACAGATCCAGGATCGACGCCCTGTGCACCGCGGCGACCTCGGGAAGGTCTTTCGGCGTAACGCGTCTGATCTTCATTCCCTTGTGTCTGTCCAACGCTGAGAGCACCGATGAGCGGCCTCACAAGACCGATCGGATTGCAGACTGACGTGCTACTCAATCGTTCGGTGACTCGATTGGCTGAACAAAGGCGCCCCGCGGCGAGCTGCGGATTCCGACCGAACCGAACAACGAGTCCGATCCATGTCGGACAGCGTTCCGACGATATCGGACAGTCATCGGAGCGAAGCGAGGCTGCTGGCTCCCTGATAGTGGGGTGTCCGGATTGAGTCAAGGTTTTCAAGTGCCAGCCGGGCTCCCTGTCGGAGCCCTTCTGGCGGCGACCCTCCAGGACGTTCTCCTTCTCCGCGCCGTTGATTCGGACAGCTCGGCGAGCGGCAGCGTGTCGATCAGCAGCAACCTACTGTTCTCGAAGTGGGGCTGAATCTTCAGGGATCCGATGACGACCATCGTGGCGGTGGAACGCCTGGTGCATCACGCGATCATCTTGGAGTCCGACGGCGAGACGGGACGGGTGCCGCGTGCGAAGGACAAGGGCGAGCGCTAAACCGATGCGCGCCCACCAACCGCTTGGGCTCCGTTGCGTCTTTGGCGCTTACCGCCGCCAAAGACCCCGCTCCGCCCAAGCGGCTGGCCCAGAGCGTTAGCGACGGCCAATGAGGCAACGAAACCCAACCAAAGGTGCGCCGGCGAAGTGGTGCGTCTTAACTGTCGCCGCGGCCGGGAATAGTCCTCATTGCCCACCGGCACTCTCAGGTAATGGCCGCCACACGCAAGTCCCGTATCGCACTCAGCCCCGACAACGCCGCCCCTCCGCCTCGAATCGGCCGCGCACCACTCCGCCGCTTCGGCCCGAACCGTTCCCGATGAGCCAGCCACACCGCGTCCACAAACCCCTTCGACCCCAACACCACCCCGTCCGTCATGTGCCGTAT
>Ga0194126_10004532_pt1 | contig 21126 bp, 18 predicted proteins | sample TA2KigC150mmetaG_FD_148641 | JGI IMG/M metagenome (GOLD analysis project Ga0194126, IMG submission 148641) | Freshwater microbial communities from Lake Tanganyika, Tanzania - TA2015035 Kigoma Deep Cast 150m | ecosystem: Environmental > Aquatic > Freshwater > Lake | place: Tanzania: Lake... | reverse complement strand
TCGCGGCGGCAGCGCGGGCTTCCTCGATAATCTTGGTCGCCTGCTGGCTGGCTTGACCGATCAACTCCTGCGTCTTGGCCTGGGCGTTGGCGAGTTCGGCCTTGATCTTGTCGGCGTTGGCGAGGCTTTCGGCAATGCGAGTGCGGCGCTGCTCCAGCATCTCGAGGATCGGCCCGTAGGCGAACTTCTTCAGCGCGAGCGCGACAATAATGAAGAGGATGATCTGCGAGATCAGGAGTTGCCAGTTCACGCCGAACTGGCGCGCGATGTCACCAATTGGATTGCCGGTCGGCGCGGCGGCGGCAAGAAGGACGAGCGAATTCATAAATCAGCTTTGAAATTGGGGGCGCGGAGCCTCGTGGCCCCGCGCCACAGTATTACTTGGCCAGGAAGATGGCGAAGAAGACTACGCCTTCCGCAAGGGCGGCGAAGATGATCGCCTGGTTACGGATGGCGCCGGCAGCGCCCGGATTGCGTCCGGTTGCTTCGGCGGCCTTCATGCCGATGATGCCCACGCCAATGGCAGACCCGAGGGCCGCCAAACCGATGTGCAGACTACCAGTCATGTTTGTTGCCTTTCCTGTTGTGTTACTCAGCCGTCCCCGCAGTTTGCCCACGGTCCGGCGGCTGAAATTGTTTAGTGTGCATGCTTATGCTCCCCGTGGCTGTGGCTCTCGCCATGACCCTCGTCATGGTGCGCGCACATCAGGGCGGTGAACACCGAGGTAAGCAGCGCATATACGAGCGCCTGAACCAGCCCGACAAGAAGTTCTAAAAAGTAGAATGGCAGCGGCAAAAGCCAGCCCAACCAAGGAATGAGTACCATCATGGACTCTAGAATGTTCTCGCCTGCGAAGATGTTGCCATAAAGACGAAAGCTCAGGGACACCGGCCGAAACGCGATGGAGATGACTTCTATCACACCAACAAAGAAGAAAATCCCCATCATGAACAGGGCCATAAAGCCTTTGCCGTTATCGCCTCCACTAAAAATGTGCTTGAGAAACCCACCGGCCCCGAGTGCTTGCAGCGACCATACCGTCCAAAGGAGAAAGAACGTGAGCGACATGGCCAGCGTCATGTTCAGGTCTGCGTTGCCGCCGCGAAGAACGGGCTGGGAGATGTGATGGAGGTGCCCCGATGCGTCAGGAGTTCCCCAACCCACTGTGCCCACGCCTGGAACTAGCCCAAACCAATTCGTGAAGAGAATGAAGATGAACAGCGTGCAGAAGAACCAGAACGTCTTTTTGACCAGTTCCTTGCCCAGTATCTCCGTGAAGAAGTCATACATGCCCTCGACCAGCCACTCGGCGAAGTTTTGCAGACCGCTCGGCACCATTTGAATGTTCCGGGTCGCCACCTGGGCAAACACGATCAATCCCAATGCCACGATCCAAGTGATGATCATCGAGCTAGTGAATTGTAAGGGGCCGATGTGAAACACCGGCGCCGCTGGAGGCAAACCGTGGTGCTCACCCCCGCTGGCCGCTTGAACTTCAGCCGGCAACAAGACCAAAATTAATGCCGCTAAAAATGCTCTAAAAACGTATTTCACTTCATTGGCCCTTGCGCGGAGATGATATTTTTCCCTGCGCTAGGGACGAAAGGCGAGCAGAGTGCCGCGACGTGAAATGTTTCACAAGGGTTTTTTCGACGCGACAAGGCTTCGAGAATTTTCCCATCACGCGAGTAAACCGGCCCCTCCCAAATCCATGTGGCGCTTAGAATTGCCGAGCCATTGGGGCGAGGCGCATGGCACAACACCTCCGGGCCTCTCGCTGGCCTGAGGGAGAACGTCGCCGCAAAGCAGGCTTGTTCGTGAAGAGGGGCTTGTGCGCCCATGTTGCTCCAGCGCGGCGGCGGTGAATGCGACCGGAATGATCTTCGAGAGAGCCTCGCCTTTAGGCTCACAGAGGTCGGTAAGTCGCATGGAGAAAGCAGTTGCTGTAAGAGACTGATAGTGGCATTTCCTAACCATGCTCACCATTCGGCGTCCGCTCGCGGCGACTCGCTCCGGCGCGGTCAGCCGCCGGCGCCTGCTGGAGATCGGCGGGGCGGGGCTGCTCGGATTGACTCTTCCAAAGGTGCTCGCCGCGCAGGAGGCGACCCCGCGGTCGCAGCCCGTGACGAAGGCCAAGTCGGTGATCTTCCTCTTCCTGTTTGGCGGGCCGAGCCAGTTGGAAACCTTTGATCTGAAGCCTGACGCGCCGGCAAACATCCGCGGGCCCTACCGGCCCATCCGCTCGCGCACGCCGGAGCTGCTCATTTCTGAGATGCTGCCAAGACTAGCCGCCATTTCGGACAAATACTGTGTCATTCGCTCGATGACGCACACCTTCAACGACCACAGCGGCGGCGGGCATTACATGCAGACTGGCAAGCGTTGGCAGGTGCCGGTGGGCGGCGGGTTCGTGGCCACGCCGCAGGACTGGCCGTCCATCGGGAGCGTGGTGGAGTATCTGGCCCAGCAGGCGCCCGGCGGTCTGGACCGCAGCCTGCCGGCTTATGCGACCGTGCCAAACTCGCTTGGTCGGCTGCAGGAGAACGGGCAATACCGCCGCCCGGGCGAATATGCCGGGTGGCTGGGTGGCGGCTTCAACCCGCTTACCACGCGGGTGGACAAGCGCGACCTAAATGACAACCCCTACTGGCGCGATTGCACGGAGGAGGAGCTCTCTTTTGTCCTCGAAGGGCTGGCGCCGGAAGTGCCGATCAGGACGCTGCGCGAGCGCGCCTCGCTACTCGAGCAGTTTGAGACGGTGCAACGACGGATTGATGGCGGCGCGGCCACCAATCTCGATCGTCACCGCCGGCGCGCGCTGGCGCTGGCCACCTCCGAGCAGGCTCGTGGCGCACTCGACATTCGCCGCGAGCCAGCCCGCCTGCGCGACGCCTACGGTCGCCATCTCTTTGGCCAGTCGTGCTTGCTCGCCCGGCGGCTGGTGGAGAGCGGCGTGCGTTTCGTCACGGTGCATTACGACTGTGTGGACGGTTACAGTTGGGACTCGCACCGCAATAACGAGGATGTTCAGAAACACTTGTTGCCCACCTTTGATCAGGCCGCCTCAGCCTTGATCGCCGATCTGGATTCACGCGGGTTGTTGGCTGAGACCCTCGTCGTGGCCGTTGGCGAGATGGGCCGCACGCCCAAAGCCAACGCGGGCTGGGGTCGTGATCATTGGAGCACTTGCTTTCCCTGCTTGCTCGCCGGCGGTGGCATTCGCGGTGGCGCAGTTTACGGCACCAGCGATTCCCACGCGGCCTACGTGACCGAGCATCCGGTCAGCCCCGAAGATCTCGCCAAGACGTTGTATTGGTCCCTTGGCATTGATCCCGAGCTGATGCTGCACAATCGCGAGGGCCGCCCGATTCCCATCGTCGAGAGCGGCAGCCCGCTCACGCGGCTCTTTGGCTGACACTAGCGTAGAAAAGGGCTTATCCCGTAGTCGGTGTGAACTCCTCTGCGTGGTAGCTGCTCCGCACCATGGGCCCGCTGGCGACGTGGACAAAGCCCATCGCCTCCGCGCGCGCGCCCAGCTCCGCAAACCGGTCCGGGTGGATGAACTCCACAACCGGCAGATGTTTCAGCGTGGGCTGAAGGTATTGGCCGAGCGTGAGAATATCGCAACCCGCGCGGCGCAAGTCTTCCATCGCTACGAGCACCTCCGCCTGCGTCTCACCCAGACCGAGCATCACGCCGGACTTTGTAAATATATCGGGACGCCGCGCCTTCACCTTCGCCAGCACAGAGAGCGAGCGGTCGTAAGTTGCCCGATGCCGCACCGCGGGGGTGAGGCGGCGCACGGTTTCGAGGTTGTGGTTGTAAATCTCCGGATTCGCGGCGAGCACGGTCGCGATGCATTCGTCTTGATCCAGAAAATCCGGCACCAGCACCTCGATGATGATGCCGGGATTTGCCGCGCGCGTGGCCTCGATGGTCTGCCGGAAATGTTCCGCACCGCCGTCCGCGAGGTCGTCGCGCGCCACGGCAGTGATGACGACGTGTTTGAGGCCCATGCGCCGCGTTGCCTCAGCCACGCGCTGCGGCTCGTCGGCCTCGAGCGCGAGCGGCTTGGCAGTCGAGACGGCGCAGAAGCCGCACGCGCGGGTGCAGCGGTCACCAGCGATCATGAAGGTGGCCGTGCCCTTGCTCCAGCATTCCCAATGGTTCGGACACTTCGCGCTCTCGCAGACCGTGTGCAGCTTGAGGTCATTGAGCAGCTCCCGAGTCCTGGTGAACGCGCTGCTCGTGGGCAACGAGAGGCGGAGCCATTCCGGCAGGCGCGGACGGATGGGAGGTGGGGCAGCGAGGGTCTCCATCTAAAAATCACTCCCAACCATTCTTCTTCCACCATTTCTCGATTTCCGGCGGTCCGAAGTCTCCGAGCACCTGGCCGTCCACCTCGATGGTCGGGGCGAGGGTCTGGCCGGAAAGGCGTTCCATCTCGTTGTAAGCCTTATCGTCAGCCATGACGTTGAGCACTTCATATTCAACGCCTCGCGCATCGAGCCAATCCTCGGCTTTGGAGCACCACGGGCAATAAGGCTTGATGAAGAGGCGGACGCGAGAGGGTTTCATTCGGTGATAAAAGTATCCTGATGTTCGTAGCACGGAGCGCAGCAGCATAGTAAGCGCAGCACCTCAGATCCGGTGTTCCAAAGCTTGTGTTTCTGGCCGGGCGGAATGGCCACGGCGTCGCCCGCGCGCACGTCGCGCTCCTCAGCCTCGATGCGCATTCGGCCCGTACCATGGGTGATGTAATAAATTTCCTCCGTACTCGCGTGATAATGCTCTATCGTGCAGCCGCCTACCGGCACCCGCGCCTCGGCCAGCGACTGGTTGCGGATGGCAGAGTTGCGATACGCCAGCAACTCGCGGATTTCGGAACCGTCCTTAGTGGTGAAGGCGGGCACGGAGTCGAGATGGAGAACGTCCATAACCATGGTCAAGATGGGGAGAGCCCGGGGCCAAGGCAACGGTGGATTTACCCAGTGGCAAACTTAATGTGAGCCGGCTTAAAGCGTGCTCCAGCCATGCCTCTCGCGCACGGCGATCATCGCACCAAGAATTTTGTTCCAAGTGTCCTGCTTCATCAAAACCTCGTTGGGGAACATGCAGCCGTCCCAACAAATGTGCATGCAGGCCTTGGTCAAATTGCGTTGCTCATCGCGCAGCCAGTAACCGGCGTGCACGGGGATGTCGAGCTTGCCGTTAGGATCATCCACTTGGCAGTGCTTGCCGGTCTTGTCGTGGCCGCCGGAGCCTTTCACCGTCGCGTCGTTTTGTGCGACGTGGAAATCAATCGTCCACGGCCGCAGCGCCTTGGTGAGCTGCTTGAGCGCGGAGAGGAGTGTGTTCTTGTTCTTCCAGTCGTAGCCGGCGGGGAGAATGGCATGTTTTTCGGCGTTATAGCCCAAGGTGTAAAGGAGCGTGTGTGCCATGTCCGCTTGGAATCCGACGAGGCCGGGTCGGTCGGTTTCCTCGAGGAGATTAACCATATTGCGCCACGAGTGCATGCCGCCCCAGCAAATTTCACCTTCGGCCGCGAGCCGCTCACCGTGGTCGGCGGCGACCGCTGCGCCTTCACGGAAGGTCTGCGCGATAAGCTTGGTATTGCCGACGGGATCCTTATCCCAGTCCGCCACGCCGGCAGCGGAGTCGATGCGCACGATGCCGTAGGGCCGGATGCCGAGTTGGCGCAACTTCTGGCCGATGCGGCAGGCCTTCTTGACCGCCGTGACCCAACCGGCACGCTTGGCTTCGTCGCCCATCGCATTGCCGTCGAACCACACCGGCGCGACCACGGAGCCGACGACGAAGCCCTTGCCGGCGATCTTATCGGCGAGCGCCTTAATGCCGTCGTCGCTGATATCAATGTTCGTGTGCGGGTCGTAAAGGAAGAGATCCACCCCGTCGAATTTCTGGCCGTTGACCTCGGCTTTAGCGGTGAGGTCGAGCATGGTATCGAGATCAATGAATGGCTCGGCGCCCGGGCTGCCCTTGCCGACGAGGCCTGGCCACATGGCGTTGTGGAGCTTGGGATAAAGATTTGCGTTGTTGCTCATGGTAAGAACGGTTGCGTGCGGTTTGGAAATGCGTCGTCAGGCTAGCAAGCGACACGGACCGTTCAATTCCAAAGTGCGGCCTTCAATGCGCGGCGGCGGGAGTCGGAGCCGCGGCAGCAGGCGCGGGTTCCTCGGGCGGGAGAAATTGTTTCCAGGGCACCTCCCAGATACGAACCTCACTGGCGATGCCCTTAACTTTCACCGGGTCAAGTTCGACGCACACGCGGGCCAACTCCGGTTCTAGGCGCTCCAAATCGCGGAGTGTGGCCTCGCCAATGATGATACGGCTGTGGCCGGAAACGCCCTCAAGGCGGCTGGCGAGGTTCACATCGCGGCCGAAAATGGTGTAGTTAATGATGTGGGCTTCAGAACCCATCATGCCGACAATAGCGGTGCCGGTGTTGATGCCGGTACCCAGCGCGAGCAGCGGTAGGAGCGGCAGGGGCTCTTCGCCAGTAGTGGCGCGTCGCGCGTTCTCGGCCTCGAGGCGGTCGTTATTCACTTTGCGGCGGGCGTTGATCTGGTGCATGGCGATCTGCGCGTCCACTGCGGCGCGTACGCAGTTGATTGCGTGCCGCTCGTCAGGTGTAGGCGCGCCCCAGAAGGCCATCACGCAGTCGCCGATATATTTATCCAGCGTTCCGTTGTGTTTCTTGATCTGGTCGGCGATGGCTGCGAGGTAGAGGTTCACCGTCTCCAGCGTTTCGGCCGCGATCTGGTCGTAATGTGCCTCGGCGGCCGCACCAGTGAGCTGATGGGCGTGAACGTACTTGTCGGCCCGGGCCTGGTTGGTATCAGTAAGCGTGGTAAAGCCGCGCACGTCGGCAAAGAAGACCGTAATGCGCTCGCGCTTGCCGCCAAGATGGATCTCTTCGCGCTGGAGGAGCTGGTTGACCACGTTGGGCGAGACGAGCTTGGCAAAGACGCCTTTTACGCGGCGCTTCTCGCGCTGCTCGAAAATGCTCTGATACGTCACCAGCGCGACATGCGTGAGAAATAGCGCGCCCACCACGGGCAAAAAAATGGGCAACCATTGGCGATGCTCCACATACAAGTGGTGAGCAAGCCAGATGTAGGCCGCCGCCAGCAGCAGAACGGCAGGCGTAGGCCGCGGCGCTTGTAACCGGAGGGTTAACCCGGTGGCGGCAAAACCGAGAATGGCCACGATAAGCAGCTCCAACCATAGCGGGCTGCGCGCGATGAAGCGGCCCATGATGACGGAGTTGGCCACGTTCCAGTGCTTGCCGACCAGAAAGGTGTCGTTCTGGATGGGCGTACCGCCGCGGTCGGTCAGGTCGTTGCCGGTGGCGGTGGAGCCGACAATTAGCACTCGGTCCCGAAAGAGAGAGGAAAGTTTGTTTGTAACGCCTTCGCGCCGGTATTTGTCGCTTCTCAACTGGAAGCTGATGTTATCCGTGGTCAGTTGGGCATTTGTGTCTGTGATACTCCAATCCACATAGAATCGTCCGCTGCCGTCCACCGGCAACGTGCGGGAGACACCGTTAGTGCCAGGCAAAGCAATCCGGCCAGCTGTCAAATCCACCTTGGCTTGCTCCAAGTCGAGGCCTAGTTGCGCCGCCGCCATCAGGATACCCATGTGCCAAACCCGGACATCCCGGTAGGGCAAGGTCCACATCGCCCCCAAGGGTTTCTTCTCTTCAAACTGCTCCTGCAAGGCCATCACGTCGAACTTGCCATCCGCGCGTATGGGAATTTTAACGCGCAACGTATTTGTGGTGCCTTCGAGCGGCAAATCCACGCCCTCACTGATCGCCTTTGCGGGGTCAAACCCATACAACCGCGCGTATCGGTCAATGTGGCGGTTCCAAAAGCGCAGCACGTGAAACGCCGTGGCGCGTCGGAGCACGCCGTCAGAGTCTTTCAGTGTGGAAATGTCACCCAAGGCGGGCTGGGCGTCGCGGAACATGGAATGCGGTGACAACCCCTCGCTAGTGGCTAGCGCAACGTTACCAGCCGCGCGCACCGCGTCGGCGAAAAATTCATCCGATGAGGTCGGCGGCTCGTTAGTCGCCCGCTGGATCATCGGATGATCCACGCGTGGCTCGGCGAAAAGCACGTCGAACGCCACCAACTTCGCCCCCTGCGCCTTGAGTTCCGTTACTAATCGACCGTAGACCGCGCGCGGCCAATAAAGGCCGTATTGGTAATCTAATTCGCCGCCGAAGCCCTCGGCAATATTACTTATGTCTTGGTCATCAATGCGGACGAAGCCCAAGTTGGTGGCGCAGGGTGGGTTGTGCTGAAGCGCGCCTCTGGCCCGCCAATCGTAAGTTTTCCACTCGAGCTCCTCGAGGATACGACCGCGCTCGGACCAATGCCGTAGAGATTGCAGGAACCCCACCAGTGCAACAACCCCCGCCGCGATGACGTAGGGAACCAGCTTGGCTTTTGATTGAGTCACGCGCGCGAGCAGCTAAGCAAAAAAACTGTGGATGACACAAGTTCGCTCTGGATTAAACCTTGTATTTGCGCTCGTAAGCTGGAGTCCCGCCAGCACGGATAATTACTTCTTCATGATGAGAAACCCCAACATTGATTGGGATCCGCCCTTAAGACGAGCGACGCTGACGTTATTTACCACGCACCTGACGCAACAAGCGCGGTAACAGTGTGCAGAGGATTTCCACTTCAGCGGCGGTGTTGTCCCGCCCCAGCGAGAGACGCACAAGCGCGTTGGCTTCAGCAACCGATGCGCCTAACGCCAGCATGACATGCGACGGTTCCAGCGAACCGGCCGTGCACGCTGACCCGCTCGACGCGCACACACCTTCAATATCAAGCGCTGCCATAAGTGCGATGCTGTCGGCACCCTCTACCGTAAAAGAAACGGTGTTCGCTAACCGATGTTCGCGAGAACCGCGAAAATGTGCGCCTTCGCAAGCGTCCACCGTCGCCAGCAACCGCGTGGTTAGTGGGGCAAGGATGTTCCGGGGGAATACTGGCACGCGCACGAAGCGCTTCAGCGCCTCAGTGAAGCCGATGATAGCCGGCAGGTTCTCTGTGCCCGCGCGCCGCTCATGCTCGTGCGCGCCACCGAACTGCACCGGGTCAGGGTGCAACGGCGAGCGGAGATAAAGCGCACCCACGCCCTTCGGACCGTGAAACTTGTGCGCGCAAATCGAAACGAGGTCAGCGTTAAACTGATGAATGTTCGCGAACGGCTCTTTGCCGAACCACTGCACGGCGTCAGTGTGGAACAGTATTCTCCGCTCCCGGCAGAGCGCGCCGAGTTCAGCAACGGGCTGCACCGTGCCGGTTTCATTATTCGCAGCCATGACACTGACGAGCGTCGTATCGGGCCGGAGCGCGCGACGCAAATCGTCTACGCGCACTCGGCCGGTGGCGTCCACCGGCAGGCGCGTAACAGAAAAACCTTCCTTGCGTTCAAGATAATCAAAGCAATGGGACACCGCATGATGCTCCACGCTCGAGGTGATGAGGTGCCGGCCCTTATCACGCAGCAAGCGCGCGGTGCCAAATACGGCGAGGTTGTTGCTCTCCGTGCCACCACTGGTAAAAACGATCTCGCTACCTTTGCAGCCCAGCACAGCAGCGCAACCATCACGCGCGTCATCCAGCAAGGCCCGGGCGCGCCGACCAATGTGGTGGACACTGGATGGGTTGCCCCAAACTTCGTCCAGGAACGGCAGCATCACCGCGCGGACTTGCGGGTCGAGCGGCGTGGTAGCGTTATGATCGAAATAAATGGTCCGCACAGACACAGCCAATAAACCCTGCGCGGTCCGCTGTGCAAAGCGCAAACCGGACACCAGGGGCTTTAGTCTTCGGGGAAATTAGCTCTCAGTGGCTTTCTGCAAGTCGCCGCCAAGCTGGAAAACAACCGTGTTTTTGTAGTTGTTCCGATTTAATACGGTCATTAGCGTCCATTTCATAGGCAAGAAACCAATTAAGTGCGAAAGGCAATATTTTGACCCCTACAATCATCATTCTCGCCGTGCTCGTGGGTGGAGCGCTGCTGCTTGGCATCTTCGTCGTGGGCGTTTACAACGGCCTAGTCACGCTGCGTAACCGCTTCAAGAACGCGTTCGCCCAGATTGATGTCCAGCTCAAGCGCCGCTACGACCTCATCCCGAATCTGGTCGAGACGTGCAAGGGCTACATGAAGCACGAAAGCGGCACACTCGAGGCCGTCATCGCCGCACGCAACTCCGCCGTGTCCGCCGCCGGGCGTGCCGCGGCGAATCCCGCCGATGCCGACTCGATGAGACAACTGCTCCAGGCCGAGGGACAACTTACTGCGGGACTCAGCCGCTTGCTTGCCGTGGCCGAGGCGTATCCCGACCTTAAAGCCAACACGAATATGATTGCGCTCCAGGAGGAGCTCACGTCTACGGAGAACCGCATTGCCTTTGCAAGGCAGGCTTTCAACGATGCGGCGACGGAATACAATATCAAGCGTGAGGTGTTTCCCTCGAACCTGATCGCCAACACGTTCAACTTCACAGCTGCCGAGCTGTGGAAAGTAGAGAACGCCGCCGAGCGCCAGAACGTCAAGGTGTCGTTCTAACCACCGCGCGTCGCGGGAAGCAGCATGGACTTCTTCGCCCGCCAAGAAGCCGCGCGTCGAAGCACCGGCCGATTACTGGTCCTTTACGGGTTTGCCATTGCGGCGATCATTTTGGCAGTCCATGCACTGTTCTCTTTGCTTACGAGCGGGGGAGCGCAATGGTTTACCCTCAGCACTTTTCCCGTTTCCTGTGGGATTACCTTATTGGTGGTGTTCGCTGGCGTGGGCGTGGGCAAAGCGAGCCTCTCAGCCGGCGGCCGGGCGGTGGCGGAGATGTGCGGCGGCCGGCCCGTGGAACCGGGCTCGCGTGACCCCGCCGAGCGCCGCTTCCTAAATGTGGTGGAGGAAATGGCCATTGCCTCCGGCGTGCCCATGCCCGCGTTGTTTGTGCTGGAGGATGAGCTGGGCATTAATGCCTTCGCCGCCGGGCACAACACGGGGGACTTCGCCGTGGCTGTCTCGCGCGGATGCTTGGATCAATTAGACCGCGACGAGTTGCAGGGCGTCGTGGCCCACGAGTTTAGCCACATTCTTAACAACGACATGCGGCGTAATCTCAACCTCACCGGCTGGCTTTATGGGATAATGGGATTAGCTCTCATCGGCCGCATCCTGTTTGAGATCGCAGGCCGCAGCGGGCGTTCACGCAGCAAAGACAGCGGACAGATTACCGCCGCGTTGTTTCTCTTTGGCCTCGGGCTGCTGCTGATTGGTTGGGTCGGGCAGTTCTTCGCCCGCGCCATTCAAGCGGCCATCTCTCGGCAACGCGAGCACCTGGCGGATGCCTCGGCGGTGCAGTTCACGCGCAATCCCGAGGGAATCGCGAACGCACTTAAGAAAATTGCCGGCTATCCCACCGGCTCGAACATCGCCAACCCGCGCGCCTCCGCCATGGCCCATATGTTTTTCGCCAGCGCACTAAATAGCCTCTTTGCCACACACCCGCCGCTGGAGGAACGCATCAAACTGCTCGATCCTCATTTCAATCCAGAGCTCGCGCAGCTCCTTGCCGATGAGCCAAGCCGCTCCCGTGGGCCGGCGGCCGCTTCAGGATTCACCGGGGGTGGCCCACCACCCTTACCCCGCGCCGCGAAGGTCACCCGACAAGTTGGAAGCCTCGCCCCGGCGCAAATCAACCATGCCGCTGGCCTGCTCGCCGCCTTGCCCGCGCCCTTGGTGGCCGCGACACACGAACCACTCGGTGCGTCTGCGCTTGTTTATGGGCTGCTGCTGGATGCCGAGCCCGCCATCCGTGCCGCACAGTTCGCGCGGCTCCAACAAACTGGCCAACCGGCATGCTTGCGAGAGCTGAACCGGTTGGGGCCGAAAATAGCCGCGCTACCGACAGGTTCCCGATTGCCTTTGGCAAGCCTAGCCACGGCCGCGCTGCGCCGGCTTTCGCCGGCGCAATACACCCAATTCCGCCGCGACGTGGACGCCTTAATCGAGGCGGACAATTCCGTGGACCTTTTCGAGTTTGCACTCCAAAAAAACCTGCGCCGCCACCTCGACCCGCAGTTCCTGCCAGCTCCAACCCGAGCAGCGCAACACTACCCAGCGGCAGCGCTACTGCAGGACGGGGCCGTCTTGCTTTCCTGCCTTGCTCATCTCGGAGCCAAAGACAGGACAGCTCAAGCAGCCGCTTTCCAAGCGGGGGCGATACAGCTTGGCACCGCTGCCGCAGGGCTGCGATTGCTGCCATTGTCAGAGTGCAACCTTGCGCAGGTGGATGCTGCGCTGGATCGCCTGGCTGCCGCTGCACCGCGGGTGAAGAAAGTTGTGATCGAGGCTTGCGCGCATGCCGTGGCACACGATGGGTTCATCCATGACCGCGAGGCAGAGTTGCTCCGGGCCATAGGTGATTCGCTAGACTGCCCGCTCCCGCCGCTGCTTCAGGCCTAGCTAAACCGCTTGATAGCCTGGGGGTAACTTCTGAATGGCACTCTGTTGCGGCCGTAGTTTTTTGGATCTGTGGTAATTTCGGTCGGTTCATGTGACTCATCGGCAAGCGTTGCAAAAGTTCTTTAAAACCCTCGGTTTAAATGCAGCGTATTTAGCTCGTGAGCCTTACGACACCTTTGAAAAAGAGAATGCCGCAGTCCAGCACTCGCACCGCATCTTTCGCAACGGCCATCGCTTGGGTATTACTGCTATCGCTTAATCCATGGGCCAGCGCCCAAAATGAGCTTTACGATTGGTCACGCGGGAAACGTTTAAGTGCAGGGATCCAATTCGCTCGCGTCGAAGTTAATTCGCCGCGAAAAGTGGTGCTCTATGGGCTGCGAGTCGACACACAAACCGAAGGGCTGACATTCCATACCACAGGTCGTCGCAGCGAGTGGGTTGAGGGCAAAACCGAAACCAATCGGCAAACGTCGCGAAATTTTCTTCGCACCGCGCGCGCCAACGGCATTCCTATGATTGTTGCGATCAATGCGGATGCGTTCTCGCCTTGGCCCGCCCCATACGATCAGGAAACGCCCACCGATCTGAGCGGCCTTGCAATTTCTCAAGGCATAATCGTGTCGCGAGGATCAGGCAGTCCGTCATTGTTACGCACCAAATCGGGCCAGTTTCGTATTGGGGTCACGAATCACCAAACTGACACCTCAGACATTGATCTAGCAGTCAGTGGATTTGCCTTGTGCCTCGCCGACGGAAAACCTCTGCTTGGCGGTAAGGATCTGCATCCGCGAACCGGCCTAGGCTTATCTGAGGATCATCGATACGTGGTCATGGTCATAATTGATGGCCGTCAACCGGCCAGCGCCGGCGCGACCACCGAAGAATTGGGCGCTTGGCTGAAGCATTTCGGTGCGCATCGTGGCATCAACATGGACGGTGGCGGATCCACCACTATCGCTTGGTGGAATCCGAATGCCGAGGACAAGGATAAGTGCCAACTGCTAAATCGCCCTGTTGGTAATGGCAGCACGGCTAAAGGGCTGACCGAGTCAAACTTCAGACCCAGCGAGCGGGCAAACGGAAATAATCTTGGGATTTCGATCCGCGAGTGATTGAACGGCGTTTTGAAGCGGTGTGGTCTCCCGCTTTTTGGCGCGGCAATTCATTGCCAAAAGCAATCTGATCTCCAAAAACTATAATGCCGCCGTGCTGGAAAAAAGGGAGATGCTCTTGCCCCCGACTTTTAGGGCTTTATTTTGTAACCTGAATTTCTGCGAACAATGCCACTAAAATCTTAAAAATTGATGCTGTTGAACTTACGTTTCCTAATTTGCTCTCCGGCTCGTTGGAGCTCAGGTGTATTCCTCCTGCTTGGGGCGGCCTTACTATGCCGTCCCCTCCCCGCACATGCAATTTGCGGGCTTGATGGTGCCGTCTACGAACAAATTCGCAACGTGAAGGATCTTGATGCGGCGCGGACTTGGGCGCGAAAATTTGTCCAGCTCGGCAGCGCGTCTTGTGTAGTTTGCCATGAAGCCGGTTTTGGTCCGCGTAATCAGTACGGCAGCGCGATTAACTTGCTGCTGACGGGAAATGACCGCGAGGATCCCCTGCGCAAACGCATGGCGGGAGAGCGAATCAACGACGTCCCAGCCAACCCGTCCCTGCCGAATTCGCCGACCTTTGGTGATTTAATTAATCTGGGCTTGCTGCCCGCGTCCGATCCCAAGCCCGATGTTATCGGGTTTCGGAATTTGTCAGTTAAACCGCCTGTGGATATTACGGCGCAACGGGCTCGCGAGCTGGTTCAGCAAGTCGAAGCAGAGTCGCGTTTCGGTATTCTCCAACTCAGTCGCACGCATGAGATAAACTCAGAAACGGCCGCCGTGCTTGCTCAATTCCGCGGTGAGATGCTCATCCTTGGACTGAAGTCGCTCTCGCCGGATGTCGCCCAAGCGCTGGCCAAAAGCCGGGCGGCTACTGTCTGGCTACACTCCGTCACGAAGGTGGTTCCTGAGGCCGCGGTAATCCTAGCCAAATTGCCCGGCCATCTTGTGTTGTCTGGTCTGGAGGAACTTGATTCCGTTCCGCTGGCGGAGAAGTTAGCCCGGCGTCCGGGCGTTTTGTCGTTTCCCTACTTGAAACAGATCACGCCGGAGACCGCTGTAGCGCTCGGCAAGAATCCTCGCGGCCTGTCTCTGGGCGCCTTAGCCAAAGTGCCGCTCGAAGTTCAGGACAAACTGGCAGAAACCGTTGGATCACTCACCGTGCCGAACCTGACATCGCTGGACTCGTTGCCTCTCACCAAGAAACTGGCAGCCGGTTTTGCCCAGTCGGTCCTGCTGCCAGCCATCAAGAAGTTGTCTGGGGAACAGGCCAAGGAGATCGTTTCGGTCAAGCGGCCTTTTTTTCTGGGCGGGACGTTTCTTCCGCTGTCTGTGATGACAGAGGAAGTCGCGACCGTGTTTGCTACCAATCCCAGTGCTGGGCGTTTGGAGCTGGGGTTCGGTTCGATCTCTGAACCGTCTTTTAAGATTCTGGTGCAATCGCAATTGAGCATCGGACTGCGAGAAGTGGAGTCGCTCACCAGCGAGCAAGTGCGGATCTTGGCGACGGCGCCGGATTCTGTCCCGGGCGGTCCCTTTGGGACTCAAAGGAAGATCAGTCTGCCCCGGCTAAAGGCGCTAGACTCCGCGTTGCTCGCCGAAACGCTGCTACGTTGCTCGTCCGGTTTTGACAGCGTTACAACGATCTCGCCCGAGGCTGCGGCTGCGCTGGCCAATGTTCCGAACCGCGAGGTGAAGAACGGCCGCACGGTTCGAGTTCCCTACAGTTTGTCGTTTCCTAGCCTGCAGGAACTGAGCCCCGAGACGGCTCGGGTGCTCATGACGCACTCTTGGAGTGCGATCTGGCTGCCGGCTCTGCAGGACGTTTCCCTGGAGACCGTTCGTAGTCTGGCGCGGCAGACCTGTCATTTGACGTTGGGCATTACCCGCCTGCCACCTGAACTCGCTTCCGCATTTGGCGAGATGGCCAGCAACGATTTCGACCTGGGCGGAGGAACATTAACGCTTCCCAACTTGACGGATCTGTCGCCGGAGGCCGCTCGGATTCTCGTGGCATCGCTGAACCGCGGCACGGAGATTCGCTCGTGGGGTGGACTCAACAAGGCACCGCAGTTGTTCATCGGTGGCCGCAATCCAAGCCGCCTCGCCATCAAAGGCAGTTGTCCGCCGCTCACTCCGGAATTGGCAGCGGAACTTGCGAAGTATCGGGGCCGGTTGTCGATCGCCGGCCTCCAAGAACTCTCGCCCCAGGCCGCCGCCGCGCTGGTGCCTTATCGCGGGACGCGTCTTGAGCTGTCCGGCCCCGCGACGGATAGACTGGCGTCCGAAACTGCAGCGGCGCTTGCCCAGTTTCAGGGAACGCTCGACATACCGCTGCTAGTGCTCGACTCCAAACCGTTGGCCAAAAAATTCGCCCTGCAATCATCGCAGACGCAGGAAGGGCTTGAGTTCATGTGGACCGAAGCGTCCTCGGAGTTGATCAATTATAAGGGGTTTTTTAATTTCCGAAAACTTGCTGTGCTTGATTCACCAGCACTGGCCAAGCGCCTGATTCAGGATTCTACCGGCCAAGTTTTACCCTCACTGCGAACCATCACCCCTGCGGCGGCGGAAGTCCTGGCAACCGCTCCCAATCGGATCTCCTTAGGGCTTTTCGTGCTTGATGATCTCGTGGTCGCTCGAGCGCTGACTGGATCACGAAACGGAGTCACTTTGCCGAGACTGCGTGCGGTTACCCCGGAGGTGCTAGCGATCCTAAAGGCAACGACTTCGATCGTAACCCCGCCGCTCGAATCGCTCTACATTCTGTCCCCTTAGAACGAGTCATTAACCGCTCTGCACCCAAGTCGCAGTAGCATTCGCGCTTGCATACCACATGCCCCAATCGGGCGTTACTTGGAGCCGATTGTTTTTTTCATCAGGAAATCGGCCCGACGAATCGTTTTAAGCAGCGCAGATGAATTGCTTCTCCGCCTGCGCAGCCGTGCATCACGAAGCCACCGAGCTAAACATCGAGCATGAAGGTCGGTGACGGAGTTCCACGGCGAGCCGACGAACGGTCAATCGTCCTCCCAGCGCCACTTCAAATCCCCTCTGCCAGCGCAACGTACGGTTCCTCGGCTAAGACGGCTTTTTTCGCGCCGCTGAGGAGCTTGATCCACTCCATGAGACAACCAATGAAGATGATGGCAACGGCGCAAAGGAAGAAGCCGGTCACATACACATCGACCATAAAGTTAAACTTTTGGGCGGTCCATTCGGCAATCTGCTTCTCGGTACCCCCGGCAGCGATTTTTGCTGAAAAATCCTTGGCGGCAGCGAGGAAGCCCATTTTGGGGTTCGCATCAAAAATCTTGATCCAGCCCGCGCTAAAGGTGGCGGTGATTAAAAACGCTAGCGGCACAGCGGTGACAGCCAGGAAGCGTGATTTGCCCATTTTGATGAGAATGGTCGTGCCGAGGCAGAAGGCGATCACGGCTAGTAATTGATTTGCGATGCCGAAAATGGGCCAGAGCGTGTTGATGCCCCCGAGCGGGTCGACGACGCCCTGGTATAGGAACCAGCCCCAAGCGCCAACGAGCACCGCACTGGCAAAAACGTTGGCGGGCAGGCTGCGCGTGTTGCCGAGTGGCTTCCAAATGCCGCCGAGGAAATCTTGGAGAATGAATCGTCCGACGCGCGTGCCAGCATCAATGGTCGTCAGAATGAAAAGCGCCTCAAACATAATGGCAAAGTGATACCAAAAGCTCATCCAGCGCTCTCCGAATGCGCGGGCAAACATCTGCGCCATACCAACGGCAAAAGTCGGCGCTCCACCCGCACGACCAAACATGTTTTTTTCGCCTATGTCGGCGGCCAGCTTGTTCATGCCCTCGACAGTGACAGGGAATCCAGCGGTGGAGATAGTTGCGACGACTTGCTCCGGGGGCATGACCTTGTTAAGGCCGGCGTTGATGGCGAAATATTCGCCGGGTTGCAACGCGCAGGCGGCGACCAACGCCATCAGCGCGACGAGCATCTCGGTGACCATCGCGCCGTAAGCAACGCTTCGGATATTCGATTCGTTTGCGAGCAGCTTTGGCGTGGTGCCTGACGAAATGAGCGCATGAAAGCCGGAGATTGCCCCGCAAGCGATGGTGATAAAAACGAACGGGAATAAGGTGCCCGCGAAGACGAGGCCAGTGCCGTCGATGAACTTTGTAACCTTTGGCATATGCAGTTCCGGAGCCACCCAAATAACCGCGAAAGCTAAGACGACCACCGTGCCGATCTTCATGAAGGTGCTTAAGTAATCCCGTGGCGCGAGGAGCATCCACACCGGCAACACGGAGGCCGCGAAACCATAGATCATGATCGCCCAAACCTGCCACTCGCCACTCCGGTCAAAATAGCGCTGCAGGCCCCATTCGCCGAGCTTGCTGCCAGCCCAGACGCTGGCCAACAGGCCAATGACGCCAAAGATGGTCACGTTGCGCACGCTGACGCCCATTTTCGTATGCGCAACGCCCATGATGAACGCCAGCGGAATGGTCATCGCGATCGTGAAGAGACTCCACGGGCTTTCGGCCATCGCTTTGACGACCACCAGACCAAGCACAGCAAGCAGGATGGTCATGATGGCGAGGATGGAGATCATCGCGACGATCCCAACAAAAGGATTCACCTCTTCGCGCAGCATCTGGCCGACCGATTTGCCGCCGCGGCGGATGGAGGCAAACATCACAATCGCGTCATGCACACCACCCCCGAGCGTGGCGCCGATCAAAATCCAAAGCATGCCAGGCAAATAACCAAATTGGGCCGCGAGCACCGGCCCGACGAGGGGCCCAGGCCCCGCAATGGCAGCAAAGTGATGCCCAAAGACAACCCACTTGTTTGTCGGCACGAAATCTTTGCCATCCTGATGCGTCACTGCGGGTGGTGCGCGCTGTGAGTCAAGCACCAGCACCTTGGTCAACAGCCACTTACTATAAAAACGGTACGCTACGGCAAATGAACACAAACCGGCCACCACCAGCCAGAGCGCGTTGATGGTCTCCCCTTTGTGAAGCGCGGAGAAGGCGACAGCGCCTGCGCCCAGGGCGGAAATCGCGATCCAAACGAGAATTTGCAATGGTTTGGGCATGACGGCGCACAGCCTAGCGGGAGGTAAAATCCGCATCAACCGCGAATGCACCCTTGATCGATACGATATAATTAGTCAGCGCGTGTGAAGTTAGCTACCGCCTTGCTATCAACACGCACGGCAGCACCATCTCCATCCCTACATCGGCTGACTTAAAACCTACCTATCACCTGACACTTCTGCGGTTCAAGGTATTGGCGATCTCGTAGGCCATCGGCCACTGCTTCGCATCGGCATAGGCCCTCGTTCATACGCCGCCGGGGCTCACAGTAGCTAGCCAAAGAAAATGCAATCCTGCGGCTAGGTTGACGACGATACTGAGCACAGCGCAACACAGGAGGGGGAGACGGCCTGATGCTTTGACGGGCCAAATCAAAACCACGGCAGCGATGAGAAGGGCAATCGCGCCGAGCCACACGAGGAGAACTAGCTGTAAGAAACCCCAAAGCCATGGAACTGCCTCCGCTTGCCATAATGCAGCTAAAACTACGGTGGCAGCCCAAGCTCCAATCAGCCCTAGAAAGCGTCGTTTATGCTGGCCAATGGCAACCACCACGACCGTCCAAGCGCACGCAGTAATAAGAGATGCGACTAAGTAGGGCAACAATGGGTTCATTGTAGGATGTGAAACCGCTGGTTTGAGATTACCTTTTGCGAACGGTAAACGCGATTAACGCCTAACGACCAAGCTCAGCGACCGCCTCGGGGGCGGCGGTGGAGCGCACCGTGCGTTCACGAACTTCCGCGCCGTTCGAACGCACGGCGTAGAGGCCGTTCGCTGCAACTCGTCGATTATGCGGCATATGTCTCACTTCTGCAAATTCACCACTTTTTCCACTTTGTCGCTTGCGTCATAGGTTACTTCAACTGCCATCTTTTTCCCGTCAAACGTAGCTTCGGTAGGAGTGCCAACCACTTCCCAAAGGCCAAGCGTTAAAACGTCCGCTGCCCCATGAAAAACAGCCCGTCCTGCCTTCGCGCCCTTGCTGTATCCTTGCGTAAACGAAAACACATCCACTTTCTTTCCTTGTTTTGTTTCTGTCGCTACGGGCTGTCCAAACTCTGCAAGTAAAAGACTGCGAGGTGTTCCCTCCTTCAGAACTCCTAGATTCTTTTTTGGAGGCTGCTTGGCTGCCATAAAGACTGAACAGCCGGTTTGGATGGAGACGAATAGGACTATTAGACTGGTGATAAGAGCCCGAACTACGAGTGAGTGCTTCATCTGATTCTATGTATTGGATTTTGGAGTTTTAGCTTGGCGTGCGCTGCCGCCTAAAAGAACATTTAATCGAAATGAATGCGACTTCTTTCGGTGGGGTATTTCCCTGTCTAGCCTAAACCAGTCTGCGTTTGCTGGCCGCGTCAGCACCGCCCTTTGGCCTTTGCGAACCGGATTGCCCCCGGTGTAATGGCGCGGAGTGAATTCGCGCAAACAAGCCAGCCTCGCGGCTATCCAATCGGCTTGCGCGGTTTGGGCGCATCTGTGGGCGGCGGGATTTGGGCGCCGACGCTCGCCGCGATCAGGAAGGCGGAAAGGAGGCGACAAAAAGATGGGATTGGGGTCTTCTCGTTTTTATCTGAAATCTGGTTGTCGTGAATCTTAAGACTCGAGTGTCGGCCGCTTTTGAGCTGAGTGTGGGAAGCCGGTGAAACAGTCTTACATGCCCGTTCCTGTGCCACGCGAGGCAGAAACCATGCGCTAATGAGAGGGGTGGGGCGAACGCAAAAGTTTGTGGACTGTGCAGGTGAGGCATGAGGTGGCGCGGGCTCACAGGCGACTCAAGCGTTGAACTTCAGGGCGAACACGTCGGCGTCCTTCAACTCGAACTTCACGCGCACCGCTTTGCCCGCGTGCGCGGCGAGACTGCCGCCGCGCCAGTTCACCGTGTGTTCGATGAAGTCGCCGGTGATGGGCGTGCAATCGGCGAGGGCGAAACCCGGCAGCGCCTTCCCAGCCGCATCCTGCAACTCGACGCGCGTCGCCCCCTTGCTCGCCAGGTTCACCGAGAGTTTCGTGCCGGTAAACGTCAGCGGCTTGGTCAGCAGCGTGCCGCCCGACGCGCCCGCGCGCACGGAGACGAAGCCATCCGTGCGGAACACGAAGCGCCGAACGCGGCTGCCGGGGCCGGCATAGTAGGCCTCCGTGGCATAGACCGAGAGCTCGCGGTCCTGGCCGGGCAGTTGCAGCAGGCCCCACGTCATGTAGTTGCTCCGGTTGCCGTCGCGGTCCTTCGGCGCGGTGATGGGGATGAGCGGCTCGGGCCAGCGCTTGAAGAGCACGCCATCGCGACTGCTCATGAACACGGGTTCGACCTGCTGGTGTTTGGGCTGGAAGCGCGTGGGGAAGCCGATGAACAGGTGTGGCGCCCGTGCGTAGGGCAGGATGGCGTTGGTGTAAAGATGCTCGGCCGGCG
>Ga0194126_10004525_pt1 | contig 21147 bp, 17 predicted proteins | sample TA2KigC150mmetaG_FD_148641 | JGI IMG/M metagenome (GOLD analysis project Ga0194126, IMG submission 148641) | Freshwater microbial communities from Lake Tanganyika, Tanzania - TA2015035 Kigoma Deep Cast 150m | ecosystem: Environmental > Aquatic > Freshwater > Lake | place: Tanzania: Lake... | reverse complement strand
CTTATCGACTCTGAAGAGACGCCTTCCGCCCAGGTACTGCAAACCATGCGGCATGATCATGAGAGTTTTGCTGAATTTGCGCGGCGTCTCTCAACCGAACATGCCATTCATTGGCGGAATCGTCCGCTCCATGCGGACAAGACGCTGGAATTCAGGCTCGAAGCCGAAGCTTCCTGGCGCAAACAAGAAGAGATCGAAGCCTCCGACGATCTTTCGTTCGACGCGTTTCTTCAGCAATACTGGCAACAGGCCTAGAGCATGCTGGGAGCCTCTGCCTCTCCAAGCCATCCAAATCATCGCTCACTAAAAAGGGCGGACTGGTAACCCAGACCGCCCCTCGGCTATAAGCCTATGTCAGTCAATCCAAGCTTATTTGGAAAGGCTTTCCTTGCCGATGGCATCCAGTTCCTTTGTCACTTCCTCGCCAACCTGCGCACCCTTCGCGGTGTCACCGGCCTGGCAGGCTTCCTTTCCGGTTTGCATTACATCGATGGCTTTCTGCAGCCGCATGCTGGCAGCATTACCCGTAATTTCCTTGTAGTGCTGCTTGGCCTGCTTGTAATGATCCGCACAGCCTTTTGCATCGCCAGCCTTAGCTGCATCCGTTGCAGCTTTTACTTCCTTCTGGGTCAGCCCGAAGTGCTCCTTGACACCTTCGGAGTTTTCAGCCGCGAATACATTGCCGGAAGCTGCCAGTACCAACAGAGCGCTGCTCAGCACGGTGGAAATCTTGCTCATTTTCATGTTTTGTTTGTCTCCTCTGGCAGCCGTTGCAGGCAACCAAATCAATTGTCAAATAACCCGATTGATTAGTCGGCCAAAGCCTTCATCAACCGGGTTGAATAGTAAAAGAGTTCGCGGGGCTTGTCATGCATTATGTTTGAACGACGGCCGAAAACCTTGTTCTGGATAAGGGCTTCACCCGCCACGCCACCTCAAAATTGCCGCGAAACAACGTGTGCGAGCCAAGCCCCGGAAAGTTTCTCCTGGACCGAGTTTTGCCTCAACCGCGCCTGTAGGTTCGGAAAATCGACGCGATCCAGTTCCTGATCCTGGTTGTAGCAGGAATAGACGAAATATTCCTTGCCCGTTTCCGGGTCTACATGCTTGCACAGGCACTGGGCGCAGACGCCCTTCATCATGCACTGCATCGGTGAATTGATCGAGCCGATCGCCAGATGGTGCGGCTTGATGTAAGGCTTCAAGACCCCGTATCGCGCAGCCTTGACGGCTGCCATCATGCGATCCGAGCCGATGACGATCATGTGATCGACATCATCGAGATGGATCGGGGTGGCGCCCAAAGCTCCCCTGGCATACGCCACCATGGCCTCGACGATATTGCCGACAAAGGTTTTGTCCTGTGGCCGCAGCACCGGGATGGGCTCCGCCCCCTGCATGGGATCGACCGCCCAGACCACGATATCGGACGCCGCCTCGATATCGGGAACCTTGAAGACATCCTCCCGCCTCCTGTAACCGGCAAAATAGATGACTTGACTGCCGGCGGCCCGGAGAGCCTTGCCAATGGAGAACAGCACGGCATTGCCGAGTCCGCCCCCCACCAGGGCCACTGTCTGCCCCACGGGTATTTCCGTGGGAGCGCCAGTCACGCCCATGACAATAACGGGATCGCCAGGCTTCCACAGCGCCAGCATGCGCGAAGAAGAACCCATTTCAAGAGCGATCAGGGAGATGAGCCCCTGCTCCTTGTCGACCCAAGCGCCGGTCAGGGCCAAACCCTCGGCTACCAGGATGGTGCCATCCACCACAGGTGCGAGGGCCTCGAAATTCTGCACGCGGTAAAACTGGCCCGGGCAGAAGTGCTTGGCGGCCAGTGGCGCACGCACGATCACCTCGATGATCGTCGGGGTGATCCTGTTGATCTCGATGACCCGGGCCAGGAGTTGATCATCCAGTCGCGCCTGAAAGCTCCGCAGAGCCTGCTGACGATCGGCCTGCGTCGCCGGGTCGAGCTTGGCTAGCTCATTCTCGTACAATCGCGTGATGTAGGGATAACCATCCTTGGCGCTGGCCATGGCCTTGACCACATTGCCGGCATACACGGGATGGTTATCGCCATAAAAGGAGATGAACTTGCCATTGCGGCTGTAAGAAGTGAATGGCGCCGGCTTCCCGATCTTGACTTCGGCAGTATCCTGTAGTGGCACCAGTTCGGGGATGTCGCCCAACCATTCCGGTTCATGCCGTTGATAGAACTTCTTGTCCATCTCGAACGTGTGCGGATGTTCGGACTCATAGATGGTATTGGGTGACGTCCCGGCAGCGACAAACAGACTGCGCAGCGGCACCTCCAACTCATGAGCGCGCCGCCATCTGCCCTCGACCAGTTCCAGTTTCTCGAACCTGAAGGCACGCAGATGCCCCTGCTCATCTTCCAGAGCTTCGAGCGGATTCATGCCGGGCGCCAGCCGGATGCCCTCATCCAATGCCTCGGTAATTTCCTCGGCGTTCTGCCGATAGGCGGGCGAATCCTCAATACCCTTCCGGTAGAACATGGTCACGCCGCCCCAGCCTTCCAGCAACGGCAAAAAGTGCGGTTTCTCGCCTACAGCCTCCGCGCGTTCCCGCTCGGCCTGAATGGCCCGGCCATGCGCGAGAAATTCGTCCAGTATCGTGAGTTCCTCGGCATCGTACATGCGCCGAACAACGTCCTCTCCCTGGAGAGCGGCAAGCTTCTCGTAGCGATGCAGGATCTTTTCGACCTGAACCGGGTAATAAGCCAGCACTTCCGTGCAGGTATCAATGGCGGTCAGACCCCCGCCAATGACTCCGGCCGGGAGGCGCACCTGCATGTTGGCCAGTGAGGATTCCTTGGCGGCGCCGGTCAACTGCAAGCCCATCAGAAAGTCGGAAGCCTTGCGGATACCGCGAATCAGGTTGTTCTTGATGTCGATCAGCGTCGGCTTGCCGGCCCCCGAGGCGATGGCAATATGGTCGAAACCCAAGTCCCAGGCTTCGTTGATCGTCAGTGTGCCGCCGAAGCGGACACCGCCATAAATACGGAAATTCTGTCGACGTAACAGATTCAGGTAGATGACCTTGAGGAAGTTCTTGTCCCAGCGCACGGTGATGCCATACTCGGCGACGCCGCCGAATCCCAGCATGATGCGTTTGTCCAGATCCTCGTAAAGCTCCCGGAAATCGCGGATGGGCTGTGGCGGGGCGCCGCTATCGCCGACCAAGTGCGCCGGCAAGGGCTCGATCTTCAGACCATCGATGCCGACCACGCCGAAACCTTCGTTGAGGAGGTAATGCGCCAAGGTGTAACCGGCCGGCCCCATACCGGCGACCAGCACGTTCCTGCCGTTGTAAGGCAATGCCACCGGGCGCTTGACGTTCAGTGGATTCCAGCGGGTCAACAGGCTGTAAATTTCGAAACCCCAAGGCATGAACAAGACATCGGTCAGAACATTCGTCTCGATCTGCGGGATATTGACCGGCTGAGTCTTTTGGTAAATACAGCCCCTCATGCAATCGTTGCAGATGCGATGTCCGGTACCGGGGCACAGGGGGTTGTCGATGGTGATCAACGCCAGAGCACCCAGATTGTCGCCCTGGCGCTTGACATAGTGCATCTCGGAGATTTTTTCCTCCAGGGGGCAGCCCGTGATCGTCACGCCCAGGGGATTGACCTTGTAAGTGCCGTCCTTCTTGTTGCGCATGCCTTTCGAGCATGAGTCGGTGTCACGGTCATGACAGTAAATGCAATGATCCACCTCGTAGAGAACGCGTCGCTCGGGGAAACGCGGGTCGGTCAGCCCGAAACCGTCGCGACGGCGGTGATGCTCCTTTGGCCCAGTCCATGCTTGGTAACCATCGACCGGAAGGAACTCGTGATGCACGAGATGGGCAAAATCCGTTTTGGCCGGCGTCTTGAAACTCATCCAGGAGGCCACCTCGGGCTTGAACTCATCCAGCCGAATCGCGGCGAAAGTCCAGCGTCCCACCAAGTCAAACAGTGCGTTGGCGAGGGCATGATCATCGCCGGCCAACGCCTCGGCAAACTGGGAAGACGCCGACTCATGAGCCATCAGGCGTCCGCGCAGACTTCCCATCACAGCCACTGAAGCGCCCTGCTCTGCCGCGCGCTTCAGCACCATGGCCAATCCCGCAATCGCCGCTTCACGATCCGTTCGCAGTTGTTCTTCATCAAGGACGGCCTCGATCAACAGCTCAAACCGCTGGCGTAACCGAGCCAAATCCCATTGCGAGGGCTCCTCACCCTTGTAGCGGCTGGCAGACTTGACGACGACTTCATTCTTGTACGCAAATACGGTGTTGAAATCGGCCTGAATCAGCTCTGCCTGCGCTTCTCGCTCGCGCTCGACACCAAACAAGCGGGCCACAAATACGCCAAGCTCGGGCGCCAGGCGCACCAGCAAGTCGGAAATCGCTTCCGGTTTCATACCCTCGCCCCGAGAGGAGCGATATGCCTCAAACTCGCCAAATAACGCCGGACAACGCGCCTCCAGTTCAGCATCGAAGTGGCGGGAAAGATCCCCAAGCTTTACGGGATCATGCAAGTCAGCATAGGTGAATCCTGGAATTCCCAGGTGGAGTGGGGAGACTTTGGTCATGGATGTCATGGTACGCAGAAGGAAATGGAGAACGCTTCACTGAACAAAAGCCTGAAGCGCAAAGAAACCTTAACGAAATATGTTTGATTTTACCGGTTTTAGCTCTTTCAAGTCGATTTCAAAACAACACGGGGAGCGTTCCGGTTAGCGGGCTCGGGCCCACAGTCACAGTCAGGATTTCATGATACCCCCCAGCAGGGGGACAGTTTGCGAGGAAACGAACTGTTCCAATGACAGGAGCGAATAGGGTCAGGAGAAAAGCGGATTGGCACACCACCTTTTGCTATTGCCAGATTCATGGCGGAGCATCGTGCGTCAGGATACCGGGCCGTGTCCGCGGATCAAGGGCCATGACCCGGCACAAAACGGCAGTGACCTCTGGCCTACCGGTAGAATGCCATGGGCTCAGGGCATGAGTTCTTCCACTTCCCGCGAGGCCTTTTCACAAGCAGGCGCCGCATCCACCAGGTCCAGCTTTAATTGAAGACCCACATTCTCGCCGGACAGCGTTTCGGAGACGACTTCGTTGAGCGATTCACAGGCTTTCACCATGTTCTTCTCCGCTGTCGATAACCGCCGTTCTTCAGCCGAAGCCTGTTCGGCGCGGTCGATCGAGTTCTCCATCAGTTCACTCATGACCTGATTGTGGTAACGAAACACATGTTCCACATATTTCGAAAACTCTTCCTCCGTCATGATAATTTCCTCCCCCGAGCTCTTGTGGGTATGAACCATGGCGCAACCATTCAACAACAGTAGAAAGGGCGCCCATGCCCAGGGAGCGGGAATTCGGGCCGATCCCGAAAACAGGCAGGAATGACGACTCATAAGACTCAACTCTCGGATAGCTTCGGGCTGATGATAAGGTTGGGCACGGGCTTTATCGATGATGGGCAGGCATCCTGGGCAGGCTTCGCGCGATCATCAGGGTCATCAAGGACACCATGCCACCCAGGAAAAATAGGGTGGATGACGTGCCCACACCCCGGGCGGCGGCGATGGAATAAAGTCCCATGCATAACAGGATAGCGCTATTCTGGAAGAAATTTTGTACGGCCACCGCGCTGCCGCTACCGACACCCCGGTGCCCAATATCCTGAATGGCGGCATTCAAAGGCACCACGAACATCCCACCGCAGATGCCAATGATCAGCAGGACCGTCTTGGCCATCCAGACTTCGGTCACGCCGGCCAATGTCATGAAGAGTCCTCCCATCAAGTACGCCGAAAAACGCGTACGACGTACCCGGTCGAGTGGTATGAATCTGGGTACGAGACTGGCGCCAACGACAATGCCAACCGCCATGAAGAACGTCAAATCGGCTATCGCCGTGGCGGATGCCACCTTTAACACATCGGGAGCCCAGGCTACCAGCACCACCCGCAAGGTTGCCGCGCACGCCCAAAACAGGCTCAGCGACAACAGGATAAGCCGCGCCCGTTGTGAGCCCAGCAAGGTTTTCATCCAATCCCTCAGATCGCCCCACGGCGAACCATGCACAGATCGATGCCGCGGAACCGCATTGGGCAGCATTAAGGTGGCCAAACCCGATACCCAATAAAAAAGTATGACCGTGCTCAAAGCCAGGGGTATTGAGAAATCCGCCAAACGGGCGCCACCCACCGTCCCGCACAGGATGGCCGCAATCGTCGCACCCTCGACCCAGGCATTGGCCCGCACCAGTTGTTGCGCCTCGGTCAACTCCGGAATGATTCCATATTTGGCGGGGCCGTATGTCGCGGCGCCCACACCGATCACGGCATAGCCCAATAAGGGTTCGACCCCCGCATAAATAGCCAGACCACCCAGTCCCTTGATCATGTTCGCCGCCAGCAGGACGCGCGATTTGTGATAGCGATCCGCCAGGGCGCCGACCCACGGCGTCAGGGTGACATAAGCAATCAACAGGGCGCTTTGCAGAGCGGGGATGTACCAGGCGCCGCGCCCCCCCTCGGCCAGAGTCATGGCGATCACGGTGAACAGGATGGCGTTATCGCCAAAGGCCGACAGGAATTGGGCCAGGACCAGGGTATACAGTCCGCGACTCATCCCGCGAAGGTCTGGTTCACCAGTGTCGTGAGCGCGGGATAGTCAACCTTGCCCGAACCTAGCAGTGGCAACTCCTTGGCATGCAGTATCTCTCGCGGTGAGTACAATTCGCTGTATCCCTGCTCCTGGGCGGCACGCGTGAATTCCGCTCGTTGCGCGGCCCGATTCTGTGTGACCAAAAGGATGCGCTCGCCCTTGCGTTCGTCGGTCAGCGCGAGTGCGGCATGCAGATGGCCCGGCCATAGCCTGGCCGCGATCTCCTCGATGGCTGTCAGCGATACCATTTCGCCGCCGATTTTGGCGAAGCGCTTGACGCGACCGCGAATCGTCACATACCCATCGCCATCAATCTGAACGATATCGCCCGTATCGTACCAGCCTTGACCAAAGCGGGAGGAAGGGGGTTCTAGGTGGCCCGGGTTGTCGGGGCGCAGATAGCCCAGCATCACATTCGGTCCTGCCACATGAAGCCTTCCGCCTTCGCGCACCCCGGGGACCTCCTCCAATTGCCAATCGATACCCGGCATGAAACGGCCAACCGTACCCTCACGATAAAACATGGGGGTGTTAGCCGCCAGAATCGGCGAGGTTTCGGTTGCGCCATACCCTTCCAGCACCCGCAATCCAAATTTGTCCACCCAAAGGCGCCGGGTATCGTCCTGCAACTTTTCCGCGCCGGCAAACACGTAGCGAACACTGTAAAAATCATAGGGATGGGCATGCTTGGCATACCCCGCCAGAAACGTATTGGTGCCGAACAGGATGGTGGCATTCAGATCGTAAGCAATCTCGGGAATGATGCGATAGTGCAGTGGCGAGGGATACAGGAAGGTCCGCATGCCGTAGAGCAGAGGCAGCAGGGTACCTGCGGTCAGGCCGAATGCATGGAACATCGGCAAGGCATTCAGAATCGTATCCTGGGCGTTCAAATCCAGTCGCGCCGCCAGTTGCTCGCGGTTGGCCAGCAGATTGCCGTGCGACAACACCACGCCCTTGGGCTCACCTTCGGAGCCGGAAGTAAACAGGATTACAGCGGGGTCGTCGGCACGCTGGCGATCCCGTTCCCGATACCAGAAAGAGGCGGTCAGCGAACCGAGCAACGCCCTGAGTCTGTCCAGGCGCCCCACCGAGGCGGCCAAATCCTCCAGGAACACGACCCGGTGCTCATTCGCCAAAGCCTCCACCGTCGCCTCCAAACGGGCGTTGACGACAAACCGCCGCGAAGTCACAAAGGTCTTGATTTTGGCCGTGCGGCACGCCGAAGCCAGATTGCGCAAGCCCGCGCCAAAGTTAAGCATCGCCGGCACGCGCCCATGCAACTGCAAGCCGAGGAGGACCGCGACCGTCGGATTGGCATTCGGTAACAGCACCCCGACGGCTTCGCCGACCGTGGACATGTCAGCCAGTTTTTGCCCCAAAGCCAGAGTCGATGCAATCAGCCGGTTATAACTGAGCGGCTTGCGCTGCACATCTTCCAGTAATCGATGAGCCCCACCGTGAATGCGGCGGGCATCCAGCAAGGCGGCGAACAGGGTTTGCCGATGGTTGCCGGTTTCGAACATCATATCGCTCATGATGTCGGTCAACATCAACCCCATCCGGTGGCGTCGATCGTGCGCATCCGCGCTGGCCGGGTGCATCAGATCACGGGGCGCGAGAATATTGAGCGTGATGGGCGGGAACCAGCGCAAACGCACCACCCCGTGCAGGCGCGAAACCGGAGTGTACTGGGCGCCGTCGATGCGAACAGGCAAAATGGCCGCGCCGGATCGCTCCGCGACCAGCGCGGCGCCATCGTAGACTTTCATCAAGGCGCCCGTGACCGTAATCCTGCCTTCGGGAAAGATGACGGCCTTGCGTTCCCCGCGCAGGTAATGCGTCAGCGACTTGATGGATAAGGGCTGCTGCGGGTCCATCGCGAACACCCGGGCATACCGCAAGGCCGGCCGGACCCACCACTTGCGGGCGATATCGCTATTGATGGCGAAGGTGACCTCCTCGGGGAGGAATGCCCACAACAGTATGGGATCGAGGTAGGAGGAATGATTGGCCACAATCAGAACTCGATCGCCTGCCAATGCGTAATTCTCCATTCCGATGATTTTGACTCGGAACAGCACCGTCAACAGCCAACGGACCAAATTTTTCATCATGCGAAGACCACCTCACTTGGGCTGCATAGCTTACCAGCACGGCCACTGGCGGCAGGACCTATGCCCGATTTTCATCCGCGGCATGTTCATTCTGTGGCTGACCCTGTCCCTAGCCGGATGCGTAACCGGCACGGGCCGCATCGCCCGGCAGACCGCCACGCCCGTGCTGGCCCGCGCGCATTTTGCCACCGCCGATGGCGCCATTCTGCCAGTACACACCTGGTGGCCCCAAGACGGCAAACCCAAGGCCATTATCGTGGCTCTGCATGGCTTCAATGACTACGCCAAGGCGTTTTCCGAACCCGGCCATTACCTGAAAGAGCGGGGTGTGGGTGTAATTGCTTATGATCAGCGCGGCTTTGGCTTGTCGCCAGGACGTGGATTATGGGCCGGAACGGAAACCTATACGGCAGACCTGGCGGCAATCATCCAGCGGATCCATCGGCGCCATCCCGGGATACCGGTGCATGTCTTGGGTGAAAGCATGGGCGGGGCCGTCGCCATGGCAGCCATGGCCGAATCCGCGCCGCCAGATGTTGCCAGTCTGATACTGTCGGCCCCGGCGGTATGGTCTCGCTCCATGATGCCCTGGTATCAGCGGGCGATTCTGGCGCTCGCGGCATCGACTTTGCCAGACCTCGAAGTCACCGGTAGCGGTCTCAAAATCCAGGCTTCCGACAATATCGACATGTTGCGGGGCTTGGGTCGGGACCCTTGGGTCATAAAAGAGACCCGGGTAGACGCCATTGCGGGTCTGACCGACCTGATGGATACCGCTCAGGCTCGAGCCGGAGAGATCCGCCTGCCGGTCCTGATCCTCTATGGCGAGCGGGACCCCATCATTCCCAAACCGCCCATCGACGCCATGATCGAGAAGCTATCCACCACGCGGCGCCCGCATCTGGTCATCTATCCCAAAGGTTACCATCTGCTGCTTCGGGACCTCAACGCGGATCAACCCCTGGCGGATATCGCTGAGTGGGTTCTCGACCCAAGGTCTCGCCTGCCCTCCTGCCATCGGGCAAAATGAGCACATCTCACCTTGCCCACCGGAGAAGCAAGCTGCCTAACTCACCTGAGCACTAGAGCCATCCCGAAAAGCCCCACCGACAGTTCCCTTCCGGCGGTTCCGATCCCCCTCTTTTTCAAGCCTCGGCCAAAGTCGCCGACGTGCGACTGGCCTTCTTGCGTTCATGCTCCAGTAGCAACTTCTTGCGCAGACGGATGGATTTGGGCGTAACCTCGACCAGTTCATCGTCATCGATGAATTCCAGAGCCTGCTCCAGGCTCAGTTTGATGGGCGGAGTCAGGAGGATATTTTCATCGCTGCCGGCGGCCCGGATGTTGGTGAGTTGTTTGGCCTTGGTCGGGTTCACCACCAGATCGTTATCACGGGAATGGATACCGATAATCATGCCCTCGTAGACCTCGGCGCCATGCTCGATGAACATCCGTCCGCGTTCCTGGAGATTGAACAGGGCGTACCCCAGCGCTTTGCCAGCCACCATGGAGATCATCACCCCGTTGATGCGCTGGCCAATATTTCCTTTCTTGACCGGACCATAATGATCGAAGACGTGATAGAGCAATCCGGTCCCCGAAGTCGCTGTCATGAACTCGGTTTGGAAGCCGATCAATCCGCGCGAGGGAATCATGTATTCCAGTCGCACCCGGCCCTGCCCGTCCGGCACCATGTTGAGCAAATCCCCCTTACGCTCGCCCATCTTTTCCATGACCGCACCCTGGTTGACTTCCTCAACCTCGATGGTGACGAACTCATAGGGCTCGCAGAGTTCGCCCTCGATTTCCTTGACAATGACTTCGGGACGGGAAACACCCAGCTCATAACCCTCTCGGCGCATGTTCTCGATCAAAATCGAGAGATGTAATTCACCCCGACCGGACACCTTGAACTTGTCAGGGTCTACGGTATCCTCGACCCTCAGCGCGACATTGTGGAGCAACTCCCGTTGCAGCCGTTCGCGAATTTGACGCGAAGTCACGAACTTGCCCTCCTTGCCGGCAAAAGGCGAGTTGTTGACCTGGAACGTCATGCTGACCGTAGGCTCGTCGACGGTGAGGGGTGGCAACGCCTCGATGGCATCGGGCGAACATAGCGTATCGGAGATTTCCAGGGAATCGATTCCGGTAAAGGCGATGATGTCGCCCGCGCTGGCTTCGGGCACCTCGATACGTTCCAGCCCTTTGAAGCCAAACACCTGCAACACTCGGCCGGTGCGCTGGCTACCGTCCCGGTTGACAATGACCACGGGAGAATTGGTCTTGATTCCGCCGCGCTGGATGCGGCCGATACCGATGACCCCCACATAGGGATTGTAATCAAGCTGACTGATCTGCAACTGGAATCCGCCCTCTTCCTTGACCACCGGTGGATGCACCTTGTCCACGATCGTCTGGAATAGAAAATCCATGCTGCCTTCGCGGATATCGGGATTATCTCCGGCATAACCGTTCAGCGCCGAGGCATAGACGACCGGAAAATCGAGTTGGGCTTCCGTTGCCCCCAGTTTATCGAACAGATCAAAGGTCTGATCCAATACCCAGTGCGCCCGCGCCCCGGGCCGGTCGATCTTGTTGATGACGACAATCGGGTGCAGGCCCATGGCGAAGGCCTTCTGGGTCACAAACCGGGTCTGCGGCATCGGCCCATCCACGGCATCCACCAATAGCAGAACCGAATCCACCATGGACAGCACGCGTTCGACCTCGCCGCCAAAATCGGCGTGGCCCGGCGTGTCAACGATGTTGATGTGGTAGTCGTTCCAGTCCAGCGCGGTATTTTTGGCGAGAATGGTGATGCCGCGCTCTTTCTCCAGCGCATTCGAATCCATGATCCGCTCCTCCACTTTCTCATGTGCGGCAAACGTGCCGGATTGCTGGAGAAGCTTGTCAACCAGGGTGGTCTTGCCGTGGTCAACATGGGCGATGATGGCGATATTGCGTAACTTTTCGATCATGAAATGGAAAGCCTATACTTGATTTATGGCGTAACCCTGCATTATAACGGCCGAATGTGACAGTGCCTAACATCAAAGTCGCCTTGCCGCGTCAAAGCCCAACAGGGCATTGAAAGATCAACATCACTGTAGCGACACATGGAATGCCGAAAATTCGCCTGATGGGCTCCGCGCAAAACCAGAACCCGAGGGCAGCTTGCGGACGATAGGCCAGCGGTGGGCACGCCACTCGTGGGGATTATTACTCCTGCTCCTGGCGGGTGAATCCCTGAGTTTTAACATCGACGAGGCCTTGCTCGCCTGGGTGCGGAATCGTCATGGCGAGCAGTCCCGTCAGCGCGTGCAAAACTGGCGTGAGCTCATGACCACGAACCAGACGCTGGCGGAACCGCAAAAACTGGACGTGGTAAACAGCTTCTTCAATCGCTTGACCTTTACCCCCGATATGCAAACCTGGAAGCGGGAAGATTACTGGGCCACACCGCTTGAGACTCTGGCCCTCGGCGCCGGTGACTGTGAAGACTTTGCACTCGCCAAGTATTTCACCCTGACCGCGCTGGGTGTGGACGAAAGCCGTTTGCGTTTGACCTATGTCAAGGCATTGAAGCTGAACCAGCCCCACATGGTATTGACCTACTACGCGACTCCCGACGCCGTACCGTTGGTACTGGATAATCTGGAACCACTGATCAAGCCGGCGACGGAGCGCGATGACCTGGCGCCCGTTTATAGCTTCAACGGCACGGGACTCTGGCTGGCCCGCCAGCGAGGTCAAGGGAAACCGGCGGGCGACAGCGAACGTCTACCTCTCTGGCGAGAAATGCTTCAACGCATGCGCCGTGAAACCCACCCAAACGACCCGGAGCGATCGCCTTGAGCCTCTCCCGACAACTTGCCGCACTGCTCGTACTCCTGTTCAGCCTGATGTTCGTCGGCACTTTCCTGATCAGCCTGAAGAACAATCGCGATTACCTGAATGCGCAACTGACTTCCCATGCCCAGGATACCGCGACCTCCCTGGGTCTCTCCCTTTCGCCTTATATCGCCCAGGATGACAAGGCCATGCTGCAAACCATGGTGGACGCCATTTATGACCGCGGCTACTATCGTCTGATCCGCCTGGAGAATCCGCAAGGCCAACTCCTCTATGAGCGGAACGACCCGCTCACGGTTGAGCGTGTCCCGCCGTGGTTTGTTCGACTATTCCCCCTGGAGGCGCCAACCGCCTCCACCGAGCTGAGTTCCGGATGGATTCAGGCGGGCACACTCCAGGTCTCCAGCCACCCCGGCTACGCCCATGCCGAACTCTGGCGGAGTGCGACGACCCTGCTGGCGTGGTTTCTGGCTTCCGCAGTGCTCAGCTTGTTATTGGGACTGCTGTTATTGCGTCGCTTGCTGAATCCATTGCGGGCCATGGAACAGCAGGCGGACGCCATCTGCAGGGGTGAATTTCCCATACAGGCAACCTTGCCCTGGTCCAGGGAGTTACGCCAGGCGGTGATGGCGATGAACCGCATGACCTCCAGGGTGGGACGCCTGTTTACGGAACAGAGCGCCAACACCGAACAACTCCAGCGCCAGGCGTATATCGACCCGGTGACGGAGTTAGGCAACCGCCGCCATTTCCATGATGGGCTGAGCCATCTCCTCTCCTCACCCGATGAATTTCAGGACACCTGCCTGATATTGCTCCAGATCCGCGACCTCAAGGCCTTCAATGATCGTTACGGGCTGTCCGCTGGCGATGACCTGTTGAAGCGCACCGCCAGCCTGCTGCGCGAAATCTGCGCCCCGCAGCTACCGCACATCTACCGCCTGGGCGGGGGTGATTTCACGGTGTTGGTGAATGGCCACGGCCCGCACGATGCGGAGCAACTGGCTCAAGACATTCTGGCGTCGCTGGGTGACACCCTGAATGATCCCGACGGCCACATCGATTGCGCCCACATCGGCATCGGCCGCTGTGTCCAGGGGGAATCCGCGGGGGAGGCGCTGGCCAGAGCCGACCAGGCTTTGCGCATCGCCCAACAGCAAGGGCCTGACCAGTATCACATCCTCCAGACCCTTCAGAACCCGACGGCGCCGCAGGGGGCGATGCAATGGCGAGAGCGATTGGAACGGCATCTCATCGAGGACACCCTCGTCGCGCATTACCAGCCGGTGCGATCGGCACGGTCTGAACAGGCCTTGCTGCACCATGAATTGCTGCTGCGGGCCCGCGAGACCGATGGCACACTGACCACGGCGGGAATCTTCCTGCCCATGGCCGAACGCGTCGGTCTGGCCAGAGAGATCGACCGACGCGCCATCGGGCTGGCCACTCAACGCCTTACAGAATCAACGCTCAACCTGGCCGTCAACCTGAGTCCAAGCGCGCTCAGGAATCACGCCTTCATCGATTGGCTGATCGACTTCCTGAATCAAAGCGGGGCGGGCCAACGCTTGACCTTCGAACTCCCCGAATATGCCTTGCTAAGACACGTCGAAGCCGCCTTCCATCTGGCGGGACGACTGCGCGACGTGGGCAGCGATCTCGCCATCGATCACTTCGGAAGAGGCTTGGCCTCCTTCGCTTACCTGAAGTCCTTGAAACCCCGCTACCTGAAAATCGACGGCAGTTTTACCCGCGGCATCCACCAGGACAAGGACCACGAATTCTACGTGCGCGCGTTGACCCTGACGGCCCACGAAATCGATATCCGGATCATCGCGGAGTCGGTCGAAACCGAGCAGGAACGCACAACGCTGGAACAGATCAATGTCGACGGGCTCCAGGGTTACCTCATTGGCCATCCGCTGGCGCCCGCCGGCTCAAGTAGGGATAGGGATCAATGAGCAGGTCAATGTCCCCATCAACGCCCTCTCCCACCGGGCAAGACTATCCACACACAAGCAAGCTGTTGATTTTATTCCCCTCTCCAGGAGGGAAAGGGGTTAGGGGTGAGGGCAGGAACCTCTGCAATATCAATCGGTTAGCCCACACATTAAAGCCTCCCGCGTTCTGGAGCAGGACTTGTGTAGATACTTATTCCCACCGGGAGACTTGTCCTGAGCGAAGTCGAAGGGGGGGCTGGGGTGAGGGGATTTCAAATGGACTTTTACCTGCCCGTCCATCCATAAACGAGCAGGTAAAGATACGTCAATGTCCTCTGCCTTCGGGAGAGTGCCGGGTTGCAGGGCAGGCAAGGCGAAGCATTCTCGCCCGCGCGATCGCGGGCGTTAAGCGTCCGGATCGCCGTCCGCTTGACGCGCGCGACGAACCCGCCCAGCCATCGGACCGGTTACCCCATCGGCTCAGCCCGGATTCCCCTGCGTTCCATCCCACTACCTTGCCGACCGCGCAGTAGGAGCGGTCTTCAGGCCGCGACCGAGGCGGCCACCGGTCGCGGGCTGAAGCCCGCTCCTACCGGAGCCACGGGCGTGGACCCACCCGCCGGGCTGGAGCCGTATCTCCGGGTGCGCGGATGAGCGAGGGCGCTAGGCGGAAGCCCAGAGCTTGAAGGCGGAGGGCAACCGTAGGGTGGATAAGCGCGGCGCATCCACCGAATCCAGCGCCCCGTCTGCCGGAGGGGTGGATGCGGCACGCTTCGGCCCCGTGCGCCATCCGCGGCCCGGTGCGGCGCGCCTTATCCACCCTACGGGAAGAGTGTTGGGGCAAGCTGCCTACCGCCATCTATCCTCCGCCTACCGCCAAAACCCCAAATCACTGGCCGCCGCGCACCAACCGCACCGCGTGGCTGTAGCTGCGGCCGCCGAAGGCGTTGGAAGCGCCGTCGTAGAAGTTGACACCCCAGGCATAGACCTCGCCGTTGGCATCGGGCGAGGACGCCCACACCCAATCAGCCGGATTGTTCGGGAACACGGTGGCATTGATGGCGGGGTCATAGCAGGCCACTTCCACCAGGCTTTCCAGCTCCTTGCTGTTGGGCAGCCGCCAGTCCTTGTGGCCGGCAAAGGCGCTGGCGGCGGCCTGACTCAGGGCGCCGCTCCAGTTCAAATAATTCACTGAGCCGGCGCCGCAATCGGCGCCTGACCGGCCTTCGACACAGCGTTTCCAGGTTAGCCCGGTTTGCTTGTCCAGCACCGTGCCCTGAGCGGCGTTGACGACATAGCGTGAATCCGGCGCGCTGGGGCGGATGGCGGGGTTGCAGGTTTGCGCCGGGACGGCGGGCGCGGCGAGGGCGCCGGCCAGCGCCAGCGCGAGGGCGGTACGTGAATTCATGAGTGTCTCCTGTCGAAGCAAGGGAAAAGAAAGTACAGCCGGCAGCACAGCTTGGCGGTGCCAGTCACTGCCCAGGGTGGTGAGTGATGAAGGGGCCAGCCGCGCACGACCACCTCGACCGGCGCCCCCAGCCGGGCGCTGTCCCGCCAGATCGGCAAGTTCAGGCTCATGCGCGCCGCCCGGTCAAAAATCCCAAATCACTGGCCGCCGCGCACCAACCGCACCGCGCCGTTGCTGTAGCGGTAGTTGTAGCTGGAATTGCCGTAGCTGAAGTAGACACTCCAGGCAAAGTACACGTAGTAGGCACTGGGCGAGGACGCCCAATACCAGGTCTCAAGCGCATCAGGGAAGTAGCCGGTGTCGATGGTCGGACCCGGCCATGGGATGCTCAAATCCACCAGTCCGCGCAGTTCGAAGCGATCGGGCAGCCGCCAGTCCGTGTAGCCGCACCAGCCGGCCGCGTTGACGCGATTGACATAGGCCTCGGTGTTGCAGTACGTGCCCGCCTTGCCAGCTACATGGCCAAAGCATTTCTTGCCAGGGTTGGCAGTGCCCCGAATGCCGCCATTGTTGTAGCGGTCGGTGCTGTACCAGGTGTAGCGATCGTCGGCGTCGTGCAGACCCTGATTGCCGATGGCGCCATCGCCCTTGGGCTTCTTCTCCCACACCAAACCGGTGACATTGTCGCGCACGCAATCCCAATTTTGGGCGCTGGCGGGCAGCGCCTTGCCCTGGCTGTCCAGCTTGGTGTAGTTGAAGCCGGCCTTGCCGTTGCTGGCCACGTTGCGGGTTTTGTCGCGGCCGAATTGGGCATCCTGCTCGGGGAAGCCTGGGACCGGACAGGTCAGGTCGTTTTGATCGGCATTGCCGCAGCGGGTGATGCCGGTGTCGTTGAGGGCCGGATAGCGGTTGGCCTGCAACGGCAGCTTGAGCAGGGGGAAGGCCGGGTCCAGCGTGGTCAGTTCCAGCCGGGCGGCGGCGGGTTGCAGCGTCTGGGCGGTGTAACGCAGGGTGTATTTGCAGCTCAGCCCCGCCGCCAACGTCGTTCCGCAGGTGGTGCTGACCAGTTTATAACCACCGGGGTTGTCGGCCAATGTGGCGGCGTTGAGCGCGATGGCCGCCGCCGTGCCATTCTTGAGCGTGGCGACCTTGTTCTTGATCTCGCCTAGCGCGTTGGTGCCGAAATCGAGCTCCGCGGGCGCGAAGGCCAGCTTCCCGGCGGCGGTGGCCCCGACCGGGACGAGCAGAATGGCGGCGAGCGGCAAGCTGAGGCGGGACTTGGGGGATGGACGACGGATCGGCGACATGGCGGTTCTCCTGGTGGCGGATTTTGCCGTTTCTACGCCCGTCCGCCGATGCTTGTCAAGCGTCATTCGGCGGCCGCCGGGGCCGGCTTGTTCGCCCATATCCATGCCCTACTTTTCCCGCATGACGCCCGCATGGCTCGGTGCGATGTCCCCGGGCAGGCCAGCACTGCCATTAAGTTAAGGCGGGAACGGCAAAGCCTTGGGTTCCGTTGGCTGAGCGGAGTCGAAGCCAAGGGAACCCAAGGCGGTGGTCAGTTCGCTTCGACTCCGCTCAGCGAACGGCTAACTTAATGGCAGTGGGGCAGGCCAGGGTGCATCGCGCCGACGGACGGGCGGCGCTAAATCCAGCCCCGCCGACGAAAAAGGGACAGCATCACGGCCACGATCATCAGGCAGACGATCCAGAACACCGGATAGCTCCATTCCCACTCGTTTTCCGGGATCGGCATGTTCATGCCATAGACGCCGGCCACGAAGGTCAGCGGAATGAAGATGGTGCTGATGATGGTGAGAACCTTCACCACTTCGTTCATGTGGTTGGAGATCACCGACATATAGGTTTCGGTCAGCGCGGTGGCGATTTCGTGGTAGGTTTCGTTCAGGTCGAGGATCTGTACGCAATGGTCGTAGACATCGCGGAAGTAGGTCAGCGTGTTTTCCGACAGGCATTCGTGCCGTTCGCGCTGCAACTGCGCAATCAACTCCCGCATGGGCCAGATCGACCGGCGCAGCAACAAGAGGCCGCGCTTGACGCTGTGGGCCTGCTGCAACAAATGCTTCCGCGGTTCGTCCAGCAATTCCTCCTCGATTTCCTCCAGACAGGCCGAGTAGTGCTCCAGCACCGGGAAATAGCTGTCGACAATGGCGTCCAGCAGTCCGTAACACAGAAAGCTGGCGTCATTGGCGCGCAAACGGGAACCGGGATATTCCAGCCGTTTATAAATCGTATCGAACACCTCGTTGGGCTCATCCTGAAAGGTGAGCAGCGTGTTGCGGCCCAGAAACAGATTGACCTGATCGGTCTTGAACGCACCATCCACCCGGTGCGCGAGGCGGGCGACGATGAACAGGCGGCCCGGCGCTTCCGCCAAGGCGGGGTAGTCCTCGACCTTGGGTCGGTGCTTGCCAATCAGGATATCCTCCACCGCCAACGGGTGCAGATGGTACTTGTCGGCAAAGCGCGCCAGCACCGGTTCACGATTGCCGCCGATGACGTTGATCCAGCGCACTTTCACCCATTCCGGCCGATGCTGCTCGATGAAGACGTCCAGATCGTCGACGTTCCGGAATTCGACTCGCTCCGGTGAAAAATCCGTGCAGATCACCGTCAAGACAGCCTCGGCGGCATTCGTGGCCGGTGGGTCGGGCGACACAGCCACGGCGGCGCTCTGGTTGGTGGAGGTGCGCCGCCCCGAGTCCAGGGCGGTGCGTGTTGCGAGGGTTTCGCGCCGGTTTACCATGTCTTTGGGTGGGGACGTAGGGATACTAGCGTGGCATAGTAACGCAGAAGTGCGGCAAACCCATGAAGGACATGACTGAATACACCCTGATTACCGGCGCCAGTCGCGGCATCGGCGCCGCGTTTGCCCGTCGTCTGGCCGCCGCGGGCAATGCCCTGATTTTGACGGCGCGCGACGACGCGGCGCTGGAGGCATTACGCCAGGAACTGGCATCACGCCACGCCATTCCGGTGCATACGCTGATCGAGGACCTGACCCGACCCGCCGCCGCCCATGCACTACATGCCGAATGCAACCGTCGGCAATGGCGGGTGACGCGGCTGATCAATAACGCCGGCTTTGGGCGCTTCGGCGATTTCACCCGCCATACCGTGGAGGATTACGAGGCCATGATCCGGCTGAACACTGTGGCCCCGGTCGAACTCACGCGTCTCTTCCTGCCCGAAATGCGGGCGCGGGGCCATGGCGCGATCATCAATGTGGCCTCGACCGCCGCCTTCCAGCCAACCCCTTATCTGGCGGTCTATGGGGCGACCAAGGCTTTTCTGCTGTCGTTTTCGGAAGCCCTGGCGGCCGAATGCGCCGGGAGCGGCGTCCAGGTGCTGGCGCTGTGTCCTGGGGCGACCCGCACGGATTTCTTCGGCGCCGCCGGGAGGCCGGATTTTGCAACCGCAAGCCCCGCTCCCATGCAATCCGCCGAGGCGGTCGTGGATGAGGCCTTGCGGGCCCTGAGCCGCGGTCGACATCGGGTCGTCACCGGCGGGACCAACCGCCTGATGCGGCTCGCCAGCCGCCTGCTGCCAGACGGGCTGATGCTCAAGCTCTCCAGGCGGGTGATGCAGCGCTGGCTCGGGCCGGCCGATTGATTCACGGCGACCGATGGGCGGCTATAGCGATATCCGCGCGTTCATGACGGCTTTGCTAAACTCCAACCCTTTGGTAAAACCCGACCCGACTGACGATGAGCGAACTTTTCCCCCAGGGCTATGCCCACTACCTGGCCGGCGGCCTGATGATCGGCGCCGGTGTCGGCCTGCTATTCCTCCTGACGGGCCTGATCGGCGGCATGAGTTCCGTCTTCAGTTCGACCTGGTCGTATGTCAGCAAGGTCCCCTATTTTCAGGCGCCGCGCTATCTGCGCAGCCGGCGCTGGCGTCTGGTTTACGCCGCGGGACTGATCCTGGGCGGCCTGCTCTATCTCGGCCTGAGCGGCGAGACATTCCAGACCCATGTAAGCGCCTGGCGCCTGATGGTCGGTGGATTGCTGATCGGTTTCGGTGCGCGCCTCGGTAAAGGCTGCACCGCGGGGCATGGCATCTGCGGACTCGCGTCCCTGCAATGGCCATCCTTGCTGGCGGTGATGGTCTTCTTATCGACCGCCATCGGTATCGCGCACCTGATGCGCTGGTTGGGGGTGGCCTGATGCGTCATGCTCACACCCTCGCGGTTTTGCTCTGCGGCAGCCTGTTCGGCCTGGGCCTTTCGGTATCGACCATGACCCACCCGGAGGTGGTGCTCGACTTTCTGCTGTTCCGCGATCTTGGGCTGCTGCTGGTGTTGGTCGGCGCCATCGGCATGGCGCTGCTGGCTTACCAACTGGGCCCGAGGCTGATGCAAAAACCCTGGCTGGCCGACAAATTTTCCGCTCATCAATCTCAGGCAGACACCCGGACTCTGATCGGCGCGGCCATTTTCGGCCTGGGCTGGGGCATCAGCGGCGTCTGTCCTGGTCCCGCCATTACTGGCCTGGGGGTTGGCAACTGGCCGATGCTTTATGTCCTGGCGGGCATCGCCGTGGGCGCCTATGTACAAGGCCGCTGGTTTCCGCCCCGTTGAGGCGCCACTTCATAGCCATCGGGTTCAACCCGGCAAGGGTGAAACGGCATCCCCCCGATCATGGACAGGTATCGATGACCGGTACTATGCTGACCACCTTTTCCAGCCAGCTCCCAAGCGGGTCGGACTGGATCGTTCCTCCCGGCCATGCCGAACAACCGGTCCTGGCCTTAACGTGAGAGGGGTTCTCATGTCGCGTCATCTCTTTGCCATTCTGTTCCTGCTCGCCCAATTCCTGAGTCAGGTGCTGGCGGCGCCGCTTTCGCCCGCGGACATCCCCGATCCTCTGAAGCCCTGGCGCGGCTGGGCGCTCTGGAACGACAAGACCCAGCCCTGTCCGGGTCTCGCCGGCATCCAGGATGAGCGACCCTGCGCCTGGCCCACCGCCCTGAAACTGAAACTGGACGCGCATGGCGGTCAATTCGAATGGAACGTCCAAATCCATGCCGAGCAGCGGTTGATCCTGCCGGGTGACAGTGAGCATTGGCCACAATCGGTGAAAGCCGGAGGTCGGCCGATCGCCGTCACCCCCTCGGATGG
>Ga0194126_10004517_pt1 | contig 21165 bp, 21 predicted proteins | sample TA2KigC150mmetaG_FD_148641 | JGI IMG/M metagenome (GOLD analysis project Ga0194126, IMG submission 148641) | Freshwater microbial communities from Lake Tanganyika, Tanzania - TA2015035 Kigoma Deep Cast 150m | ecosystem: Environmental > Aquatic > Freshwater > Lake | place: Tanzania: Lake... | reverse complement strand
ATTCCCCCCCTTTATGTAGTTAAAAGACTTAATAACTACTTGCCACAAATACATATGCCCTCAATGTGGCATTACCCTAAGAAAACAAAAGGCTATCAATTTCTATAATCTCACGTTATTTTTAAATGCTATCAGATTATTGACGGACTGTCTATTTAAAAAACTTAATAAACCTATAAGTTTTATGCTTGAACATTGTGACGAAAAAGCTTGCTCTTAGTGGCCTTTTTATGCATAATATAAAAGTTTTTAATAACCTTCCTTATTACATAAAAAATGAAGAAAACACTTACCTATAAGAAGGCCGGTGTTGATATCGATGAAGGGGATAGGTTCGTAGAATGTATCTCTCCGATGGTCAGGAAGACATTCAGGCCCGAGGTCCTGACCGATATCGGTTCTTTCGGCGCCCTTTTCAAAATTAATACAAAAAAATACAGGAATCCGGTGCTTGTAAGCGGAACAGATGGTGTCGGCACCAAGCTCAAAATTGCCTTCATGATGGACAGGCATGATACTGTCGGGATAGACCTTGTTGCAATGTGCGTCAATGATATCCTGACCAGTGGCGCAGAACCTTTATTCCTCCTCGATTATTTTGCAACAGGCAAACTCAGGTCTGAAAAGGCGTCAGATGTCATTAAAGGTATCGTAGAAGGATGTAAAGAGGCAGGCTGTTCCCTGATCGGTGGTGAGACAGCAGAGATGCCGGGATTTTATGCAGATGATGAATATGACCTTTCAGGGTTCGCAGTAGGCATAGTTGATAAAAACAAAATAATTGATGGTTCTTCCATTAAAGAGGGAGATGCGATTATAGGCATTGCATCAAATGGTCTGCACAGTAACGGCTACTCATTGGTGAGAAGACTTTTTTTCGATATGAAGAAAACAGATGTGCATAAATATATCCCTGAACTTAAGAGTGCTCTTGGAAAAGAGCTTCTCAGGCCGACAAGGATATATGTTAAGGCATTTATGGATTTAAAGGAAAAACTGAAGATAAAGGGAATGGCCCATATAACAGGCGGTGGTATTTCCGGAAATCTTTCAAGGATTCTACCTAAAGGGCTTTCTGCTCATGTTCGATCCGACTCATGGCCTGTCCCTAAAATCTTTACTCTCATAAAACAGATGGGAGATGTCCCTGAAGAAGATATGAGAAAAACGTTTAATATGGGGATAGGGTATATTATGGTGACTTCCAAAAGTGCAGCACAAGAAGCTGTAGTTTTGCTGAAGAAATCCGGATATGCCCCCTTTTTAATCGGAAATATAGAGAAAGGAGGGAAGGGTGTTAGATATTCATAAGATCAAAGGGTTCCTGAAGAAGGCCTTTACCCCTGTTACAATAATGTTGATCCCTCACAGTAAAACCAGGCCTGTTAACTTCAAGGTTCCTTTTATAGGGATGTTTACTACTGTAGTGCTTTGCTGTTTCGGCATTGTATATGTTCTCTCAATTGCAGTAGATACCTTTGAATATTACAGAATGAAAGACAAGTTAAATTATTATTCGCAACAGTTTTTGGAATTGAACAATACCATGACAGCACTAAAAAAGGCGGAAAACGAATTCAAAAGACTTTTCTCCATGAAATCAAAGGAAAAAGTCCTTGAAAACCTCGATACCTCTGACAGTGGTTCCATTGATATGGATAACTTAAAGCAACAGATTAAGAAAACAGTTGAAAGTGTTGGAGATATAAATGATTATTTGCGAATACAAAGGGATATTTATGTTGCCACACCAAAGGGTTTACCTGTAGCTGGCAGGATTTCTTCATATTATGGACAAAGGGAACACCCGAGGAGCGGCGAAGAGAATTTCCATTCCGGTATAGATATATCTTCAAGCCCTGGAAGTCCTGTAAAGGCAACAGCAGACGGTATTGTCAGTTTTTCGGGCTGGAGCGGGGGCAGCGGAAACCTTGTTGTGCTTGAACACGGGCATGGTTTTTCAACATTCTACGCCCATAATAGGTCGATTCCTGTCAAAGTCGCGAAAAAGGTCAAAAGAGGGGATATCATCGGATATGTCGGGTCCACAGGTTATTCTACCGGCCCTCATGTTCACTATGAAATATGGAAAGATGGCAAGCCTATCAATCCTGTCAATTACCTGAAAGGGGGTAATGATGTTCCATAAAAATACAGAAAAACTTGAATCATTTATAGGAGCGAACTCTAATTTTAAAGGCGATGTTGATACAAAAGGGACTCTCAGGATAGATGGCGCCATGGAAGGAAACGTAAATGCCGATTGGGTGCTCCTCGGGGAAAAGGCATTGCTTAAAGGTGATGTTACGGCAAGGGGCATTGTTGTAGGAGGCAGGATCGAAGGAAACCTGAAGGCAAAAGAGATCGTAGAGATAAAAGCAAAGGGGCAGGTATACGGAGATGTCTCAACAAACAAACTGACGGTAGTGGAGGGAGGGCTTTTTGACGGAAAGTCTTCCATGGCAAAAGAAGAAACAAAGGTAGTCGAATTCCAGGCAAAGAAAGTATAAAAAAGCCCCGGGAAGCCGGGGCTTTAGCTTGAATGTTTTGTTCCGGCAAAAGAACTTATTCTTTATTTATTTCTTTTTGCTGCCTTTTCCGCAATTACATTTTTTGCACATAATAATTACCTCCTGTTATTTTAAAACATATTAAAATATTTTAACGTAATTCAGACCTAATTTGCAATAATAAATCTTTATCCCTGTTTTCATAACAGAACAGGAATTGATGATTGTATGCTGAAATGTTTATAATTCCAAGATATCCGGGCAAATTAAAATTATCGAATAAATTATCGAATATTTTAAACGACAATTGGGCTAAGAAAATATCATGTATACACTGAATGACATTTTAGAGCGAATTAAGAATAAAAAGAGAGACTATAGGCATTATGATTTCTCTCAAATAGAAAATATCGCCGTAATGACCTTTTTTGATTTGTCGCAGGAGTTCGACAATATCGATGATTTCTACAATTTGTGTGTAGCAATCCCAAAAGGTTTTTTCGACCTTAACGCACGTTTCTATGTAATAGATCCTAAATTAAATGCCATGCTGCTTATTGCAGGAACTGATGATCAGGGATATGAACTGAAGTCGCCTCCCCCGGATGATGTAAGACCTAATGAGAGTTCTTATTATACAGAGAAGAACAGCCTTGTATTGACTATCCGCGGGAAAAAACTTCTTATCGACCAACTCCCTTTTCGTGCAGCGGACAACATCCTTGGAATACTGGAAGTATATCCGATCGGGGAACGGGACAGACACAATGAACTTTTTTTTGAGAAGTATGCAAACCGGATCGGTTTCAATATGCATAATAAATTTCTGGCTGCAAAAAATATTGAACACCTTAGGTTTATTCGATCCCTTGTTGCTGATATTGAGCATAATGTGATTGTGCCGAATATGGTATACAGGCTCTTCCTGAAGAGACTTAATGCGAAAATAATGAAAAACGTAGAAATAGAAAAACTTCTTTCAGATTACTCGGATCATAAGGTCTATGATGATACTGATATGGAAAAACTTTTAAAGGAATTACAGGAAGTGAATCAGGGGTTAACAGGGGAATTGGAGAATATTGAGAAACACTATAAGAATATGAGCCTGTTCCTTGAAACGCTCTTCAGAAGAAGTCATTTTGATCATGGCAAGCTGATACTTCGCACTAAGGCATGCAATATGAAAAATGATGTTGTTCAGCCTCAATTGGAACGTTACGTGGAACAATTCCGGAAGGCAGCTATTTCAATAGATGACCGTCTAAGCGGCATTCCGGATGAAGAGGTCATAAGCGTTATAGACGTAGGCCTGATAGCTCAGGTCTATGCAAATCTTTTTACTAATGCGCTTAAATACACCCAGGAAATAATTTCCGAAACAGGAGAGAAGAAAAAGTATATATCTTATGGCCGCGAGACAGTTAAAGATTTTTTTGGAAATGAAAGAGATGGCATAAAATATAATGTTTTCAGCACCGGAACACACATCCTTGATGAGGAACGGGAAAAGATATTCGAGGAAGGATATCGCGGCAAGAATACCATGAACAGACCCGGGACAGGACATGGTCTGACTTTTATAAAAAATGCCATAGAGATACATGGCGGGGTGGCCGGTTACGAGGCAACACAATACGGAAACAATTTCTACTTTATTATTCCCGGATCGAATTGAGTAATAATTTACAGTCAGGCAGGGCCGATTTTCTTCTAACCCTCATTATTTACAGATTTTCTCATATATTGACAGGTCTTAGTGTTTGAGCGGATTTATTTTGCAGATACTCAGACAGTATGTATTTGATAATAATGAGGCAAAATCCCTCGCAGGGAGGAACGACCGAGAATGAGCTCAAACACTAAGACCTGTTATGGAAAGCATTGGTTATGAATCCGGGCTAAATTCCCCAGAATGAAGGCAAAGGTTTTTTATAGCCTCTGTCGGAAGCAAGGATATCAAGATGCAATGTCGTAATGTCTTCTAACTCAGGGCATGGTTCATGATCAAGTTTTCGCGAATCAACTGTCTTAATGTATTGTTTGCATTTATCGCATAAATCTATCCTGTAAGCTTCCTGTCCTTCAGCATGGAGATACTGAAGTTTCTTATGGTCGCTATTCTCGCAGAAAGGACATTTCAGGCGTTCCCCGGGCCATTGAAAGTCACAAAAAGAGCAGATCAGATATCTTTGGCCATTTTCTTTCAGTTCAGACATATACGGCGGGGAACCGCAGATGGGGCAATATCCCATCAGCCATTTTTTGAAGTCAATATGATCCTTTAGTATCTCTACATTGGCATGAATGTATGGCTGAATGCTTACATGAAGCAGAAATTTTAATATGGTTTTTTCTATATTAAACTCTTTGGATATCCTGTCAATTAAAGAATCATCGTAAAATCCCTTTAACAATTCCTTAAGATTGAAAGCATTGATCGTTATTGCTTCCTCTATGGCCTGAATATTATTCTTCATAGTTTCATTTGTGTTCTTCCCTATACGGCAGATCAACTCAAAGAGTTGCACCGAGGAGGTGATATCAATGATAAAATCCTTTTTTTCGATTAATGGGAACCCCTCTTTCATCTGAAAGGGTTTTATATCATTTTTTATCTGAACAGGTTTGATATCTAATTTCGGCCTGATACTTTCCTGCTCTTCCATGACCTTCTCATAAAAATCAAGGACATCTCCGTAAGCAGGATTCTTTTTTCTGTGATACTCAATCAGTTCCTTTATTTTTATCAAAGTTTTATTCATACGAAAAACTGAACTTTTGATTCGTTTTATTATAACCGAAACCCCCGGACTTTAATTCGAATCAATTAAATCATAAAACGGCTTGTCCCGATATGTATCGAAACAAGCCGTTTTAATTATTCTTCAGACAGCGCTATCCGACAAGCGCCGGCTCTGCAAGTTTTTTCAATGATGCAATCACTGTTGTATCTTCTGCTGATGCAAACTTATGGTATTTCTTGGGGTCGTCTGTAACAAGAAAGATAGTACGGACAAACTCGAAATTGAGGAGTTCTGCCTTAGGATAAACTGCTTTAACTGCATTTAATGTTTTCTGGGCCATATCAATCATCTTGTCACGGTCCCCAAAATTCATAGCGCCTGTAGGGCATGTTTTGACACATGCCGGAAGCAGTCCCTCTTTAATCCTGTCAATACACATGGTGCATTTTGCCATCCCCTGAGTCTTCTCGTCCCAGCGCGGAATATCCCACGGACAGGCTGACCTGATTTCACTGAAATCTTTTGCCTTAACCTTTATCTTTGGATTAAAAAGAATAGCGCCTGTTGCTTCATCCTTTGTTATTGCCTGTATCCCCATTGACTCGGCAACCACCATGCAAGGAGCTGTTGAGCAATGCCTGCACTGATCCGGGAAGAAATACCATCTTGGTTTTCCATCAACCTCCAGTTCACTGAAACGTACCAATTTATATGTAGAATATGAAAGATCATCAGGATTTTGATGGCTTCCCTTCTGGACTGTTTTGGTTGCCGGATTCATATTCCACTGCTTACAGGATATCTGGCATCCTCTGCAAGCAGTACATTTTGTCGTATCTATGAAAAAAGATTTATCTGCCATTGTGTATCACCTCCCTTAAGCTTTCTTGCTCTTTTTAGCCGGTTGAGCAGTTAGTTTTGTTACATTGGCCATGAATGCCTTGGATTCCGGTATCATGGTATTCGGATCGCCGATTGTAGGAGTCAATAAATTGACACTCTCTCCCCCATCCTTTGGTTGCAGCCATCCATAATGCCAGGGAAGTCCTATTTGGTGAACAGTCTGGCCGGCTATTGTAAATGGCTTGAGACGAAGCGTTACGATGGCTACAGCTTCGACTTTACCTCTTGATGTTTCGACAATTACACGATCTCCATTCTGAATGCCCCTGAGTTTTCCCAGTTCAAGGCTCATCTCACAGAACATTTGAGGCTCTGCTTCAACAAGCCATGGTAACCAACGGGTCAAAACCCCTGTCTGCCAATGTTCGGTTACCCGATATGTAGAGCAGACAAAAGGATATTTTGGATCACATGTTGTAAAGGTATCAGCAGCTCCTTCAAAAATCTTTATAACAGGATTGATTCTCTGACTGGACATGATGTTCTTTTCGATCGGGCATTCCAAAGGTTCGTAATGTTCAGGGAATGGCCCATCCTTTAGACCAGGTCCGAAGATAGAGGCAACTCCATCGGGTTTCATGATAAAGGGATAGACTCCCTCTGTCCCCATAGGAGGCGCAGGTCCGTCAGGCACATCGCCCAACCATTTTTTATTGACAGCGTCCCATTTAAGGATAGCCCTTTCAGGATCTCTGGGATTACCGTCAACATCTACAGACGCACGATTGTAAATGATCCTCCGGTTGACCGGCCATGCCCAGGACCATTGAGGGTAGAGCCCCAGCCCCGTCGGATCATCCTTCTTCCTGCGCGCTGCCATATTGCCTGCCTCAGTATAACTGGCTGAATATATCCAGTTTCCGCATGAGGTTCGGCCATCGTCCAGCAGGAATACAAAACTCGGCACCAATGTCCCTTTTTTGTATTCTTTCTTATCTACGGGGTGTTCTTTTATGTCTTCAAGGAAATAACCGTTAATCTCTTTGGCCACTTTATGAATATCAAATTTGCCGTTAGTCTCATAATCCCATTTTAAATTCATGATCGGATCAGGGAAGGCTCCCTTTTCTTTTTTATAAAGTGCCTGAACTTTTTTGAACAAATCGTAGATTATTTCACCATCAGGCATCGCATCACCGGGAGGGTTTGCAGCTTTCCAGCGCCACTGCATCCATCTGCCGCTGTTGCTGATGCTTCCCTCTTTTTCGAGAAATGCCGCGCATGGCAACTGAAAGACTTCGGTTTTTATTTTCTTGGGATCCAGGCCGGGACCTTGCCAGAATGAACCTGTTTCACTATCGAAGACATTCACATTCACCATCCAGTCGAGCTTTGCTAAGGCCTGGCGGACTTTTCCTGCATTTGCGCTCGAACAGGCAGGGTTCATGCCCCAGGAAAAGAAACCTGTAAAAGCGCCATTATACATCTGATCGAAGAGGTTCAGCCAGGAAGCGTCCTGTGCTTTGTCAAGTTTTGGAAGCCACGCATATCCGAAATCATTATCTTTTGTTGCTTTATCTCCGTAGAAGGATTTTAGGAGACTTGCTATATATTTTGGACGGTTCTTCCACCAGTTAACGCTCCTTGGGTCTTTGGTAGAAGGTGTTGTTTTGTTGTAATCCTCAAGTTTTGCCCATTGTTCCCTGGGTGTGGGCATATATCCGGGAATGATATGGAACAACAAAGCTGCGTCTGTTGATCCCTGAACATTGGACTCACCCCTCAGGGCATTAATCCCGCCGCCTGCAATGCCCATGTTGCTGAGCAGGATCTGTATAATCGACATTGCGCGAATATTCTGGACGCCGACAGTATGCTGGGTCCATCCCATTGCATAAAGAACTGTGCCGGCTTTATTTGGGGCGCTGGTAGAGGCGTATGCCTTATATACTTTTTCAAGATCTTCCTGGGGTGTTCCGGTGATTGAAACCACTTTCTCAAATGTGTACCGTGAATAGTGCTTCTTAAGAAGCTGAAAGACGCACCGTTCATTCTGTAATGTCATGTCCCGTTTCGGGACGCCATTTTCATCTTTTTCCAGAGCCCAGGTTGATTGATCATATGACCTTTTTGTCGGATCATACCCTGAGAAAAGACCATCATCAAAGCTGAATTTGGGATTTACAATAAACGAGGCATTCGTGTAGTTTTTTACAGAGAATTCATCGTAAAGGTTATTGTCGATTATATATTTGATCATACCGCCGAGGAAGGCAATATCAGTTCCTGAACGCAGCCGGACAAAAATATCTGCCTTTGCAGAGGTGCGGGTATACCTCGGATCAACATGGATAAAGGTCGCTCCCTTGTTTTTTGCTGCCTGTATCCACTTAAAGGAAACCGGGTGGTTTTCTGCAACATTGCTTCCCATGTTCAGGATGACGTCAGCATTGCGGAAATCAATATAATGGTTTGTCATTGCACCGCGACCGAACGACTCTGCCAGAGCCGCTACAGTTGCGCTGTGTCATATACGTGCCTGATGTTCAATATAGATGAGGCCGAGTGACCTCAGGAATTTCTGATAGAGCCAGCATTCCTCGTTATCCATAGCAGCGCTTCCAACAGAGGCGATGCCATTGGTCCTGTTTACCACTTTGCCGTCTGCATTCTTCTCCATGAAGCTCTTATCGCGGCTCTTCTTGATATTTGAGGCAATTCTACCCAATGCCCATTCCCAGGCGACCTCTTTCCATGTATTGCTGTAAGGAGCGCGATACCGTACTTTGCTGAGGCGCTTCTCATTGACAGCTATCTGATAAGATGATGCGCCTTTTGCGCATAAGGCGCCCTCGCTTATCGGATGATCAGGATCTCCCTCGGCATTGATGACCTTCCCGGATTTATCAGTAGATACCAGAATCCCGCATCCTACTGAACAGAAACAGCAAACAGTAGGAGTTTCCTTAGCGCCTTTAATCCGGAGTTCAGTTCTGAGTTCGGCGGCATAAACATAGGCAGGCGTCAGATCAAATCCTAACCTGCTCAATGTTAAACCGGCTGCAGTTATACCCGAGACTCGCAAAAAATCTCTGCGTGTTAAAACCTTCATAAATCCCCCTTTCTTTAAGTTATTTAAATATATAAACTAAGCCATCAAAAACATTGTGAATTCTAAAATATGCTGCAATTTCATACTATGTATTATTTATACTCATTATACAATATATATCGTATATCATATGTAAAAATAGATGTCAAGTTAATATAATTTATTTATAAATAAATCATTATTATATTTACCCAAAAAATGCATTTAGATAAAACCACAGAGTTCACAGAGGTATTTTAAACTTTAAAAAGACTTTTAATTTCAAGCAATTCTCTGTGTCCTCATGTTATATTTTTGAAATCAATTAAGACTCAATCTTGCATAAAATAGTGCACAGAGAAAATTATAAAAACTGATAGTTTCTCTTTTATTATTAAATTGTTTCTCCGAGTCCTCTGTAGTTAATTGTATTATTCGGGTTAATATTACATATGCTGCATTCATGGGTTTTCCTGTCGCTTCTTTCAGCATTTGCTCTTGCAACGAGTGATGCGCTTACCAAAAAGGCATTGAACGGTAACAACGAGTATCTTGTCGCCTGGTTCAGACTATTTTTTTCAGTTCCTTTTCTTGTAATCCTCCGGCTGTTCATTCCTGTGCCGAGACTCGATACAGAGTTTTATTTAGCATTCGGATGTGCATTGCCCCTTGAGATAATAGCAATGGTTTTATACGTTAAGTCATTGAAGTTATCTCCGCTCAGCCTGACGCTTCCATTTCTCTCTCTTACCCCTTTATTTTTAATACTTGTATCTTACGTGATACTTGGGGAAAAGGTCTCATTTAAAGGCGGAGCCGGTATTTTCCTGCTTTTAGCAGGAAGTTATATCCTTAACCTCCGGGAAATACGAGGAGGTATTTTAAAACCGTTCAGATCCATGATCCGGGAGAAAGGTTCAGTTTTGATGATCGGCGTAGCCATTATTTATAGTATCACTTCATCTTTGGGAAAAATGGCTATTCAACATTCATCACCTTTGTTTTTTGGAACCACATACTTTATAGTATTGACCATTGTTTTTGCTCCCATAGCTTTAATAATGGGCAGAAGAGATATCAGAAAATTTATCGGAGACAAAAAGTATAAAAATCTTTTTACTCCGGGATTTTTTTATTCGATAATGATAGCCTCTCATATGCTGGCGCTTAGTCTGACGAAGGTCGCATATATGATGTCACTCAAAAGGACAAGTGTAATAATAGGCGTCATATATGGATATGTTTTATTCAAAGAAAAAAATATCAGAGAGAGGCTTGCAGGAGCTATAATAATGTTTATCGGCTTTGTAATGATCGTAACAGCTTCATAGATTTTATAATATAAGCAGATGGAAATTACTGAGAAAACGAGCACAGCGAAAGGTATAATCAAAGCGCTCGGGCTTGTCTTTGGAGATATCGGAACAAGTCCTATATATACTGTAACAGTAGTTTTTCTGCTCCTTCAAGCCACAAAAGAGAATATTATGGGTGTTGTCTCTCTCATAGTATGGACACTGACAGTTCTTGTGACAATCCAGTTTGGATGGCTTGCTATGAGCCTCAGTATAAGAGGTGAGGGCGGTAAAATTGTGCTTAAAGAGATTTTACAGCCACTCCTCAAATCTAAGAGTAGTGTTGGTTTTGTATCACTCATAGCGATAATAGGCGTTTCACTGCTTATCGGTGACGGTATTATCACACCAGCCATCAGCATAATGAGTGCAGTAGAAGGTTCTGTCCTGATCCCCGGCCTTGAGGGTCTTTCTAAAACCACAATCGTGATTATCTCGATGATTATCGCCATAGTTCTCTTTATTTTTCAGAAAAGAGGGACAGAGAAGGTAGCAGGCGCATTTGGCCCAATAACCGGAATATGGTTTGTATCACTTGCTTTATCCGGCATAGTTGCAATATCAGAAGCGCCGGAAATGCTTGGCGCCTTGAATCCATACTGGGGGGGGAAATTTCTCTATGAGAATGGTTTAATGGGATTTATTGTTCTTGGACAGATTATGCTCTGTGCTACAGGCGGCGAAGCCTTGTATGCAGATATGGGGCATCTTGGAGGAAAACCCATCAGACAGGCATGGGTGGGGGTATTCATTGCATTGATATTGAATTATTTGGGACAGGGAGCTTTTCTGATAAACCATCCTGAAGCAAAAAATATTCTCTTTGAGATGGTCTTTTATTATGCAAAAGCTCTTTACGTGCCCTTCCTGCTTCTCAGCATCTCTGCAACTGTCATCGCTTCCCAGGCCATGATAAGCGGAACCTTCTCGATGGTATACCAGGGAATAACCACAAGGCTTATGCCTATGTTTAAGATCGATTATACTTCCGTAGAACTCAAATCTCAGATATATATAGGTTCGGTAAACTGGTTTCTGCTTTTTGCAGTTCTTTTTATTATGGTGGAGTTCGGGGAATCAAGCCGTCTTGCTGCTGCCTATGGACTTGCTGTTATAGGAACCATGACACTTACAGGCATTCTCATGACATGGATTTTTTATCTGAAGAAAAGGAAAATACTTGCGTTTGTTGCGCTTTTAGTAACAATTGTCGATGCAGCCTATCTTGGAGCAAATTTCTATAAAATCCCCCATGGAGGCTACTGGTCCCTGGTACTTGCATTTATCCCTTTTTTAATGATAATCCTTTATACGCAGGGCCAGAAGAGACTTTACAAGATGATGGATTTCATGACTCTGGAAGATTTTCTGCTTAAATTTACAAGAGTATATGCGACAACTGCCAGGATTAAAGGCACAGCTCTGTTTCTCATAAAGGATGTAAAAGACATCCCTTTCTATGTAACACAGACAATGTTCTTTCATGGGTTGATTTATGAGGACAATATCTTCGTTTCAATAATCAAAAGAGATGATCCCTTCGGCGTTATAGGCTTCTTCAAAGAAGATATTGCGAAAGGTCTCAGGGTCTTTGAGATGCAGATGGGGTATATGGAAATAATAGATGTTGAAGAAATCATGAGAGAACAGGGGATAGAAGAAAGGGTTGTGTTTTACGGGCTTGAAGATATTACTGCCAGGAATCCGGTCTGGAAGATATTTTCTCTAATCAAAAAAATCACTCCGACATTTATCAAGTTCTATAATTTCCCGTCAAAGAAACTTCACGGTGTATTTACAAAAGTATCGATGTAAACTTTTTCAAAATACATGAGAGCCCGCGAAACATTACAATCTGCAAGAGAGTTGCTCGAAATGTCCGGTCTCAATGATGCTGACAGGGAGGCAGAGTTTATTGTATCCCACTGTCTCGGAATCGACAGATTACATCTTTATAAAGAGGACCCTGATATCCCTGAAAAAATTCTTTTGCAAATATATGAATATCTCCGGAGAAGGGCAGCGAGAGAGCCGCTTCAATATATCCTTGGATATGCGGAATTCCATGGATTGAAAATTAAGGCAGGCCCTGGCGTCCTTATACCGAGGCCGGAGACAGAATTGATGGTGGAAGAAGCTTTAAGAATATTAAGAAATATAGGCAAAGGTAAAGGAACAGAGAAAAAATCTGATAATACGAAAATCCTTGATCTCTGCACCGGCAGTGGTTGCATTGCACTTGCCCTTGCCGGAGAATTTCCTGATGCGGAGGTTTACGGAACTGATACGTCAAAGGTTGCAATCCGTTATGCAGAGGAAAATGTTGATAGAAACAGGATAAAAAATGTAACATTTTTAAAAGGCAACCTGTTTGATCCGCTGAAAAACTTAGATAACAAATTTGACGTAATCATCTCAAACCCGCCTTATATTAGAAGGGCTGACATGATAAATTTACAGCCGGAGATAAAGGACTGGGAGCCGGTGGAAGCGCTAAATGGAGGTGAAGACGGCCTTGATTATTACAGAATAATAATCCCGGAATCAAAGAATTATCTGAAAGAGCATGGATATCTTGTGCTGGAGATTGGTATAGGTCAGTCAGATGAAGTAAAATGGATGGCAGAAGAAGCAGGTTTTCAGGATATAATAGCGATCAGGGATTATTCAGGGATTGAGAGAATATTAATAGCGAATAAAGGTTAATGAATGAGCATTATTGACGAAAACAGACGGCTTGAAGAACTTGACAGGGAATTTATCTGGCATCCTTTTACCCAGATGAAAGAGTGGCTTGAAGAAAAACCGATAATTATCTCTGAAGGGAGAGATTGTTTCATTAAGGATATTTACGGACAATGGTATCTTGACGGGGTTTCATCTTTGTGGGTGAATATCTTCGGTCACAGAAAAAAAGAGATAGATGATGCAATAAAGGAACAGCTTGATAAAATCAGCCATAGCACACTGCTTGGATTAAGCAATGTGCCTGCAATAAAACTCGCTGAAAAGCTGGTGCAAATAGTTCAAAAGTCATTTACAACTATTCCTACTTTGAATAATGCAGAAGAGGCCGAATTGAATTCTGCTAATCCCCCCATCCCCCCTTTTCCGCACTCTGGCGGATTCGCCGAGGCGAAAGAAAAGGGGGGCAAGGGGGGATTTGATAATAAGGGATTGAGTAAGGTTTTTTACTCGGACAATGGTTCAACTGCTGTTGAAGTCGCTCTTAAAATGGCATTCCAGTACTGGAAGAACAAAGGAATCAGCGGAAAAAATGTCTTTGTCTCCCTTAAGAATGCATATCATGGTGATACCATAGGCGCTGTCAGCGTTGGTGGTGTGGATATATTCCATGAGGCATTCGGGCCTTTATTATTCAAAACATACAAGGCTCCCTCACCATACTGTTACCGGTGCGACCTTGGGAAGGAATATCCGGATTGTAAAACTGTCTGCCTTGATAAACTGGAGGAGATATTCAGGGAACATTCAGAGGAAATTGCAGGATTTATTATTGAGCCATTGATGCAGGCGGCAGGAGGGATGATAGCCTCTCCTCCCGGATACCTTGCAGGGGCAAGAGAGTTATGCAGCAAGTATGGGATTCTCATGATTGCTGATGAGGTTGCAACAGGCTTTGGAAGAACAGGGAAGATGTTTGCCTGTGAGCATGAACATGTGGCGCCGGATATTATATGTCTTTCAAAAGGCATCACAGGCGGGTACATGCCACTTGCGGTAACACTTGCAACAGATGAAATATATAATGCATTTCTTGGAGAGTTCAAAGACTTAAAGACATTCTTTCACGGACACTCGTATACAGGCAATCCCCTTGCATGCGCTGCAGCAATCGCCTGCCTTGATTTATTCGAAAAAGAACAGGTTTTAAAACATCTCGAAAAGAAAATAGAAATCCTCGAAACATGGCTTAAAGAGGTATCGCATCTCAAGCATGTGGGGGATGTGAGAAATGCAGGACTAATGGCTGGAGTAGAACTGGTAAGGGATAAAAGAACAAAAGAACCGTATGACCGGGAAGAAAAGACAGGATGGCGTGTTGCATATCACGCAAGGAAAGACGGGGTTTTTATCAGGCCTCTCGGGAATGTCATAGTTATCATGCCGCCATTAAGCATCAGTGAACAGAATCTCAGGCAACTGCTGACAGTTATAAAAGATTCCATCATTGAAATAACAGAGCGATCATAACTATTTTCTCTAAAAATAGGGGAGTGCATAAATGAGTAAAAAAACCATAGCAATTTTATTTTTTTTATTGCTCACTCCTGTAATTCTCTATCTCCTCTGGCCATCCGATGAAAGCAGGATAAAAAAGCTTTTTAAGGAAGGCTCTGCAGCGATCGAAAAGGAAGACCTTGAGGCAGTGATGTCAAAAGTCTCTTTTAATTATCAGGATGAATACGGGTTTAACTATCTCTATATAAAGAAAATGATGAAACATGTCTTTCAGCAGATGAGTGACATTAAGGTAGAATATGAGAATCTCAGGATAAATGTTGCTGATAAGACTGCCACAGCAGCTATGGATGTTATGGTATTAGCAACGATCAGCGGCAATACAGGCTATGTATTGGGCGACCTGGCAAAACCTGCTCACCTGAAGTTTACACTCGAAAAGGAGAGGTCTAAATGGTCTGTTATAAAGACAGAAGGCCTCCCGCCATTTAATTTTTAGAGAAAGAGTCGTATAATAATTGATATGCCGAAGTGGCGGAACTGGCAGACGCGCTAGGTTCAGGGTCTAGTAGTCGCAAGGCTGTGCGGGTTCAAATCCCGCCTTCGGCACCAAGCTGACGTCTATGAATACCAATTGTTATTTCTTATGCTTTAGTTCCTTATAATCCTCGTTTCGATTAAGTATAAGGCCGACTTTTACGGTTTTGTTCTTTTCGTCTACTGCATAGATAATGCGATATTCCCCCTGGTCGACGCGGCACCCCTTAAAGCCTGCATAAGTGAAATTCTGTAGCTTTTTACAGTCCTGAGGCTTTGGGTTTCTCCTGAGAGACAGGATTTTAACAAACACCTGTCTCAGGATCTTTGCGTTAGACATACCAAAATCTTCGAGTCTTGAGAGAGCATCCTCTGAAATGTCGAGCTTATAGCTCAATTTTCAGCCTATTTGCTGCTTCTTCGAGGGACACAAACTTCCCCTTTTTTAAGGACTTTTCAAGCAGCCTGGATTCGTACATATCTTCCAGTGTTTCAAGCTTCATGTACTCTTCATATCCAATGACGACTGCAGCAGGCCTGTTGTGCTTTGATATTACTGTGCGCTCTTTTTTATACTCAGCGTCAGTAACGACCCGGGACAGTTTCGCTTTTGCATCAGCGAGGCTTATGGCTTTCATAAAATCACCATCCTTATATTAATCTGGTTGCATTCTATTATAGTCTAAGTGGTCATAATAGTCAAATCAAACGGCTGGACACTGCGAACAAAGGCGACAAAAGTTAGGGCCAGTACGAAGCATATATTTTGGTTCCTTTGGAAATATCCAGGAAAGATGTCCTCCTGGAATAAACGCTCACCTATTGCATTTGAGATTGCGGATGTCAGCCACGACTGTTGAATTTGGGGGGCTGTTTCCGCCGCAACATTTCTTCATCAACTCAACATATAGGATGACGCTCACTCGATGCAGACTTGTCATGTAAATGTTGATTGTCAATAAGCTTGGAATTTGAGAATTAACATTCGCAAGATGCGACTGACTCCTTCAAGTTGTTTCTTATTTATGAGCAGAAATTACAACAAACAATCCCTCTCCGTGTCCCCCTCTTATTGGCTCTAAAACATTTATACTATCTGGCTTATGAAAGATTGTTTGTAGAATATGCAAATCATTGAAGCCCGATACTCTGAGCCATTCCAAAACCTGATTGACTGAATAGAAGTTGGCATATTTAAAGTACTTGCTCTCTTCCTTCTTTGCTTCATACAATTTGCCAAGAGGACTGTCTTTGTCGAGCATGCCGATGATGATCTTCCCGTCAGGGCGAAGGATTCGTCTAATTTCTTTCAATGCCTGCTGTGGATCATCGAGGAAGCAGATTGTTGTGACCATCAAGGCAAAATCAAATGTGTTATCATCGAAGGGCAGATTCTCCGCCTTTGCATCGTATATTGTCATCCCTCTGCTTCTGGCAATGTCAGACATTGCTTTTGAAGGTTCAACCCCAACGGCAATACCAAAGGGGATCGAAAACCTTCCCGTGCCCGCTCCTATTTCAACCCCTCGGCCATTTTGGGGCAGAAGCTTCCTCACTGCCTCCAGTTCTGACTTATAGACCCATGGATGGACGTCAAACCATTCGTCATACTCATCAGAATATTTATCGAATACATCAATCTTTGCCGTCATCGCTATAATTTCCCCATATCGGGTCTTTACCGAACTGTTTTGCCCACAGTTCCTCGGGAGACATATATTTCTCAACTTCTTCTTTGGAAAAAGAGAATCGATACTGTTCGCAATAATCCATTAATGTCTTATATGCTTTGATTATTTCTATTGTTTTTTGCTTCCGGATGGCCTTGTTCTTCTTGCCTAAATCAGGATGCCATTTCTTGAGCAATTCCCGATACGCGGACTTGATTTCTTTTAATGTCGCGAACTCGGGCAACTCCAGGGTTTGTCTCGCCTTTGTTATTTCTTCATACTTCCCCATGGGGCGCCTCAAGGAACATCCCCGGGAGCGCCGGAAGTCTTTCCCCTCTTTGAGCGGTAGAAAGCTATCAGTTTCTTTACAGTAATTGGAAAGATTCCGATGAGAACAAACGAGATAATCAGACTCGGAGAGAGAATCCCTTTGACGGACTCAATCTTTGCCAGTTCTTTCCCGGCATTCACAAAGACCATAGTTCCCGCAAGCATCCCTATCTGAGATACCCAATAGAACTTGAAAAGCGGCATCTTTGTAACACCCATTGCGAGGTTGATCAGCCAAAAAGGAAATACCGGTATCAACCTGAGTGTGAACAGATAAAATGCCCCTTCTTTTTCAATCCCTTCATTAATCTTTGCAATTTTGTCTCCGAATTTATTCTGTATCCAGTCCCTTAAAAGAAACCGGGAAACAAGACATGCCAGTGTAGCGCCGATAGTGCTTGCAAAAGAGACAACGACTGTCGCCGTCCAGAAACCGAACAGCGCTCCTCCGGCAATACCTAACGGAGAGGCGCCCGGCAGGGAAAGAGAAGTTGTGAGAACGTAAATAATGAAATAGCCTGCTATAACCATAAGCGAGTGATCTCTGTAGAGAGCTTTCAATGTATCTAATGATCCCTTCAGATACGAAAGGGTGAGGTACTGGTCGAGTCCAAATACCTTAACCGCAACGATTAATCCGGCAATCACTATCAGAATGACTATTTTCTTTAGCTTCATGCGGTTCACTCTCCTAATGCCTTTTTCATTCTTGGCAGAAATTCTTTTCCTGGAACATAGTCAACAATCTGTAATTCCTTTATTTCATTTCCTTCAGAATCAAGGAATATCACAGTCGGGACACCCTTCACATCATATTTCTTCAAGAGTTGCAGAACATCAGGTTTGGCTTCTTTTGTGACGTCAACCTTGATCATGCTGAATTTGTCAGCTTCTTTTACTACATCCTTATCGTGGAATGTCTTTTTGTCCAATTCTCTGCAGGGCGTGCACCAGTCTGCGTAGAAGTCGATTATTATTGGTTTCTTGGCTGATATTGCTTCTGTGAATACTTCCTGAGAATATGGCTGCCAGGACACCCCTGCCCCCCGTAAGAGAACAGACCCTGCAAGAGAGAGACACAATACTATCGCTAAAATACCGACAGTTCTTTTTATCATGATGAAAGTCCGAAAGTTTTTCCCTGTTTTACTTATAAAACCAAGATGGACACCTGCTGCCAGAGCAATTAAAGCCAGTATAAAGGTTCCTGTGTCATGTCCCGGGATGAGCGGTTTTACAAAATACACGGCCATGGCAAGCATAATCCAGCCGAATAAAGTTCTGATCCATATCAGCCATTCACCTGAACGGGGAAGCTTGCTGAGATTTCCGGCAAATATTGATAGAATGAACAATGGGAGTCCGAGACCGATACTTAGCGTAAAAAATATGAGAAAGCCGTAAAGAGGATCGCCTTTCTGGGCAACCAAGGTCAGAAGCCCTATAATGAATGGTCCGATGCAGGGAGCGGCAACGATGCCGATTGTGAGTCCCATAAAGAGTGACTGAGTATAGCCCGTATGGGATTTTGATACGGCGGAGCTCATAAAACTCGGCAGCCGAAGTTCCCATAACCCAAAAAAGTTAAGAGCCATAAGGAGCAGTACAGTTGACACAGAAATAAGCACAGCCGGATGCTGAAGCAATGATCCCATGAGTTTTCCGGTCAATGCTGCTGAAACTCCTATGGCTGAATTCATAACCGATAGTCCAAGGATATAGAGAAGCCCGTGGAGGAGAAGATATCCCTGCCGTTCGCCCGTTTCACTTCGTCCCCCAAAATAGGAGGCGGTGATTGGTATCAGTGGATACACACAAGGAGTAAGATTGAGTGCTATCCCTCCCAAAAATACTCCAAGGAGCGTCAGGATGAAGCCTGTCCCAACAACCGCCGAAATACCTTTCTGTCTTCCGGACGCTCCATAAGATGCCTGCCCTGACTCAAAAGGCAAACCCATCTCCTTCCACGCCGGAAGGCCCTGGGCAAAACGGTATACATTCTTATATCCAAGTTTTACAGCCAAACTGGCTGCGCCGTGGCTTCTCACTCACGTTAAGCCGTCTCAGTAAAAGACAAACTTCTTATCCTTTTCAGGGCCAAGCAGTTTTTTCATATCAGAGCGCATCATGGGAGAGTACTGATTCCACCATATGGGAGCAAAACCAATATGTAATGATCCCTTAATGTGCTGCATCTGATACGACCACTCCTGTCTTACATCAACAAAAAGAAAAGCTTCTAAATCCTTGAGATATTCTCTCTGAAGTTCCTCAGGAGTTACAAGCTGATAGCCTCCCTTTTTTGCTTCAGCAACAACTTTGTCCCAGGCATTTGCAGGATTTTGAGTTTCTGATCGTGCCTGAGTAGCATGGATCAGAAAAAGGAACAATATAAAACCCATATGCACTATTCTTTTCATACTCTTGCCCCCTGTTCTTGTACCAAAATGGTTGTCGTATCCGATAACTTTATCTGATGTATGAAATGCAACTCCTAAGTAAGCTTTTCTATAACTGCTTTCTCAATGTCTTCATAAGTGGGTTCGCTGCCAAGCAATGTGTCATCAACTGCGATATTGGGTGGCTTGATTGCATCGCCCTTATGACCGAAACCCAGAAAACCGGAGTAAACGGTTTCAAACTCCACCTTATCCGTATATTTTTCTTTGACCCTCCCGGCCAAAGCACAGAGATTAGTTCAACGTTTCCCTGCAGGCCGGTTGGAATATACAGTTATCTTGACCATACTGTTTTCCTCCTTATCTTTTCCGTTCGCCCGGATATACCCCCTTTTTCGTAACAGGACAGCACGCTGGTCTGGGAAGGGATTCACAGTAATCCTTACGGAGAAGTTCAAGAAGCTCAGGAATCAGCGGATTCACGAGAAAATAGCATCTGAGCCTGCCATCCATATAGTAGTCAACAACTCCAAAATGCCTGAGCAGGGTAAAATGCTGGGATATGTTCGATTGTCGTATCTCAAGAAATTCCTCAAAATCACTCACACATTTCACACCCTTTGCCAGTTCTTCAAGGATTCTGATTCTTACAGGGTGTGCAATCACCTTTAATATGTCCACCTTCTGTCCCAATGAAAGCATTGATCCCTCCATATTAATATATTCTTATATTTGAATATATTAATATATATTTATTTTGTCAAGAAATTTTATTAAACTTATTTATGATGAGAAAAAACATTTTTGATTTAATGCGATTATTTCTAAAACTCGGCACTGTTGCCTTTGGCGGTCCAGCTGCCCATATTGCCATTATGGAAGAAGAGGTTGTAAACAGGAGAAGATGGCTTACAAGAGAACATTTTCTTGACCTTATTGGAGCGACAAACCTTATACCGGGGCCTAACTCGACCGAGATGGTTATGCATATCGGATATGTCAGGGCCGGCCTTTCCGGTCTCATAGTTTCAGGCCTGTCGTTTATCCTGCCTGCAGTAATAATTACTGGCATCTTTGCATGGGCATATATGAAATTTGGCGCATTACCCCAGGTTTCACACTTCCTGTTCGGTATAAAACCTGTTGTCATATCCATTATCCTTGTGGCTGTTGTGCGATTAGGAAAAACAGCAGCAAAGACAGCTTCTTTAACTATTTTAGGCAGCGGTGTAGCAGTAGCGTCACTATTAGGAATTAACGAAGTGTTCGCCCTACTTCTGGGCGGTGTAACTGGCATCATCCTGTATACATTCAGAAATAAAACATACAAAAACATTACCGGCTGGTTTGTTCTCACCTCTCTTCAAACAACAGGCCTTTTGATAGACGGCAATACAACTGCGGTCGCTACAGTTTCTGCTGCGGGTGTAGCCGGAGTATCCCTCTGGAAACTCGGGCTATTCTTTCTGAAGATAGGATC
>Ga0194126_10004506_pt1 | contig 21189 bp, 8 predicted proteins | sample TA2KigC150mmetaG_FD_148641 | JGI IMG/M metagenome (GOLD analysis project Ga0194126, IMG submission 148641) | Freshwater microbial communities from Lake Tanganyika, Tanzania - TA2015035 Kigoma Deep Cast 150m | ecosystem: Environmental > Aquatic > Freshwater > Lake | place: Tanzania: Lake... | reverse complement strand
AGGACGGCCTGCGGCTGCTGCCTCCGAACGCCCCGGAGTGGGACGAAGCCTCTCACACCGTGGCGTGGGACTTGCAGGCGCACAAGGCGGGGGACGAGGTCTCGGCGATTGCTGTGCAGTGTCGCGCAGGCGCCGCTGGCGACGCCCATCTGATCGTGGAGTCCATCGAGTTGGCGGACCGCCCCCCGGATGACGCGGAAGGGGATGTGATTCCGGTGGCCGAGGCGAGGACGGCCGAGCCCGACGTGCTCGAGCCCGGCGCGTGGGCCGCGCAGCCGGCCTGGCTGGGCAACCCGACCGAGGAGCCGATCGTCACGGCAACCGAGGCGGGCGTGCGGTTCGAGGTGCGGCAGGCCGGACAGGGGATGAAGTGGTCGACGGAGCTTCCCGAGTCGATCGACGACATGCTGTACCTGCGCGTGCGGTACCGGGCCGCGAACCTCGAGCCGCAGACGTGGAACTACTTCGTCTACCTCGCGGCGCAGGGCGGCGGGCAGGCCCGGGAGGAGCAGTACTGCGTCAGCCTCGCCGACCTGCAGGCCGACGGCGAATGGCACGTCGCGACCGCGCCCGTCACGGTGCGCGCGATCAAGGCCCTCGCGGTGCAGGTGCAGGCGCAGAGCGGCGCGGGCTACGCGGAGATCGATTGGCTGCGCTTCTCGAACGTGAAGCCCGAGATGGCGCTGCAGGACCTGCTGGCCTACGAGCCGGCGGAGGGGCTCGGACCGAGGGAGCGCGCCCTGGCCGTCGAGGGCCCGCTGGCTCCCGCGGCCGAGGCGCAGGCGGCGGTCGATGTGACGACATGGTTCGACGCACCCGTGGTGTCGGTCAGAGGTGTGCGGTTCGCGCTGATCGACGCGGGTCGGCAGGTCGCGGCCACCTCGTTCAGGGAGCCCGGCGAGATCCGCCTCGGCGGCGCGTCGGGGGGCACGGAGGTGTACCTGCTGCTGGGCGCGCGGTTCGCGCGGAGCGAGGAGCCGTCCTACGGCGGCGGGCAGCTGCGGGAGGTGACATACCCGCACCGCTTCGTCGCGCAGGTCACCTACGAAGACGGCGTGGTGGATGAGTTCATCCCCGCAGTGGTCCCGCGCGAGGGGGCGGCGTCGACCTTCGCGGTGAAGGCCGGGCTCGACGCCTACGCCATCGGGCCGCTGGCGGGGAAGGCGGTCCGGGGCATCGTCCTGCGCGATGGGATGCGCAACGGGCAGTTCCTGCTCGCTGCGGCAACGGTCAACACGGGCCGCGCGCGCTTCCTGACCGATCGGCCGGAGGAGACGCCGTACGTTGTCGCGGCGCTACCCGCCCCCCGCGAGGGGCGGAAGTGGGACTTCACGCCCTTCAAGATCGAGTCGTGGGAGCGGGCGCGTCCCTTCAGGTGGGAGGTCGCTTGGCCCGGTCGCCAGTCCATGGTCACGAGGGGCCCGCTGTTCAGCGTGCGCGTGGATGGTCGCGCGCTGCCGGTCGAGGGGTTCCAGTTCGAGGAGGGCAAGCTCGTCTCCGATGACCCGGCGGAGCTCCGGATGAGTGGCCGCAACGAGGAGGCCGGCCTCAGCTTCCGGGTCACCATGGGGATGGAGGCGGGCGAGGATGATTGGGATGATGATTGGGAGGACGAGCTGAACTACTGGTCGACGTGGCGCCTGGAGCTGCGGAACGAGGGCGACGACACGATACGCCTGCAACCCAACTTCCCGGACCTCGCGCCCATCAAGGCCCCGCCCGGGTGGGGCGAGTCGTGGTACTTCTTCCCTCGGCGCGGGTGCGTGATCAACCACGTGCCGATCGGCTTGCGGGAAGCCTACAGCGGCGCGTTCCCCTTCCAGGTCGAGAGCGTCTTCTGGCCCGACGCCGGATTGGGCCTGTACGTGATGACCCGCGACCTGGACCTCACGCACCGGTACTGGCGCCTCTCGAAGGACGACGCGGGCGTACGGATGAGCATCGAGTACCCGGAGATCACGCTGCAGCCCGGGGAGAAGTGGACCTCGGTTGAGACGCTGCTAGGAATGAACGAGGGCGACTGGCACGGCGCGTGGGAGGCGTACCGGGCTTGGCTGGACACGTGGTATCGGCCCGCCGCGCCGCGCAAAGACTGGTTCCGGAAGGTCTTCAACTTCCGCCAGCACTTCCTGCACTTCGAGCTGCCCGAGAAGAGCGGCCTGTTCGACAACGCAACCAGGCAGTTCAGCATGGACCCGGTGATCGACCGGGACATCGAGGCCTTCGGCGGGGTGGACTACCTGCACCTGTTCGACTGGGGCTGGAGCGAGGAGTTCGGTCGCTGCGGCGACTACGATCACTGGGAGCAGCTCGGCGGCGCGGAGAACTTCGCCGGAGCCGTGGCAGGCGTGCAGCAGCGCGACATCCCGGTGGGCCTCTACATCGAAGGCTATCTCGTCGACCCGCCCAGCAACTACGGCCAGGCCCATGGCGAGGAGTACCAGCTCCGGGACGCTGAGGGCAAGCCGTACCCGTACTTCGCCCCGAGCTACAACATGTGCTCCGCGGTGAAGGAGTGGCAGGACTACCTCGCCGGCGTGTACGGCCGCACCCGCGAGACGACCGGCGCCATGGGCTACTACGTGGATCAGATGGGCTTCACGGACCCGGGGCACATCTGCTACGCTACCCACCACGGACACCCGACGCCCTACCCGCCCGCCCCCGGGCAGCGCGAGCTGATGCGCAAGATCCGCGAGGCCCTCGGGCCCGACGCGGCGCTCTACACCGAGGAGAGCCCGCCGGACGTGACCAGTCAGCTCCAGGACGGCAGCTTCACCTACAACCACGCCTCCGTGTCGGACGCGTGGTCGCCGACGCACCTGAACCTGTATCGCTTCACGATCCCCTCCTTCAAGACGTTCGAGATCATCGTCTGCGATAAGCCCCTTGGCAGCCACGTGCAGGCGGTGAAGCGGGTCTTCTTCAGCGGGGAGGGGATCTGGATCGAGGGCCTCGCCGACAAGTGGTTCACGCCCGAGACCCGCGCGGCCATCGCGAGGACCCACGCGATCCTGACGGAACACGCCGATGCCTTCACCAGCGAGCGGGTGACCCCGCTGATCCCAACGCTGATGGGAGAGGTGTACGCGAACGAGTTCCCGGTCTACGGCGGCTGGGAGGCGGGAGCCGGCACGACCGAGCCCTCCAAGGCCGTCGCCGCCGCGATGTCGGGGGCCAAGCGGGTCTGGACGCTCTACAACGCCAACCCGCGCACCGTTCGAGGCGCCGTCCTGCGCGTGCCGCACTACGAGGGCACGCGCTACTACGACGCGTGGAACGACCGGCCGGCGGAGGTGCGGATCGTCGACGAGGAGGCCGAGATCAGCCTGGAACTGGGGCCGAAGGACGTGGGGTGCGTGGTGCGGACGATGGGGGACTGACCCGTAGGTGGGGACTCCCGTCCCGACAGCCGTTCCTGGCTCAAGGGGACAGACCGCTGATGCCGACCCAACCCAAGGGCTTCTTCAGCCTCAAGACGCTCGATGAGGTCCGGCGCATCGAGGCCGAGCAATTCGCGGCCTTGCGTGTCGGTTCGGAGACCCTCCCGACCGCCCAGGGGCTCGGCCGCGTGCTTGCGGCGGAGGTGCGGACTCCGGGGCCCGTGCCGCACTTCAGCCGCTCGATGGTCGACGGCTATGCGGTCCGCTCATCGGACACGGCCGGCGCCTCGCAGGGGTTGCCGGCCTATCTCGAGATCGTAGGCACGGTCGAGATGGGGAAGCCGGCCGAGTTCGCCCTCGGGCCCGGCCAGTGCGCCGTCATCCCGACCGGAGGGATGCTGCCTCGGGGCGCCGATGCGGCGGCGATGGTCGAGCATACCGAGCTGCTTGGCGGGACGACGGTGGAGCTCGCGCGGTCTGTCGCGCCGGGCCAAGGGGTCATCACGGTCGGGGAGGACTTGCCGGGGGGGCACGCGTGTCTCGCGGCGGGGCGGCGACTACGGGCGGGCGAGCTGGCCCTGCTGGCGACGATCGGCGTCACCGAGGTGGCGGCCTACCGCCGGCCCGTAGTGGCCATCCTCTCGACGGGCGACGAGGTCGTGCCGCCCGACATCGAGCCTGGCCCGGCGGAAGTCCGCGACGCGAACGGCGTGGCTCTGGCGGCGATGGTGACGGAGGCCGGCGGCGACCCGCGCTTCGGGGGAATCGTGAGGGATGTTGAGGGCTCGCTCGCCGAGGCGGCGCGCGCGGCCTACGCCTCGGCCGACGCGCTCATCATCAGCGGGGGCAGCTCGGTCGGCGAGCGGGACCTCGCCAGACAGGTCTTGCACGACCTCGGCGGCCCGGGGGTGCTGGTGCACGGCGTCTCGCTGAAGCCCGGCAAGCCCACGATCATCGGCCTCGCGGACGGCAAGCCCGTCTTCGGGCTGCCCGGCCATCCCCTCAGCGCGATGGTGAGCTTCCGCTGCCTCGTGCGACCGATCCTCCGGCGGCTCGGAGGCGAGGTCGATCTCCGCGAGCCGAGCGTCGCCGCCCGGTTGACCCGCACCGTCCCGTCCGAAGCCGGCCGCACCGAGATGGTGCGGGTGCGGCTCATCGACTCCGCGACCGGCCCCCTCGCCGAGCCCCTTTTCGGCAAGTCGGCGGGGCTGGCGTCCCTGACCGAAGCCGACGGCTTCGTCGAGGTGCCCCTGGGCGTCGAAGGGCTCGACGCGGGCGCCGAGGTGCGCGTGATCCTGTTGTGAACCTCCGGGGGGACTGACGAAGGAACTCACGCCTCTTCGGGTTCCGTTGTCTGCCCCGAAGTGGTCTTCACACGCGAACGGTGATGCCGCATGAGCACCGACCCATCGCAGCGTCGAGTCTACCTGAGGATGTCGACCGTCGAGGAGGCGCGCGAGCGTCTCATCGCCGCCCTGACCGCCTTGCCCCGCGGCAGCGTCGAGACGATCCCCGCGGCCGCGGCGCTCGGGCGCGTCACGGCCGCGCCGACGTTCGCCCGCGGCTGTTCGCCCCATTACTGCGCGGCGGCCATGGACGGGTTTGCCGTGAAGTCCGACCTCACCACGCGCGCCACCGAGACCAGCCCGCTCACGCTCCGGTTGTCCGAAGACGCCGTGCCCGTGAACACGGGCGAGCTGATGCCCGAGGGCTTCGACGCGGTCATCATGATCGAGGACGTGCACCGGCCGGTCGCGGGCGCCATCGAGATCATGGCCGCGGCCTCCCCCTGGCAGCACGTGCGGCTGCTAGGCGAGGACATCGTGGCGACGGAGCTAATCGTGCCCCGGGGCAGGCGCCTGACGCCGGCCGATCTGGGCGCGCTGATCGCCTCCCAGGTGGCCGAGATCTCCGTCGTCCGGCGGCCGAGCGTGGCCTTCGTACCGACCGGCAGCGAGGTCATCCGGCCGGGCGACCCCGTGCGGCCGGGCGATGTGATCGACTACAACTCGTACATGCTCTCCGGGCTCGTGGAGGAATGGGGGGGCGTCGCGACCACCGAGCCGCCGACACCCGACGATCCCGACGCCCTGCGGAACACGCTGCTGCAGGCCGTCGAGCGCCACGACCTTGTCGCGCTCATCGCCGGGTCCTCTGCGGGCACGCACGACTTCGTCCCGGGGCTGATTGAGGAGCTGGGCGAGCTGCTCTGCCACGGCGTGCGGCTGGCGCCGGGCAAGCCGACGGCGCTGGGCATCGTAGGCGGGACTCCGGTGCTCGGCGTGCCAGGCTACTCGGTCGCAGCCTGGACGGCTTTCGATCTGTTCGCCAAACCCGTCCTCTCCCGGCTTCAGGGCGTGGCGGAGCCGCAGCGGGTCACGGTGGACGCCCGGGTCCGCCGGAAGGTGTTCTCCAAGTCCGGCACCCGCGAGTACCTGCGGGTCCGTCTGGCGCGGGTCGGGGGGGAGTTGGTCGCGTCGCCCCTGAAGCGCGGATCGAGCGCCATCAGCTCCCTGGTCCAGGCCGAGGGACTTGCCATCGTGCCCGACATGGACGAGGGCCTTGACCCGGACACCGCCGTGCGGGTCGAGCTGCTCGTCCCTCCCGACGAAGTCGAGCGCACCGTCCTGGCGGTCGGCAGCCATGATCTCGCTCTCGACCTGCTCGCCTGCCATTTGGCCGACAGCCCTGGCGGCGCCCGGCTGGCCTCGGCCCACGTCGGCAGCCTCGGCGGCCTCCGAGCCCTCGCCCAGCGGGAAGCTCACTTCGCGGGCACGCACCTGCTGGACCCCGAGACCGACGAGTACAACGTCCCCTACATCCGGCGGGTGCTGCCCGACATCCCGCTCAAGCTGGTGAACCTCGCCTACCGCGAGGTCGGCCTGATGGTGCTGCCGGGCAACCCGCGAGGGATCGGCTCGGTGGGCGACCTCCCGCGCGAGGACGTGGTCTTCATCAACCGTCAGCGCGGCGCGGGGACGCGCGTCCTGCTCGACGACCTGCTGGACACAGCGGGGATCGCGCCGGAGTCGATCTCGGGCTATGGGCGGGAGGTCACGACCCACACCATGGTCGCGGCCGCCATCCTCGGCGGCGCGGCCGACACCGGCCTCGGCATCCGCGCGGCCGCTGCAGCCCTGGGGTTGGACTTCGTGCCCCTCGCCAGTGAGCGCTACGACCTGGCGATCCCCGCCGAGCACGCCGCGCACCCGGGCGTGCAGCAGGTTCTCGCCGCCGCCGCAACCGACGGCTTCCGCCAGGCCGTCCTCGCCCTCGGCGGCTACGACCTCCGCGACTCCGGCCGCACCCTCTACGAGCAGTAGACAGCCCTTCGGTCTGACGCGCTGCGCGCGGACGGCGACGGCGCGGGTCGGGCGACCCGCAGGCACGGACGGCGACGGGCGGCGGGCGTGTGATCAGACTTCCGGCCCGTCCTCCGCGGGCGTCTCTGCTGCCCGGGGCATGGCCGCCCGCGCCACAACCGCGGGGTCGCCCTGCGCGGCCTCGGCGGCGCGCCGACCGTGGAGAAGCATCAAGTAGGCCACCAGTAGCGTCACGCCCCCGGTGAAGACGAGGCCGGTCAGCGCTCGATCGAAGAGCCCGTAGGTGAAGGCGCCCAGGAGAACTACCTCGAGCAGAACCGTGCGCCCGGCGACGGCGGCGCCATGCACGCGGGCCAGGTAGAGGGCGCTCAGGACCGCGACCACCCCCAGCGCGCCGCACAGGGCGGCATCGCGGCCGACGTACCCGGCCCCGAACAGGAACAGCGGGTAGAAGAGCAGGAACGCAATCCCCAGCAGGCCCAGCTCCTCGACCCTCAGCGCGTGTTCCCGCCGCCACACCCCCCCAAGGGCCAGGGCGCCGAGGAAGACCACCAGGAAGATCGGCGCCAGTCGCGCCACCGGCAGATACTGCTCGACCGTCTGCATCACCCGGCCCGCTGCGACCGAGGGCGACTCTCGCGTCGGGAAGTTCACCGCGATGTCCTTGGTCGTCAGCAGCCGCTGGTAGTCCCACGCGTAGTCCCAGCGGCCCCCGACGTCGCTGCCCGGCTTCCCCGGGGGCAGGGAGTCGGCCGGCACCTCGATCTCGCGACCGGGCTCGACGCCGTCGATGCGCATGAGGAACCGCAGGCGGCGGGTGAGATTCACCTTGTCCAACACGTACCGGTAGTTCCCCTGACCCCGCGCCCGATACGTCACGGAGATCGTCTTCATCTCCTTGGCCCTGAACCAGTTGGTCCAGCGGATGCCCGCAATGCTGTAGGCGGTGTGGTCGTCGTCGGGCTTCTCGTCCACCGTCAGGCTCGAGCCGCTGACCGTCGAACAGCCGCTGGGGAAGGGGAAGGTAACCGTGATGAGCGCCAGCCTGTCCTTGGTATCGGGCGCGCGGATCACGTAGTCGGCCTTGAAGTCCGCGTCGTAGACGGTGACGTAGCGGTCGTCCTCCTTCTCGTAGCCGACGGTGAGGATCACGCGAGCGTCCGTCGAGTCCACGAGGACGGCCGAGGCGGCCCGTAGGCTCGGGCCGGGCGGCGGGGCTGAGTCGGGGGTCGCGCTGCGGGCCGCTTGCAGCACCTCACTGCTCACTCCGCTGCGCATCGGCTCCGCCGGCGAGCCGGCGAAGGTAGGCGGAACGGCCACGCCGGCCTCGTTGAGGCCCTGCTGTTCGGCCTCGGTGACGGCTTGAGGGCGAGACAGCTCCTTGTTCAGGGCCGCCGAGTCGCGGGCGGCGCCGTACTGCTGCACCTGGAAGTCCGGAGCGGCGTGGTGCAGGGGGCGACCGTCGAAGGAGGTGAGCCGGTACCGGGTGTCCGATGGCGGCCGGTGACGCGCACTGGCCCGGGACTCGGAGTAGATGGGCCCGCCCGTCGGCGACGGTCGGAACCCCTCGGCCTGCACAGCGCCGGAACGGCTGTGATACGCCGACTCGCTGACGGACTCCGAGGCCGGGACAATGCTCCAGCCTCCGGGTTCCGCCACAGCCGCCCGGCGGGTGTTGAGCGCAGTGCCCATGCCGCCCAACAGGGCGAACAGCACCAGCGCCGCCGCAGCCGCCGTGCTGAGCACCCACCTCAGCGGGATCCCCGCACGCTGGGGGGGCGCGACAGGCTCCGGGAGGCGGTGCACTCCCTCGAGGGCGGTCATGACTTCCTCGGCGAGGCCTGCCGGAGCCGCATGGGTACGCAGCGCCGCGGCGTACAGCTGGGTCTCGCGCTCGATCGCGGCCAGCTCCGTCGCGCAATCGGGGCAACCTCTGGCGTGCTGCTCCATGAACCGGCACTCCTCGGCGGAGAGCTCGCCGTCGGTGAACGCCACTGCCCGGCTTCGGAAGAGGCGACAGCTCATCTCACACCGCTCCTTCGGGCGCGCCTGCGAACATGGGGGAGAGCTTCTCCCGCAGCAGCCGCCGCGCGCGGACCAGTCGGACCTCCACAGCGCCCTCGGTGATCCCGAGCGCCTGCGCGATCTCCGAGTACTTCATCTCGAGCCCGAACCGCAGCACCGAGACGAGGCGGTAGGCCTCGGGGAGCGCCTCGATCGCCTCCCGCACCTCCCGCAGCGTCTCGCGCCGCGTCACGGAGCGCTCCGGGCTCGCCTCGGGGTCGGGAAGGGCCCCGATCTCGCTCGCATCGACGTCGGGACACGCGAGGAGCCTTTGGCGTTGGCGAGCGAGATCAAGGGCCACATGGGCTGCGATCCCTCGCAGCCAGGAGCCGAAGGCCCGGGGATCCTGGAGTCGACCCAGGCTGCCGTAGGCCCGCACGAAGGCCTCCTGCGCAGCATCCTTCGCCTCCTCGCTCGCCCCCAGGAAGTGACAGCAGACCGAGTACACCGCATCCTGGTGTCGTCGGACCAGTGGAGAGAAGGCTTCACGATCCCCGGCCAGGACGCTTGCCACGAGTTCCTCGTCCCTTGGCTCCACGATGGCACCTCGCCTCTGACGTGTCCCGTGACCCTCTGTCGAATCAGCCGACCCAAACCCTACAGCCTCGGCGACGGCACTCCCCGGCGGTTCGCAACTCCGGCCAGTAGTCGGACGTTTGAGGCCTTGGCGGTGTTTCCTCGGCCCGGATCGGGAGGCGGCTCTACGATGGGCAAGGCGCGGGAGGACCCGCCCAAAGGCAAGAACCGCAGGCTGTCGCGCCGCAGGTGGTTGCTGGGCTGCGGCGGGGGCGCGGCTGCGGTCGCCGCGGCCATTGCCGTCGGCGGCGATCAACGCAAGCTGACCGTGTCTCGGATTGACCTGCGACTGCCTCGGCTGGGGCGCGACCTCGACGGCTTCACGATCGCCCATCTCACCGACCTGCATCGCGGCCTGTACGTGCCGGCCTCATTCATCCGACGCGCGGTGGCGGAGACCAACGCGCTACGGCCCGACCTGGTGGTACTGACGGGGGACTACGTGAGCCGCAGCGCCTACTACCTGGCTTCCTGCGCCGAGGCGCTCGGGGAGCTCTCCGCGCCCCGGGGAACCTTGGCCGTCTTCGGCAATCACGAGCACTGGACCGATGTGGACGCCGCGCGGTGGCACCTCTCGCACGCCGGGAGGTGCGACGTCCTGGAGAACGAGTCGATCACCTTCATGGAGGGCAGCGCCACGCTGTGTGTCGTCGGGCTCGACGACCCGTGGACACACCACGAGCGCTTCCACCGCGCCTTCCGGAACGTGCCGGCGGGCGCGCCGGTCGTGCTCCTGTCGCACACGCCCGACATCGCGGCCGAAGCCGCCCGAAGGAAGGTGGACCTGGTGCTGTGCGGGCACACGCACGGGGGCGAGGTCGTCTTGCCGGGGATCGGGCCTCCGTACATCTGGGCGAGGACCGGCCGACGCTTCGCCTCCGGGCTCAACTACGAGGGCGGGACCGCGGTCTACACGAACCGCGGCATCGGGGTCGGGCCGCTCCCCTTCCGACTGAACTGCCCGCCGGAGATCGCGCTGTTCACCCTCCGCGCGTCAGGGGAAGGACCATGAGCGACCGACGAGACGCGCGCTCGACGGCGCCGCCCGGCCGCAAGCTATCGCGGCGGCGCTGGCTGATCGGTTGCGGGGGGCTCGCGGCAGCCGGGGCTGCCGGGGCCGTGGCCTGCGACGATCGCTGGGACCTGCAGACGCCGCAAGTCGACGTGCCCCTGAAGGGTCTGGGCCAGGCGCTCGACGGCTTCAGGATCGCCCACCTGACCGACCTGCACCGCGGCGTGTATGTGTCCGCCGCCTTCGTTGACCGCGCCGTGCAGGCGGCGAACGCCGCCCGGCCCGACCTCGTCGTGCTGACCGGCGACTACGTCACCCATAGCACCGACTTCATGCGCTCCTGCGCGGAGTCGCTGGCGAAGCTGGCCGCTCCGTACGGCCGCGTGGCCGTGCTGGGCAACCACGACTACTGGACGAGCGCCGACGAGGTCACGCGCGAGTTGGGGGGCACAGCAGGCCTCCAGGTCCTCAAGAACCGGCCGATCCTCATCTTCCACGGCGACGCGGCTCTGGCAATCGCCGGGCTCGACGACCCCGTGACGCTCCACCACGACTTCGACGCCGTGCTCAGCGGCATCGAGCCCGACATCCCCGTTGTGCTCCCGGCCCACACGCCCGATATCATCGAGGAGGCCGCCCGCCGGAAGGTCGGGCTTGTGCTGGCCGGGCACACCCACGGCGGCCAGATTGTCGTCCCAGGCTTCGGCCCGCCGGTCCCGAACTCCCGCTACGGCCGGCGCTTCGTCGCGGGCCTCCGGCGCCTGGGCGACACGGCCGTTTACACCAACCGGGGCGTCGGCATGGCGGTGCTGCCCGTGCGGTTCAACTGCCCCCCGGAGGTCGCGATCATCACGCTGCGGTCCGCCTGAGGGGACGGTTCCCCGCGAAGGTCGGCACTATCGCCCCGCCGAAGTGCGCGCGCGAGGTGAGTCGCCATGCGTGCCGCTCCTCCGCTACTGGTCCTCAGTCTGTGTGCCCTCGGTCGCGCCGACACCCTCATCGACCTCACGAACCACGGGGCGGACCTCTTCCAGCACGTCGTTGAGGTCGGCCCGGTGGAGTCCCCCGGACCCGAGGCGGTCCCCGCGCTCCGGACGTCCGACGGCGCCCCGGCGATTGCGCAGGTCCTCGCCGACGGACGCCTGCTGCTGCTGGTCGAGGGGCTGTGGGCCTCCGGGGAGACACGCCGGTTCCGGCTCGGGTGGAGCACGGAGAAGCGCCGGGACCTAGCCGACCTTACGGTGAAGGAGTCCGACGGCGGCGGGGCGCGCCTCGACAACTCCTACCTCGGGATGACCTTTGCGGGCGGCCCGGGCGGCTTCCCAACGGGGATCACGTTCAGCGTCTCCGGAACGGTCGAGGAGGGGTTCCTCTTCTACGACCGGCTGTACGACAAGCAGCGCGGGTTCTTCTCGCCGCAGAACGACCCGGAGGCGAGGGCGCAGATCGTTGAGCCCGGTCCGCTGCGGGTGGTGGTGGAGCAGCGCTTCCGGTATATGCAGGGCGGTCAGAATCCTGGCGGCGCGCGGGCGACATATCGATGGACCTTCACCGCGCACTCCCCCGTCGTAGGCGTTGACGGCACGATCACGCGAGACGCGGACCTCGACTTCGTCTGGCCGGAGCTGCACTTCCTGCAGATCTCGCGGGACGATGCGCGCTTCCCGCGCTGGGCGGGGGGCGACCCGCTGACCCAGGGCGCGCTGGGGCCGCAGTCCTACGGCCGGGGCCTCGGACGTTGGGGCGTGCTGTACAACGGGCTGGATGCCCTCGGCATGGCGATCGAGGGCGGGCTCACCTTCTGGGACGGGACCACGGAGTACGTGACCTACCTGCAGCGGGTCGACTCCTGGGAGGGCGCGCGGCGCGACTACCATGCCGACCTGTACCTCGGACCGGCGCGGGCGCCCGAGCGCATTCGCGACGCGCTCCTCGCCCGACCGAACATCACCCTGAGCGTCCGTGACGCTGCGACGCCGGAGGAGGCTCCCATCGAGACGGCAGCGACCCTCCAGAACGAGCGCCTCCGCCTGGGCTTCGCGCGGAACGCGAATGGGAGCCTGGGTCTGACGACGATCGCTCGCCCGGGCGGCGAGCGGGGCTTCATCGCGGACCAGCCCGCCGGCGGCGCGCGCCTCTGGCGGCTGACGCTGCACGGGCCGGGGGTGGAGCCCGTCACGCTGTCCAGCGAGGAGTTCGGCCCGTGTGAAGCGGCGACGGAGGGCTCCGGCGCGAGCTTCACGTGGCGGAACGTCAGCCTCCCCGACGAGCCCGGCGCGCTGGACGTGACGGTCGCGGTCGAGTTGCCGGAGGGCAGCCCGACGAGTCTCTGGCGGCTGCGCGTTGACAACCGCAGCACGCGGTACGGCGTCTTCGAGGCGCAGTTCCCGGTCATCGCGGGGCTGGGCAAGCGGGGGGAGTGCGATGTGGCGATCCCCCGCTCGAACTGGGGCGTGCTGTACCGCAACCTGCAACACGCGGAGGGCGGCTCGTACCCTTCGGCGGTCTGGCCCATGCAGATGCTGACCGTGAACCAGGCGCACGAGGGGCTCTACCTCGCCTGTCACGACCCGGAGGCCTGGCCGAAGACCTTCCACCTGCAGCCCGGTAACGAGTTCCGATTCGCCGTGTGGGCCGCGAACGCCGGGGTGCCGGGGTCGGGGTTTGAGACGCCGGGTGCGGTCGCGGTGGGCGTCTACGAGGGTGACTGGTGGCGCGGGTGCAAGCTCTATCGGGACTGGGCGGCGAAGAGCGCGCCGTGGACGCAGAAGGGCCGCCTCTCGCAGCGCGAAGACACCCCGGAGAGCCTCAAGAACCTGGCCCTCTGGTTCCTCGGGGGAGGCACGCGCGACGAGATCGTCCCAGCCATGCTCCGGGCGAACGACTTCTTCAACCTCCCGATCGGCCTCCACTGGTACAGCTGGCACGAGATCGAGTTCGATACCCACTACCCCGAGTACTTCCCCACGAAACCGGGCTTCGCGGAGGGCGTGAAGGAGCTGACCTCCCGGGGAATGCTCGCCATGCCGTACATCAACGGCCGCCTGCACGACATGGACATTCCCTCCTTCGCCGAAGCCGAGCCCTGGTGCACCAAGCAGGAGAACGGCGAGCGCTACATGGAGGTCTACCCCTCCCAGGCCCGACAGGCCGTCATGTGCCCGTACACCGAGTACTGGCAGCAGCGCATCAACGGGGTCATCGAGCGCCTGGCGGGCGAGTGCGGCGTGAACGCGGTGTACCTCGACCAGATCGCCGCGGCCGGCCCGGCGCTGTGCTTCGATCCGGACCACGGACACCCGCTCGGGGGCGGCAGCCACTGGGTTGACGGCTACCGGAAGCTGCTCCGGCGCACCAAGGAGATCGGCCATCGCGACGGCCGCGACGTCGCCTTCACCACGGAGAACAACGCCGAGCCGTACATGGACGGGGTGGATGCGTTTCTGGTCTGGAATCCGCGCCAGCCGAACGAGATCCCGATGATGACGGCGGTCTATTCGGGCTACTCCCTCTACTTCTCCAGCCCCCGCACGCAGAACGACCCGCAGTCCTTCTGGATGGGGCAGGCGCGCGACTGCATCTGGGGCTGCCAGCTCGGGTGGATGGACCCCTCCTTCTTCACCTCTCCGGCCCATCTCATCGAGGGTGCGGCCCTGGAGAGGCTGGGCGAGTACCGCGTCGTCGGCCGCAAGTTCCTGACGTACGGGGAGCTGTTGGGGGAGCTGTCGTCCGTCGAGCCCCTCCCGGAGATCCACGGCACGTGGGACAACTGGTCCGGCCCGCCGCAGCAGATCACGCTGCCCGCGGTGAAGACGGCGGTCTGGCGCGCCGAGGACGGCAGCCTGGGCCTGTTCATCGCCAACCTCAGCGAGGGGTCACGGCGCTTCCGCTTCCGGCTGGACCCGGCGGCCTTCGGCGGCTTCGCGGCGGAGGGCAAGTGGCTGGAGCTGAAGCGCGTTTCACCCGAGGGTGCGCAGGTCGCCGGGTACATGCCGGCCGAGGGTGGGGAGCGCACGGAGTACCTCACCGCGCGTGACCTGCTGGTGTACGAGGTGAAGCCGGTCGCGAAGCTGCCCGAGGCCCGACGGGTCGAACGGCAGTCTGAGCAGCGGCCGGCTCTCGACGCGTGGTGCCTCGAGCGCGGCGTCACGTGGGACGTTCACGCTCCCCGGGCCATCGCTGAGGGCGAGCCGATGTGGGCCTCCGTGCAGGTGACGAATGGCGGCAGATCGCCCCTCACCGTCGCGGTCGCCCGCGGTGTGGACAGCGCCCGACCCGGGCCGTGGCTCCAGCAGGCCGTCCCCCCGGGGGAGATGCGCTCCGTTCACGTGGAGACGGGATGGGGCGACGTTGGGCCGCCGAGTGCCTGGCTGTGGCTGACGGTGCGCCTGTCGGATGCGAAGTCCGCGGTGGAGACCCGGGTGCCGATTGAGGTCCCGGTCCTACCCCCGGCCACCGTCGCCGTCCGAACGCCGATCGGGCTGCGTGCCGGTGAGACCGCTGCGCTGGCCTTGGACGTGACCAGCAACCTCGCGGACGCCCGGGATGTCACCGTGGGTCTTCGGCTGCCGACGGGCTGGGATGTGGAGCCGGGGCCGAACCTGCGCGTGCCGCGGCTGACGACCGGCAACACGCGGACCGTGTGGGTGAAGGTGTCGGTGCCCCAGACGCAGGCAGCGACTACCGAGGGAATCGAGGCGTACGTGATCGCGAGCCGCACCTCCGCGCAGGCCGAGGTGCTGCCGCCCCGGCCTCGCGCGGAGGCGCCGGGTGCTCAGGCCGCGCCGACCATCGACGGCGACCTCGCCGAGTGGAGCGCGGCGCCGGCCCTCGGCCTCGGCAAGGGCGCGGCTGCAAACCTCAGGGAGTACGGCGGCGAAGCGGATGTGTCCGGGCAAGTCCGGGTCATGTGGGACGACGCCTGCCTCTACTTCGCGGCGGAGGTCGCCGATCAGCAGCACACGCCGCCCCAGCCGCACCAGGACATGTGGCAGGGCGATTGCATCCAGATCGCCCTCCGCCCGAGGGGCCCCGCGCGCAGCTCAGCCTACGACGGCGTCCACGAGCTCGGCCTCGCGCTGACGGTGGCCGGACCGGAGCTGTGGCAGTGGATGCCCGAGGCGAGGGTGGTGACCGACGGCAAGGTGGCCGTCGTGAGGCAAGAGGACCGGACGCTCTACGAGGCCGCGATTCCCTGGTCCGCGCTTGGGATGACGTCCCAGCCGGGAGCGCGCCCGGGCTTCAGCCTCACGCTCAACGACAACGATGGGGCAGGTTTCCGCGGTTGGCTCGAATGGTCCGGCGGCCTCTGCGGCCCCAAGGACGCGAGCAAGTTCGGTGTGCTGTGGCTGAAGTAGGCGCGGCACCGACAGAAGCCCGCGGTTCCCGTCCCAGCTGTTCCCGCGCAGGCGCGATTGGTCGCGCCCTCCTCAGCGCAGGGCACAGGCGGCAACGGCCTGGCTCCGGGCGCCGTCAGGGGTCCGCGCGGTGACGCGGATCAGGTAGAGGCCGGCGGGCGCAGGGAGGCCGGAGTCCGCACGGCCATCCCAGAGCAGCGTCTGCAGGCCCGCCTCCAGGGGGCGGGCGGCGGCAAGGGAGCGGATCGGCCGACCGGCGACGTTGAGCACATCCGCGTCCACCTCGGCGGCGCCGGTCAGTTGGAGCGTGATCTGAGCGCCGGCGCGGGTGGGCAGGGCGGTCACCCCGGTGACGGTCACGCGCGCGCCGCTCTCGATGGTCGGGCCGGCCACCCAGCCTGTGGGGCTGCCCGTGGCCCACTCGCCCCCGGCCTGGAAGCGGAAGCGGTACTCATAGGCGCCCGTTTCGGTGAGCGTCGCCTTTCGGCTGTACTGCCAACCGGTGCGGTAGTCGCCCTTACTCGCCCGGTCGGCAAGGAGTCGTTTGTAGAGCGCGCCGTTGCGCCGGATGAGCAGCTCGTGGATGGTCGGCGCGTCGCCCGAGCTGTCCGCGTAGCGTACCCGGAAGGTGAACAGGGTTCCCGTGGGGCCGGAGTCCGGCTCCACGCCGTCGGTCGTATACCCGGTGGTCCCGGCCCAGCACAGGTGCGGCCGCCCCGTGATCGCGGGGCCGTCGCTGTACCCGGCGGGGTCGCCGGTGAGCGTGGCGCCGGCGGCTGTCTGGAACAGGAACTTGTAGCGTAGGGTCTGATCCGGCAGCTGCTTCGACACGCCGTACACCGCGCCGGTGCCGATGGCGCCCGACTCGAGGGTCATCCCCACGTTGTGCAGCACCCGCCATCCCTTGTCGCAGGGTTTCTGGTAGATGATGCAGCGCGCCTTGAGTGGCGGGTTCCCGCCGGGGTCGCGGTACTTGACCTTGAAGGCGAACGTAGTGGAGGAGGGGGCGCCCGAGTCGGGGTCGACGCCGTCGGTGGAGTAGCCCCCGGCGCCAACCCACGTCAGTGTGGGCAGGGCGCCGATGTTGAACCGCGCGCGCGGCGTCTCGCTGCTCGTCTCGACCGGCACACCCGGGAGCGTCTGCTTCTCACCGAAGTACGAGGCCTCGACGTCGTATGAGCCGGGGGCGAGATTCGACAGCTGATACATGCCGTCGAGCTTACTGGTGGCGGTCGCCGTCGCGGTCCCCCCGCCCGGAGGGTACGCCTTGACCACGGCGTTGGCGACTACCGTGTCCTTGTAGAGCACCTGACCGCGGATGCCGCCCACGGCGCTGCCTCGATTCTCGTCCTCCAGCAGCGTGTGCCAGGCGTTGATGCGGCCCCAGCCGAGGTTCGGGTTCCAGCCGGCGGTACCCAGAGGGTCGTCGCAGCCCCGACAGAGCGCCCGCATGATGGTCAGTGGGCCATTGGGGGTCGCCTGCGTGATGCCCCGGTAGGCAGCGTAGAGACTGGCAAGCCCGGCCACCATCGGCGAGGCCAGGGAGGTGCCGAAGTGGTACTGGTACGGGTGGACACCCGGCTCCCAGCCGGCGTCGTGGATCGGCACGGGCTCCGTCGGCAGAGCGCACCACGTGCCCCAGAAGCCCAGAGGCACCATCGACACATCCCCCGCCGGCGCCCCGACCATCACGTAGTAACCGAAGTTCGAGTAGCTGGCCGGGTAGTCGTCCGGCCACGTCGTCGCGGCCACGCCCACCACGCCGTCGCAGGCCGCGGGGTACATCGGCCGGTTGTTGGAGTCCCCTTCGTTCCCGGCGGCCGCGATGACCAGGCTCCCCTTCGACCACGCGTAGTCGACCGCGTCTTGCTCCGCCTGAGAGTAGTAGACGTCGCCCGCGCTGATGTTGATGATGAGCGCGCCGTGATCGACCGCATACACGATCGAGGCGGCCGTGTCGGCCTCGGTGCCGTTCCCCGTGTTGTCAAAGGTCTTGATCGGCAGAATCTGCGCATGGTAGCCCAGAGCGGCGATCCCGGACCCGAGCGTGGTCCCGTTGTTCGCGGCGGCCGCGGCGGCGCTCGCCACGGCGGTGCCGTGGCCATAGTCGTCGGCGAAGTCCCCCGGATCCGGCGCGCCCGAGATGAGGTTGCGGCCCCCCGCGACGTCGATCTGCCCGCCCAACGCGGCATCGGGGCTCGTGCCGCCCGCATTCATGAAGTCCGCGTGCGGCGTGTCGTCGCTCCCGCCCCAGTCGATGCCCGTGTCGATCACGGCGATCTTGGGCGGGTTCGGGGGCTTGGTCGCTTGCGTGTAGTAGACGTTGGGGTAGATCTGCCAGGCCTGGAGGGCGTCGATCTGTCGCAAGGTCCACTGGAACCACGTCGCCTCACCGTCGGTGGCGTAGTCGAAGGGCGCAATGTTGTAGTCGATCGTGCTGTACGCCGGGTCGTTGGGCGCCGGAAGGGCCAGCACCCGTCGGCGGTAGTTCGGCTCAGCGTAGCGCACCCCGGGCAGCTTCGCGATGTCGGCCGCGGCCGCCGTGACCTCCCGATCGGCGGGCAACCGGAACACCTGAGCCCCGATCCGGGGAATCGTGCGTACCGGTCGAGCCCCGGTCGCGGCCGTGATCTCAAGAGCCTGCTGGGTGTCGCCTGGCCTCAGGCCCACCACTACCTGGCCCGGCACGAACGGCGGCGCGTTCCTCGAGGGTCCGAGGAGCCGTTGCGCGTCCGCAGTCGAGAGGAGCAACGCCAGGGCGAACAGCAGCAATGCGGGCCGACGCATGTGGACCCTCCCCCGTGATCGGCAGGCGCTGGACCCGAGGCCGGCTTTGCTCAAGGGCTGACCCGGGCCGCGGGGCCTCACCCCAAGTGCAGAGGTCTCCGGCCGCGTTCGCCGGAGCAGGTTACGACGCAACGTTCATTCTGTTCTACCCATTCCCCTCCTAGCCAAACGTGCAGCCCTCGGCGGCGCACTATCCCCCCTGCCAGTGGACCACGAAGTCGTGTTCCGTCCGGCCCAGGTCCAGGCTGCCGTCGGCAGCAAGTTCCACTGCCTGCGACTCCCCCGTGTCCAGGTCCCACCAGCGGACCTCCAGTTCGCCCTCGCCGAGGCTGAGGCCCACGGTCAGCGGCGCCGGTGTGCGCTCGCGGAGCCACATGCTGCCGCGCTTGGGAACGACCCACTCGCGCGCGCCCGCGAAGTTGCGGACGTAGAGCAGACCCTCGGCCCGGCCCGCGCGGGTCAGCGAGGCTAGCTGGAACCCCGGGCTCACGCGGAAGGGAGTGTGCTCGGGATCCACCGGACTGTATTCGTCAAGCGCCCCCCACTTCGGATAGCCCTGCGGCTCCATGCGCAGATCGAAGTCGATTCCCCGCGTCAGGAAGTCCTGACAGTAGCGCCCGAGGTTCGCGCGGTCCCGCGCCCCCTCGGCCGAACGGTAGTACTTGTCATCGGTCAGGGGATGGTCGACCACGAGGGCTGTCTCCGACTTGGCCCGCTGCCAGCGCGTCCAGTCGATCTCGCTCATGACCCGGCCGGCGAGCTTGAACTGCTCGATCTCGTGGCCCCGCGCGTTCCAGAAGAAGCACCCGGGGTTGCCGGCCATGAGGCTCATCCAGATGATGTCCCGCATGAGGTAGCACCGCTCCTGGGTGCGCTCGCCCGGGTACTCGCTGAACTCGTCCCCCGACGACTCCCCCAGGAAGCACGTCCCGGCCATGGCGCCGTACTTCGCGAGGCCGAGCACGGCGGCGCCGTAGTCCGTCTCGGCGTCCGTCGAGCCGATGGGGTAGAGGTGGTACGTGTAGAAGTCAATGGGCGTCTCGGTGGTCCACCAGAGCGGATCGGCCGTGTGCAGGCCGCCGCCGCCGTGGCTCGCGCAGATCGGTGGCTCCGGATCGACCTCGCGGATCACCTCGCACGCGTGCACCGCCCAATCGCGGGGGCAGTCCACCATCTCGTTCTCCAGCTCGTAGCCGAACACTTGCGGATTGCCCTTCAGGTAGCCGATGAGCTCGCGCGCGTAGTCGTCCTGACACCGGATCGCATCGGGGTCGGTGTACTTCTCGCTCGCGAGGCGCAGCAGCTTTCGATCCCGAAGGAACCGGCGCTGATGGGGCGGCAGGGCATCGAGGTCCTCCCCCGCGAGGCGCGGCAAGGCGAAGCGCTCGAGGTTCTCCGCGTTGCAGTACACCGGCTTGTTGTAGTCATCGTGGATCACCAGCAGGAAGCGGATCCCGAAGGGCCGCGCCAGGTCCATCAGCCGCAGGGCTCGCGCGAACAGCGGCCGGTTCACCCGCCCGCCCACGTCCATCGGCTCGAGCCCGCCCTGGGTGTGTGTCCGCAGCATGAACCTCAGCGTCGTGACGCCCTGACTGTGGAGGTAGCCGAGCCAGTCGCGCGTCTGCTCCTCGGTCACGTCGGTGAACGAGCGGATGACCCGACCGGCCTCGCCCGTCTGGGGATCGGGCAGGCCGACCCAGTTGATGTAGAACCCGCCCAGCGGGAGGTACGGAAGACCGTCGGCCGTCCGGAAATACCCGTTCTCGCCCAGCAATACGGGGTTCTCGCGCGGCCCGCTGGGCAGCACGCAGATGGGGCCCGACTCGCCCGCGAGGCCGGGGCTGGAGGCCCGCACCGTGTAGACCCACCGCTTCGCCATGTCCGGCCGGAACAGGCAGCGCGCCGCCGGCCCTTCCGGAGGGGCCGGGGCCGGCTCGACGCGGCCGTCGGCGACCTGCCATGTCGTGGCGACCGGGCCCTTGGTGGGGTTGCCGTGCTCGTCGACGGGCTCGGCCGTGAGGGTGAAGGGCGCGTCCTCCTCCCGCAGAATTGTCACCTCGTCTGACAGGACCCGGTAGTGGTGCGCGGGGCCGGGCCGGGTGTCCACGATCACCGCGCTGGAGCGCGCCGAGGGAAACTCCGTCGTCGCGACCAGCGTGTCCGCGCGTTCGCGGGCGCGCGTGTCGGCCGTGTAGGCGACGTTGAGCTGGCCCTCCACATTGGTCAGGCCGCGGAGGCCTCCACCCGGGAGGGCGAGCGCCGGCTGCTCCGCCACGCCGAGGCGCCCTCCCGAGCCCGCCGCAAACTCGATGCGAACTGGCTGCCCGGCGACCGGGGCGCCGGCGGCGTCCTGCACCTGGACTGTCACGGACTGCTCTCCGCCGGCGACCGGGTTGGTGTCGGCCACATGGAGGGCGACGGAGGCCGGCGTGCCGGAGGGATGTCCCAGCGCCTCGACCGGGGCTCGTGTGGCCGGGAGCACCGAGGTCAGCCGCACCCAGTCGATCGCGATGTCGGCGGCCACCTCCTCCGTGGGGTCGATGCGGAACGCGGAAAGCACGCCGCCCCAGTGGGCGTCATCCGTGAGGCTGATCCGCACCGTCTGCCACCCCGTCCCGACCACGGGGAACTTGTGGACCTGGAGCTGATCGGACCCGGCGACGCGACCGTACAGCACCCACTGCGCC
>Ga0194126_10004502_pt1 | contig 21210 bp, 18 predicted proteins | sample TA2KigC150mmetaG_FD_148641 | JGI IMG/M metagenome (GOLD analysis project Ga0194126, IMG submission 148641) | Freshwater microbial communities from Lake Tanganyika, Tanzania - TA2015035 Kigoma Deep Cast 150m | ecosystem: Environmental > Aquatic > Freshwater > Lake | place: Tanzania: Lake... | reverse complement strand
TGGGTTTAAAAGTCTAAAATGCACAGAAATAGCCCTATATCACGTGCTTGGCGATTTGCCAGAGCCAGAATTAACCCACAAATTTTATTGACGAAGCATTTATTTATGTAATTACAGGAATCGGAGGTGCTGCTGCGTCCTCAAGGCGGAGGGCAGGGCCCATACTTGTATGTTGCTGTGTTGTGTTTGCAGCCATGAGTCTGTTTGTAACCAGATATTGGGCTGAGGACCCCACTCCCGTCCGCAGCGGAGTAAAAAATTTTTTCCGTGATCCTGCCGGCTATAGCAAAACCATCATCAGGCAGATAGAGGGGCCCTTCAAATCGGGCAGCCCCTTTGAGCTTATCGCCGAGTTTATAGCTCAGAATTATCCCGCAGGTTCAACATTAGTGTATGATCAGATGGGCCAGGTTCCATTCCTGGCCGGCTCCGGGTACAATTTTATAGACAGTTGGGGGCTTACGGACAAAACAATCGGGCGCTACTATTTTTCCCAAGGATGTCACAAAAGAAAGAGGCTTGTTTTTTGGCTTTATGATACTTTATCGAAGGCTGCTGTGAAGATGTACCGGCCCGAGATGTTTTATGTTAACTCATCAGACGGCCTTCTCGACTATATTTTTGAGAAGCAACCCGAGGTTATAATGATTACAGCTCATTGCCTGTTCGATTATAAATTGCCCCGTCTGCTATGCAATGATCCTCAATTACAGTCCGGGTACTCGTTGCGCTTTTTGCTGGCAGGGCATACGTTTGTTTTTGAAAGGAACGGATTGAAGAGAAGGCCGTTCAGCAAGCCGCAGGGATTGGAAATTTTGCATGATAACGAATTATTGGTCGCAGAATTGGCTAAATATTTATAAGGCTTTGAGATGTGCGTGAAGTAATAGACATTTGGCTCACGGAATATACCAAGGAGCGCTCACATCATTTACTTGGAAATCTGACTCCGGCAGAATATGCCGCAGTCACTTAGAGTCTGCCGGCTGCTTTCAATGTGGCTGAGCAGGTCGAGTACTGCGCTGAAATTTACTGGCGTGCCCGCGCCATCGGCACGCCTGCAGTGCTACCGGAAAAGGAAATGGACACGATCATCGCAAAATTCGCCGATTACGGCCGCAGGTAATGTTTCGAGCGCAGGCAGTCCACACTGTCCACTGCGTCCGTCTCGTCCACGCTGCGCCAGCGCATTTTTCTTTTTCCTGTAACCCTTCAAAGAGAGAATATAAACCCGTTCGTGGTTGCGTTTCCGGTGCTTTTTCGTTCGTGGTGAGCCTGTCGAACCATGAACGGGCCTGCCGTGCGATATGTACTCTTTTCGGCCCTTCGACAGGCTCAGGGCGAAAGGGCGATGTTTTATTGCAGGCTATAGTATTTAGAAAAATGCTCTAATAAGAATTTCTGTGCACGTGGGCTCTCGCGGAGCTGCTAACCCAATTATGCGGCTGGTTGCGGTGCTGGTCCCTGCTTGCGTGCGCACATAATCAGGCATGCGCCAAGGTACACAGCGACAGCCGTCCAGAGTGTTGCATTAAAGCCGAAATTCAGCGAAATTCCCCATGCCAGCACCGACCCGAGAACTGAGCAGGCTCCGTTGACAGCCCAGACCCAGGGTATAATTGACGGGCCATCTTGTTCAACCAGCCTGATTCCGATGGGCAGTGCCATGCCCATGCATATGCCGAGAGGTGCAATTGCACACAGGGTAACGATAATTTTCAGGATGCCGGGTGTGCCCAGAAAACGGTCGAAAATAAGCGGCAGGCTGTAGACAGAGCCTGCAAGCAACACACAGAGCACCAGCAGGACAATGCGCACGCGGATGTGCATTGCATTTTCATCAAAGCTCCCGGCGAGCAGGCTGCCGATGCCCGAAAAAATAAGCAGCGATGAAAGGATGACTGCTATCGCATACAGCGGTTGCCCCAGAAACAGGATAAATTTTTGAATAAGGGGAATCTCTATCAGCATAAAGCCGAATCCAAGGCAGCTGAAGTATAGAATATAACCCCAACGGAACCGGACTGTTTGTGAAGAGTGAGCTATAGATTTTCTAAAAAACAGCATCGGCAGAAAAATGGTAATGATCACCATACCGACAATGATGATAAAGAGCGACTTGAACATAAAAACAGGATACGTGAAATGAGTTTCCCTGTCCGGCAATTTCCAGAGATAGTGGCGAGGTTTCATATAATTAAAGAAAAAAGGACAGTTATCTGTGTCCGACGCAATGCGCATCGGATATGAGGTGATGAAATCTTTTGTGTTGGAGGCGTATAGAAAATCGGCAAATACCGTGTCCAGCCGGTTGCGGGGGTCATGCAGCCAGATCAGCCCCATTTCGTTTCGCAGACGGTCAATGTCGGCAAGTTCCTGTTCGAGAAATGGGGTTTTTTTAAATAAAAACAGAGCTTGTGTCCATCCATGGGTTGTTTTTTCGGCAATAACAACTATATGCTGGGAGGCGTTTTGGATGCCGAGGGTTTCAAGGGCCTGCAGGCACGAACTGATGATCTTGAGGGTTTCAAGGTCGCCATGAAAACGCCAGCGATTAATCCACAGGACGCCGTCATCACGTAGTTTTTCTATATAATCCCGGAAAGCCTCAGCCGTATAAAGCGAGTTTTCAACAAAGGTAAAGGCACCGGATGAACTGGCCACTCCGCTGTCGGCGTTGCTGAGCAGGATGATATCAAATATCTCGGGTGTTGTGCGGACAAAATTTCGGCCGTCATCCACAATCAGGTTAATGCCTTTCTGCCCAAAAAGATTTCCATTGAAGTCGCGATATACCTGCCGGCCGAGGCGGGCTATGGTTGGGTTAATTTCAATTGCGGTAATGTTGCGGTTGCCGTTTACATAAGCATTGAGAACATCCTGCCCCCCGCCGGTTCCAATTACCAGCACATCCGCGTCATTGCGCAATTGAAAATAAAAAGACGGGAAGCCTTTTTTCAGGTAGGCCATTGTTTCAATAGTACCGTCAAAGGCGTGCATGTGTGCGTTAGCAGTCGCATCGTAGCGAATGTTTAATGCATCATGACCATGAAGGGTGTCAGGGATTACCGTTACCCTGTTGATTGGATTCCATTCTTCGAAAATGATACCGGTCTCAGGTGCGCCGTTGATATATTTAATTTTGAGAAATCGGTACACATGTGCGTTCCCTATAAAGGCGCCAAGCGCGATAAAGGCCATGATGCCGGCGAACTGCTTTGCCGTCCGTGACAGAGACCGTGAGGCAAAGACAATGGACGCCAGGGATGCGATGAATGCAGTGAAAAAAACAAGGCTTATGCCGTCATACAGGAATAGAAGTCCGACGACCGCAAGACACCCAAGGCCTGCTCCGATTAGATCATAGCAATAGATACGGGTAATATTTTTAGCGTGATGTTTAAAGATGAGTGTGATGGTCAGACCCGAGAAGAAATAGGGTAGAAAAATAGCGACAAAAATTATCAGCAGGTTGTAAAATGACGACCAAGACTGTGCCGGCACGAACCGTACGTTAATATATATGAAAATAGCGGCAATCATAGCAGCGGAAAACAGTGTGGATGAAAGAGCCAACTGAGAATATGATTTTTCACGATTAAAAAAAGACGGGAATATATATACGCAGATACCGCTGCAGGCAAAACCGAGCATGGCCAGGGATATGGACATGAAAACAAAGTGGTAATACATGCTCGCGGAAAAAATTCTGGTTATCAGTATCTGCCACAGAAGCGTTGCGAACGCGGTTAGGAATATTCCCCGGCAAACGGTCTTGGTTTCCATGTGTACAGTGCTCCCAATTATTGATGACATAAAAGGTGTCTTGTGCCAGATCTTCTCATGTCGGATTTATGTCGGTCGCGGAACTATAGAATGGGATGGCGTGTGAGTCAATAGAAGAATTGCCACATCACTGAGACGTTATGTATGAGCCCTGAGCTTGATCGCATCCAGCACCTGATCGTGAATAATGGCGTTGGTTGCCACAATGCCGACATTATTTTTAAGCCGCTCGCCGCAGGTAAAATCAAGCGCATTCCCGCTGAAGTCGGTTACCCGTCCTCCGGCCTGCCCGGTGATGCAGACACCCGCGGCGTGATCCCAGATTTTTTCGCGGTAGCTGTGTGAGCGCGGCAGGCGCAGATAGATCGAGGCATCCCCGCGGGCTACAGCGGCATATTTGGCCTGGCTGTCGATCCGGAAGGGCGGGGCGGTAATGCCGAGAGCCCTTGAAATTTCAGCGTGTTCATCGTGGGAGGCATGCGCGCTTTCAACCGATTCGCAGAACGTTGCTCGGCTGCAGTCGCTGATTGAGTCCGTGCTGATTGCCTGCTGCGTGCCTTCGCCAAGTGCGCGCGCGAATGCACCCTGCCCCGTAACGGCGTAAAACAGGCTGCCTGGCCCTTCAGGACGAGCCCGTTCAAAAGCATAGTTCGGGCAGCCCAGAACTCCCAGCACCACCTGCCCCTGCACAACAAGGGCCAGCGCGATAGCATACTGCTCACCGCGCAGGAAGCCCTTGGTGCCGTCGATCGGGTCAACGGTCCAGTAGCGCCGGGTGAAATCAATGCCGCTGTTGTTGCAGGCAATCGCATCAAGCATGCGTGCATGCGTTGTATCCGGGTTTTGAGCGCTCACCAGCGCATGCACGCGTCGGACAAGCTCCGGGTTGTCCCGAAGGGTGTCAACGTCCTCCTCTGCCACGACCGCGTCAGTACTGAAATGCTGCATCAATTCAAGGCAGATCACGGCCTGTGAGCCCAGATCGGCAACCGTTACCGGGGATTTGTCCTTCTTTATGACGGTTTCATCTGTTATAAGTGTATCCTGCACCTGACGGCACAGCACAGCGGCTTTTTCAACCGCTGCCAGGGCAACGGTTAATTCATGTTCATAGTGCATGGGTCGGACTCCTGTGTCGGTTTAGCGAACGCAGTCAATCTGATTAAGCCTGCTTAAAAATTCCTGCCATGGAAGTACCAGTACCCCGTTTTCAAGCGAGCGGGTTTTGCTTTCGAGCCCTACAATCCATTTGTTTTTGAGCGGTATTTCCTCATTAAGCGTCATCAGCGGCCTGGTGTCCTGAATATGAATGCTGCCGGTTTTGAATTCAACAGCTGTATGTTCATTGATGATCAGATCAACTTCAAAGCCGCTGGCAGAGCGCCAGTAATGCAATTTTGAAATCCGGCTGCCATAGTGCATGGCAGCTATTGTTTCCAGAATAAGAAAATGCTCAAAGGCCTTGCCGAATTCCGGCGTTTTGGGCGACAGTGTGCGCTCCAGAATTGTGTTGGGCAGCGCGCAGTCAAAAAAATAAAATTTAGGCGCGGTGATGGCCCGGCGCTTTTGTGTTTTCGTAAATGCTTCAAGCATATAGCCCAGCAGAGTATCAATAATGATCTGGTAGTACGCCTTTATGGTTTTCGCGGCAACGCCGCAGTCGCGCGCCTGGCTGGTGTAGCTGATCATTTCAGTATTGGCAAGCGCCGCGGACTCAAGAAACCGGGTGAAGGAAGGCAGGTTTCGCACTATGCCCTCGCTCTGTATCTCTTCTTTCAGGTACTCTCCGCAATAGTTTTTGAGGTCGTCTGTGGGATTATCAGAGAATAAAATAGGTGGAAGCGATCCGAACTGCAGCTGACGATGCAAATCAAAGTCAGGGATCTCAGCATGCGTCAGGGGCACCATATGTACGCTTGCAAGCCTGCCGGCAAGATTCGTAAGGCCGGTTCTGCGCAGCTTGCGGGCGCTTGACCCGGAGAGAACAAAGGTTCTGTTCGTGTTTTCGATCATCCAATGAATTTCATACAGCAGATCGGGGATGAGCTGGATTTCATCAATGACGATTGTTCCTTCACCGTCAGCGTAGCGCTCCCGCAGCAGATGCGGCGACGTGCGGTACTCAAAGAAAACATCGCGCTTTAACAGATCAATTGTTTCACAGTCCGCGAAATGAGTGCGCAGATAGGTTGTTTTGCCGACACGGCGTGGGCCAAGCAGCAGGTAGTTTTTCCCCTGGTGCAGCTTGAGGCTTCTTTCGAGCATCACAGGTCTTTTTATCATGATAAAAAGACCTATAGAGTATCTTTGTAATATTGGCAAGTTTTTTTTGTGCAGGATTCTGCAGGCTGACCATGCACACTTTGCTGAGGCAGGCCGTTCGCATCTTGCGCTATGATTGCACTTGCGTGTCCAGTAAAATGTATAGTATTGATAGAATGTCTCAGCCGTGATTAAAACGTTAAAAAATTTATATGTAGACAGCAGCAGGGCGCTATCATGAAAAGCTTTCGCAAAGAGCTGTGGTTTAATGTGAAACACCGGCGCGAATTTATCAATATCACGCCGGATGTTGAGGCCTGTCTGCGGGAGAGCGGCATACAGGAGGGGCTGCTGCTGTGCAATGCCATGCACATTACCGCTTCGGTTTTTATCAACGATGATGAGCCGGGCCTGCATCTCGATTATGAGCAGTGGCTCGAACAGCTCGCTCCGCATGAGCCGGTTGCGCGCTACCGGCACAACCGTACCGGTGAGGATAACGGGGACGCGCACCTCAAGCGCCAGATCATGGGACGTGAGGTGGTGGTGGCAATTACGGGCGGCCGGCTCGACTTCGGGCCCTGGGAGCAGATTTTTTACGGCGAGTTCGACGGCCGCCGCAAAAAACGCGTGCTGGTGAAGATTATCGGTCAGTAGGGCATGGATTGTTTTTTTATAACCGGTAATCTCACGAACATTGCGCTGCTCAGCAGTGCAGATCCCGGTCCGGGCGTTCTATTTCCTTGACAAAAAAAAGCATCAGTATAAATTAATAAAATTTAACGGTATGAGGTATGAACATGCCGTTTGCAGCAGATGACCAGGCTGAGAGGAATGGATGAAAGAGCTTTTGCGGGAAATTATCGCACGGACCTTTGAACAGTGCCGCATCGAAGGGCTGCTTCGCAGTGAGCTGCCGCCTGATTTTACCGTTGAGCTGCCGCGCTCACGGCAGCACGGTGACCTTGCCACCAATATAGCCATGGTCCTGGCAAAGCAGGAACAGCGACCGCCGCGCGAAATCGCCGAAATGTTTGCCGGCAAACTCAGCCAGGCCGACCCCTGCATTCTGAAGGTTGAAATAGCCGGTCCCGGTTTTATCAACTGTTTTATCGACGCATGCGCCTGGCATGACGTGCTTGAGCGGATCGAGGCGCAGGCCGACCGCTACGGCTCCTCGGACAGCGGACAGGGGCGCAAGGTCATGGTCGAGTTTGTGAGCGCCAACCCGACCGGGCCGCTGCACATCGGCCATGGCCGCGGCGCGGCCGTAGGCGATGCGTTTGCGCGTGTGCTGGCCTTTGCCGGCTATGATGTAACCCGCGAATACTATATCAATGATGTCGGCAATCAGATGAATAACCTGGGCCGGGCAACCCGGCTGCGCTATCTGGAACTGCACGGTTGCAAAGGAGCGTTCCCTGAAGATCTCTACCGAGGGGACTATATTTATGACGTCGCCCGCCTGGTGTCAGCTCAGCACGGCGACCGGTTTGTGCATGAGCGCGAAGAGTCCTGCCTGCCGTTTTTCACCCGGTTTGCCTCTGATACGATTCTGCAGGGCATCAAGGATGACCTGCGCGATTTCGGTGTCGAGTTCGATTCCTGGTTCTCAGAGCGCACCCTGTTTGAGCGCGGCGAGGTCCAAAAGGCGCTCGATGATTTCCGTGCCGAAGGGCTGGTCTATGAGCAGGACGGCGCGCTCTGGTTCGCGGCTTCGCGCTTCGGCGATGAGAAGGATCGCGTGGTCGTCAAAGAGGACGGCAAAACAACCTATTTCGCCTCTGATATCGCCTATCACCGCGACAAGCTGCGGCGCGGATTTGCCGGCATGATCGATATCTGGGGGGCCGATCATCACGGCTACATTCCCCGCCTGCGCTCTTTTCTGCGTGCGCTCGGCGTTGCCGATGAGGCCTTCAGCGTTATTTTGATCCAGATGGTCAACCTGCTGCGCGCGGGTGTGCCGGTGGCCATGTCAACGCGCTCGGGTGAGTTTGTCACGCTGCGCGAGGTTATGGATGAGGTCGGCCGCGACGCGGCCCGCTTCAGTTTTCTTACGAGGCGTTCCGATGCGCAGCTTGATTTCGATCTTGACGTTGCTAAAAAACAAAGTGATGAAAACCCCGTCTATTACGTGCAGTACGCGCATGCCCGCATATGCAGTATTCTCAGGGTTGCGGAGGAAAAGGGACTGGCAGCGCCTGTTTTTGCCGACATCGATGCCGGGCTGCTCACCGCTCCGGAGGAGGCCGATCTTCTCAAACAGCTTTCCGGGTTTCCGGCGCTTGTCAGCGGCAGCGCCCGCGCGCGCGAACCGCATCGCATCGCGGTCTATCTTATGGAGCTTGTCGGGCAGTTTCACAGCTACTATACTAAGCATCGCGTGATAACGGACGACGAGCGCCTGAGCCGCACCCGCATGCATCTGATTACCTGTATCAGGACAGTGCTGCGCAATGGCCTGGCAGTGCTCGGGGTCGGCGCGCCCGACAGGATGTAGGCCCGCAGTCGGCTGGCGGCACAGCTTTCTAATTTTGAAGGTGATAATTGCATGGCTGCTCACGACTTTCACGAGAACAGCTTTTTCTTTAAAGCCATTACTTTTGTGAGGATCATTGCCGGCGTCGCAGTAACACTGGCCGTGCTGTTTGCAATGGTGTGGCTGATCGATTACAGCAGCCCGCGCACGGCTGTGCCGCGTAACCAGCAGCCGCTGCTGGTTCCCGACCGCGCAGATGAAACGGCAGAGCGTGCTCCCAGGACGTTTTTTGAAACGCTCCTGAACACTGCCAGGGAAAAGAAGGCTGATGATGCCGGGCGCGATGGCACAGCGCCTGAACCGGTGTTGCCTGCGCTCGGGCAGCAGCCGTCTGCAGTCATGCGCGGCTCTGAGCCGGCACCCGGTGCTGCACGTCCTGAACCGCCGGCCACAGTCCCCCGTGCAGAAATAGCGTCATCTGCGCCTGAAATAGTGCACACGCCTGCTGGAATCCAGCCCGCAGCGCAGGCACCGGCTTCGGGCGAAGTCTTTTCAGTTCAGTTCGGATCCTTTCAGCAGGAGGAACGCGCCCGGCAGCTTTCCGAAGAGCTTGCATCCAGGGGGTATCACCCCTTTATTACCGCAATTTCGATGCCTGACGGTACAATGTCACATCGTGTGCGGGTCGGACGGTTTACGACGCGTGAAGAAGCCATGAAGCTGGCAGCCGCCATAGAAAGCACGGAGAAAATTTCCGTGTTTGTAACCTCAAAGTAACGCGGGTAAAGCAGTTCAGCCTCGGCTGTGCTGCTGACCCGCGGTGACTGCCTGTGCGGCGTTGCTGTTAAATAATCACAAGGGAACTCCCTATGTCGGACATCGGTGTTGTGTTTATGACCGCCTCAAGCCGCGAAGAGGCCGACCTGATCGCCCGCGCTCTTGTGGAAAAGCGCCTGGCAGCCTGCGTGCAGATTGTCTCTGAAATACGCTCCCTGTACTGGTGGGAAGGCCGGGTGTGCGACGAGTCCGAAATTCTTTGCATGGCCAAAACAACCGCAGCGTGTTTTGCTGATCTGGCTGCTGAAGTAAAGCGACTGCACAGCTATGCTGTTCCTGAAATTGTCTTTGTGCCCGTTACAGACGCAACTCCCGATTACCGGAGCTGGATATCAGAGGTCACGCAGTAATGCACCGGGGGTGTTAATTGCTTGACAAAGAAAAGGTGGAGTGTTATCAAAAAACTCTTTGCAGCCTGCCGGACATTAAGGTGGGGGGCACACTTCAGCAATTGTCAGCTTGGCAGCGCCTGCCATGGGCAAAAGGGTTGTTTGTCATTATGGCATGGACACACTGTCTTAACCCGGACGCGTCGATTGCTCTTATTTCTAAGTATTTGAAATTTATTATAAAATTAGTCGCTCTCCGCGACGAAAATTTGGCATGTATTGTGCCATCTTTTTATACCACTAAACCGGTATATAAAAGAAAAAGCCTCGGCTGGCACAAAATTTAATGTTTTTCTAACCCGCAGAAAGGAGAACCAGCATGAGTTTACAGGCAGATTATCTGATTCCGATTAATTTCGGGCTGAGCGAAGAGCGTAAGATGATGATCGATATGCTCAAAAAGTTCAAAGAAAAGGAGTGCCCCAAGGATAAGATCGCCGAGTGGGATGAAGAGCAGCACTTCCCGGTGGATGTATGGAAAAAGCTCGGCAACGAGGGTATTCTGGGTGCCTGTTTCCCTGAAGAGTACGGCGGAACCGGCGGAAACATCATTGATGAAACCCTGATCACCGAGGAGATATCCAACAGTTTTTCCGCCATGGGCCTTGCCTATCTGACCGGCGTATGCTTCGGCGGCATGTCGATCCTGCATTACGGCACCGAGGAGCAGAAACAGAAATATCTGCCGCCGCTGATCGCGGGCGACACCAATTTCTGTCTGTCTCTGACTGAGCCGGGCGGCGGTACCGACATTCTGGGCGCGCTGAAATCACGCGCGGTTGAGCAGCCCGACGGGTCCTTCATCTGCAACGGCACGAAAATCTACACAACCGGCATGCACGTTGCCGACACGATCGTTTTGATCGTTCGTACTGATGATGTGGAGGGCAAGCCGGCCAAGGGACTGACCATTTTCCTGGTTGACCGGGAAAATCCGGGCAAACAGGAAACCGACGGCCGCCTGCTGAACCAGCCTTTCAGCAAGGGCATTACTTATAACAAGATCATGAAGCTGGGCAGCCATATCCTTGCATCGTTTGAGGTTTCCTACGAGGATGTGAAGCTGACGAAACAACAGATTCTGGGTAAACGCGGCTCCGGCTGGTATGATCTGCTTGCCACGCTGAACAATGAGCGTATCGTGTGCGCGGCTATCTGCGTGGGACTTGCCCAGGGATGTCTGGAAGAAGCTAATCAGTACGCCATGGAGCGTGAAGCATTCGGTAAGCCGATCGGACAGTTTCAGGCCATTCAGCATCAGCTGGCCGATATGGCCACCGAGATCGAACTCTCACGCCTGATCACCTACAAGGCAGCCTGGATGCAGGCATCCAATCCGACCGACATGGCCAACGGCGTTATCGCCAGCATGGCCAAGATGTACACCTCGGATGCCGCATTCCGCTGCACGGACCGCGCCATGCGCATCCTGGCCGGTGCCGGTTTTACGATGGAGTACCATATTCAGCGCTACTACCGCGACATCCGCCAGCTGGTGTTTGCGCCGATCACCAATGAAATGTCCCGGAGCTTCATCGGCCAGGTCATGCTCGGCCAGAAGAAATCCTACTAGGGTGCATGCCTGCTCCCCCGCCTCCGGGCCGGGGAGCAGGTTTTTTTCTGACACTGGATGCTCCGCATGACAATCTCCGCTCCGGCTGCCGGAATCATGACCGCCCCGCCGGAGACATTTTGAAGCAGCCCGCCGAAGTCAACCGAACACGGTGTACGGCCTGCCGGCGGCTGAAGGCGGCATAAGGCACGCAACGTAACATACCACGCACACGGGAGGCAATCACCATGGAACAAAAATTCAATACCGAGTTGATTACCAATTTCGGCCCTGACACGCTGCTTCCGGATTTGACATTTGCTGAAATGCAGTCCGGCTGGGACTGCGGCGGCGGAACCTACAAGATTACCAAAGGGGAAGTTGAAAAGTTTGCCCGCCTGATGGGTGATCCCAATACCGGAGCCGAGACCGTGCCCGTTGGCATGATCTATATTTACGGCCTGCGTATCTGCTGGGACCGCAAGGTGTTCATTGACCAGGCCGTGCGTGCCGGCGACACGATTACGTTCCATAACCCTGCAAAAATCGGGGACACAATTACCACCAGGCTTTCGATTGCCGACAAGAAGGAAGTATCCAAGGAAAAAGATGGTCAGGTGAAGGTAACGAAGTTTCTGTATGTCAACATGTCGGCCGAAAATCAGGACGGCGCTAAAATTGTTGATATCGTCATGAGTTTCATGCTTCCCAAAACCATGAAATAAAACTCTTTTGCGCACCAGGAGGTAGCACTATGGATACAGCACGTTTTAACGTTGGCGATACGCTTCCCTCGAAAACCCTGGCGGTCACGCAGGCCCTGATCAATGAATATGCCGACATCTGCGGCGACTACAATACGCTGCATGTCGATGTCGCGGGCATGAAGGATCATCCCCTGTTCGGCGGCACCATTGCGCACGGCACGATTAATGTCGAGCCCGTGCTGCAGGCAATCTGCACGGTGCAGGGTACCAAATGGCCCTCTGCCGGAACAAAAATAGATCTGCAGTTCCGTGCCCCGGTAAAGCCCGGCATGACCATATCGAGCGTGCTGGTCGTGAAGGAAAAAAAAGCTGACAGCCTTATCTGCGATATGACTATTCAGGACCAGGATGCCAAGCCCTGCGTCAAAGGCACCGTCGAAATCAAATAATGCATTCCATGTTTTACGAAAAGAGTTTTTAAGAACAGCAGTCGGGGCCCCGGTTCAATTGGGGCTCCGCTTTTACATACCATGACAATGATGCACCGAGGGTGTTTTTAATATTTACCGTACTGTCTAACTGTGGAGGAAATTCGATGAAAATCAGCAAAGACGTAAAAATTGATCTGTACACGCGCATGGTTCGCCAGAGAATTTTTGAGGATGAGACCACGGCAAATTTTGCCAGCGGAGAAATGCCGGGCTTTCTGCACCTGTCGCAGGGCGAGGATGCCGTACCCGCCGGTGTGTGCTCGCACCTGTCCAATGACGACGCGATCTACACCACCCACCGCGGCCACGGCTGTATCATCGCCAAGGGCGCTGAGATCAAGCCCATGATGGCAGAGCTGTTCGGCCGCATTGACGGCTGCTGCAAGGGCCGCGCCGGTTCCATGCATTTTGCTGATGTGAAGACCGGCTGCATGGGCTCAAACGGTATCGTCGGTGAAGGCATGCGCATCGCTTTAGGCACAGCGTTTGCCCAGAAGTATAATAAAACCAAAAACATCACCGTAGTATTTTTCGGTGAAGGCGCCACCGGAACCGGCGCGTTTCACGAATCCTTCAATATGGCCTCGACGCTGAAACTGCCGCTGGTATTTGTGTGCAACATTAATTTGTACGCCCAGATGACCCCCAAATCGACCCACATCGCGATTGAAGACGTGGCCGACCGCGCTGTGGGCTACGGCGCTCCCGGTGTGACCATCGACGGCAATGACGTAGAAAAAGTCTATGAAGAGTTTGCCAGGGCAGCCAGGCATGCCCGTGACGGCAAGGGACCCTATCTGCTTGAGTGCAAGACCTATCGCCATCACGGCCACTTCGAGGGCGACCCCTGCAACTATCGTCCTGAAGGCGAGCTTGAGGAGTGGAAGAAAAAAGACCCGATCGTGCTGTATGAAAAGAAGCTGAAAAAAGAGGGCGTGCTGACTGATAAGGAAATGCAGGCCATCAAGGACGCTGCCAGGAAGGAAGTTGTTGACGCGGTGGCGTTCGCCCGTGCCAGCGCCATGCCTGAGGTCGAGGAGCTGTATAAAGACATCCTTGCTTAGTTCGATGGGTTTTTTCACGACTGTCACAGTGTGAAGATTGAATATATCATTTACTGGAGGATTAAATAGATGGCTGAAATGAAAAAAATCAATGTGCAATGGGCGATTAATCATGCGATCGCGGAAGAAATGCGCAGGGATCCCAGCGTATTCATTATCGGTGAGGATGTCGGCGGCCCCGGCGGCCCTTTCGGCGTAACACGCGGCCTGCAGGCGGAGTTTGGTAAGGAGCGTGCTGTTGATACACCGATTTCCGAGGGCGCTATCGTGGGCCTGTGCTGCGGCGCGGCTGCTTCGGGCCTGCGTCCGGTTGCTGAAATCATGTTCATGAACTTTATTACCCTGGCGGTTGAGGAATTCTACAATCAGGGATCGAAAATGCGCTGGATGTTCGGCGGCCAGGTCAAACAGCCTTTTGTCGTGCGCGCCATGACCGCCGGCGGCTTCGGAGCGGGTCCGCATCACTCCTCATCGCTTGAGGGCTGGTTTGCAAGCATGCCGGGCATGAAGGTTGTCATGCCCTCCAATGCCTACACTGCCAAGGGCCTGATGAAGTCGGCGATTCGCGACGACAACCCCGTGCTGTATGTCGAGCCGCTGTCATCCTACACGATCAAGCAGGAAATTCCTGTTGATGAATACCTGATACCCATTGGCCAGGCTCAGCTGGTAACCGAGGGCAGCGACGTGACGATCGTCAGCGTCGGCCGCATGCTTCTTGAGGCTGAAAAGGCCGTTGCTAAGCTCAAGGCCGACGGGATCAATGCTGAGCTGCTTGACCTGTGTACGGTCAACCCGCTGCCGATGGAAGACATTTACAAGTCAGTCAAGAAAACCAACCGGCTGGTTATCATCCATGAGGCCAAGGAAATCATGGGCATTGGCGCCGAGATCGCCGCATCCGTGCAGGAAAAGCTCTTTGACTGGCTCGATGCACCGGTTGTGCGCTGTGCGGCTCCTTTTACGCATATCGCCTTCCAGCCGCTGCTTGAAAAACACTATCTGCCCAATGCCGATAAGCTTGTGGCCAAAGTTAAAGGCCTGATGGGCTGATTATGTGCGGCCTGCCGCTGGTGTGAGTCAGGCAACAGGCCCGCGTGATTTTGTTGGAAGAATGCATAACAGGTATCTGTACTACTTTTAGAAATGGAGAGTAAAGAATGGCTACCAATGTAACCATGCCCAAACTGGGCCTTACCATGGAAACCGGTAAGATCGTGGAGTGGAAAGCGGCCCAGGGCGGCGAAGTGCAGCAGGGTTCGATCCTGCTGGTTGTTGAAACTGAAAAAATTACCTATGAAGTTGAAGCCCCGGCCTCGGGCCTGCTGAACATCATTGTCAAGGCCGAGGAAGAGGTGCCGGTTGCCGCGCTGATCGCGCAGATCGCGGCTGACAAGGCCGAGCTTGACAGCCTGGCAGCCGGCGGCGCTCCCGCAGCAGCGGCTCCGGCTCCCGCAGCGGCTGCGCCGGCTGCAGCTGCTCCGGCCCAGGCTGCAGCGCCTGCAGCCGCAGCGCCTTCCCGTGCTCCGGGCGAGCGCGTCAAGGCCTCGCCGCTTGCAAAGAAACTGGCTGAAGAAGCTGACATTGACATAAGTCTGATCGCCGGTACCGGTCCTGAAGGGCGTATCGTGAAAGAGGACGTTGAGAACTACCTTGCATCCAACAAGGTGCGCATCAGCCCGGTCGCTAAAAAAATGGCCGATGAAGCGGGTCTTGCTCTGATCTCCATCGCCGGCACCGGCGTCAACGGCAAGATCATGAAGGAAGACGTTGAGAAAGCCATTGCAGCAGCCAAGCAGGCGCCTGCTGCAGCGGCTGCCCCTGAGAAGAAGGCTGCCGAGGCTCCTGCCATGGCCTCCGGCGACCGGATGGAAAAGCTCACCAGCATGCGCAAAGTAATCGCCCGCAAGATGCTGCAAAGCTGCAACGAGGCCGCCATGGCCTACATGACCTATGAGATCGATGCCACTGCCATTCAGGATTTTCGCGAAAAGATCCTTAAAAGCGCCGAGAAGAAACACGGCGTGCGCGTGACCATTACCGACTTCATGCTCAAGCTGACCGCCATGGCGCTGCGCCAGCACCCGGTGATCAACACCCGCTGGGTTGAAGGGCAGGGCATTCTCTTTCTTGACGAGATCAACGTCGGCATGGCCATGGCCATCAAGACCGGCCTGGTTGTTCCGGTCATCAAGACCACAGACAAGAAAACGATTATTGAGATCGCCAAGGACCGCACCGCCTTGATCGACAAGGGTCGCGGCGGCAAGCTGGGACCGAATGAAATGACCGGCGGTACCTTTACGGTATCCGCGATGGGCATGTTCGGCACTGATGTGTTCACGGCCATCATCAATCAGCCTGAAAACGCGATCCTGGGCGTCGGCACCATCAAGGATAAGCCGGTTGTCGTGAATGGCCAGATCGTGATCCGGCCCATGATGAACCTGTCGCTGACCTATGATCACCGCACGATCGACGGCGCAGACGCCGGCCGGTTCATGCAGACACTGAAAGAGTTCATGGAAGACCCGATGATGACGCTGGCGTAACGCACGGCGAAGGGTTACTGTACGATTGATTTAACAATAAAGGAGCGCATTGATGGCAACAAATGTAACGATGCCCAAACTCGGGCTGACAATGGAAACCGGCAAGATCGTCGAATGGAAAGCCGCCGAGGGCGGCGAAGTAAAACAGGGTTCGATCCTGCTGGTTGTCGAGACTGAAAAAATCACCTATGAAGTTGAAGCGCCGGCCTCCGGATTGCTGCACATCATTGTGAAGGCCGAGGAGGAAGTTCCGGTTGCCGCTTTGATCGCGCAGATCGCGGCTGACAAGGCCGAGCTTGACGGCCTGGCAGCAGGCGGCGGCGCTCCGGCCGCGGCAGCTCCCGCAGCCGCTGCACCGGCGGCACCCGCAGCAGGTGCTCCGGCAGCAGCAGCCGCACCGGCTGCGGCGGCCGCTGACACCCATGTCGTCGTGATCGGCGGCGGACCGGGCGGCTATCCGGCTGCAATCCGGGTCGCGCAGCTGGGCGCGAAAGTCACGATCATTGAAAAAGACGAGTTCGGCGGCACCTGCCTGAACCGCGGCTGCATCCCCACCAAAGCGCTGCTGCAGTCCTCCGGCATGTACAAGCACGCCAAGGAAGCCAAGACCTTCGGCATCACCATCGGCGATGTTAAGGTTGATTTTGCCGCCGTGATGGCCCGCAAGAACACGGTCGTCAAGCAGCTGGTCGGCGGTCTGGGCGGCATCCTGAAAAGCCACGGCATGAAGATCATCAAGGGCACCGGCCAGATCGTGAGCGCCGGCCTGGTGAAAGTTGCTGAAACCGGTGAAGAGATCAAATGCGACAAGATCATTATCGCGACCGGCTCAGTGCCTTCGCGCGTGCCGATCGACGGCATTGACCACTGCATCACGTCTAACGAGGCCCTGAACCTTGAGAAGCTGCCCGCCAGCATGCTCATTATCGGCGGCGGCGTGATCGGCATGGAATTCGCGCAGATCATGAACCAGATGGATGTGGCCGTGACCGTGGTTGAAATGCTGCCTCAGATCCTGCCCACGGAAGACCCGGAAGTTGCCAAGACCTTCAGCGCCATGTGCCAGAAGGCCGGCATCGAAATTCACACCTCCACCTCGGTCAGCAAGGTCGAGCCCAAGGGCAAAAAGCGCATGGTGAGCTTCGGCGACAAGCAGAAGGAAGTCGATATTGTACTCGTGGCTGTCGGCCGCTCGCCCTACACCGAAGGGCTCGGGCTTGACAAGGCCGGCATTGCCATGGAGAAAAACTTCGTCAAGGTCAATGAGTATCTCGAGACCAGCGTCAAGGGTATCTACGCCATCGGCGACGTGATCGGCAATTACATGCTGGCCCATGTGGCAACGTCCGAGGGCGAAACCGCGGCCATGAACTGCGTCGGCAAACAGCACCGCATGGATTACCGTTCAGTGCCGCGCGGCGTGTACACCACGCCCGAGGTTGCCAGCGTCGGCATGACCGAGGCCGAGGCCCGCGCCAAATACGGCGACATCGAGATCGGCCGCTTCCCGTTTGTCGGCTGCGGCAAGGCCCTGGTCATCAATGAAACTGAAGGCTTCGTGAAGATCATTTCCGAGAAGAGATACGGCGAGGTTGTTGGCGCGGCCATTCTGGGGCCGCACGCCACCGACTTGATCAATGAGATCGGCCTTGCCATCAAGATGGAAGCCACGTTCGAGGAAATCGCGCACACAATTCACGCGCATCCCACGATCGCCGAGTCGATCATGGAAGCAGCCCTCGACGTTGACGCCAAGGCGATTCATATGCCTAAGAAGCGCAAGTAAGGTTATTTACAATAGTACGTATGTTCTGGGCCGCCCCGGCAAAGTTCCACCGGGGCGGTTTTTTTTATGGGCTCGTGACGCCGAAGCCCGCTTGCGTTTTATTCATCGGCGGGGTATGGTTGTCCATCCGCATGCCGATCGTACAGGGAGGATTCACGATGCTCTACCGCGCACTACCCAAAACCGGTGACCGTCTTTCCATCCTTGGATTCGGCGCCATGCGCCTTCCGCAGAAAAAGGGCAGAATCGACGAGCCCCGCGCAACCGCGCAGATCCGCATGGCTATTGACCGCGGCATCAACTATATCGATGCCGCCATGCCCTATCATGCCGGTGCCTGTGAGCCGTTTCTGGGCCGGGCGCTTTCTGACGGCTACCGGGAGAAGGTACGCCTGGCCACCAAGCTGCCGCACTGGGATGTTGTGGCCTCGCGTGCTGACATGGATGCGCTGCTGCGCGTGCAGCTGCAGAACCTGAATACCGACCGGATCGACTATTACCTGCTGCATCAGCTGGGGCTGCCTGACTGGCTGCGCCTTGAGCGCCTTGGTATTGTTGACTTTCTGAATTGCGCAAAAGCCGACGGCCTTATCGGCAATGCCGGCTTTTCCTTTCACGCGAGCTATGATGAATTTGCAGCCCTGGTTGATGCCTACGACTGGGAGTTCTGCCAGATACAGTACAACTATCTTGACGAGCAGCATCAGGCCGGTACCCGGGGGCTGCGCTATGCAGCCTCAAGGGGCCTGGGTGTCATTGTCATGGAACCCCTGCGGGGCGGCAATCTGGCGAAAATGCCGCCTGAGATAAAAGCTTTTTTCGATGAGGCCGAGCAGCGGCGCAGCGCTGCGGAATGGAGCCTGCGCTGGATATGGAACCACCCCGAAGTTACCTGCGTGCTCTCCGGCATGAATGACGAGGCCCATATCGAAGAGAACCTGAAGATCGCCGATGAGGCTCAACCCGATTCACTCACGCCGACCGAGCTTGAGATCATCAGCTGCGTTGTGACCGCATACAGGAAGCTGATGAAGGTCGGCTGTACGGGCTGCCGCTACTGCATGCCGTGCCCGGCAGGGGTGGCAATACCTGAATGCTTCGATGCCTATAATGCGCAGCTGTGGGGTAATAAAATCGAGGGTCTGTTCCGCTATCTGTTCATGGTGGCGCGGCCTCTGCGGGACTGCGGCGACGCCTATGCCTCCCGCTGCACGCAATGCGGGGAGTGCGAAAAAAAATGCCCGCAGCACATCGAGATCCGCGCACACCTCAAGGATGTGGCCGCCCGGTTCGAGGGACTGAAACTCAGGCTCCTGATCAGACTCATGCGCCTGATCATGGGATTCAAACGCCGCAAAAACCTGAAGCGGGGCAGGGCGCTCCTGCCCTGAAATGAGCCCCTGCTTTGCCGCGGTTTTTTTCGGTTCCATCATTGTTGCGCCGTTTAGAGCTCATCCGCAGTTAAAATCTGGCATGCTATTTCCATCGCATGGTCAAAACATCTTGACAAACAGGGTGCTGTCCGCTGATATAAAGTCTGTCGTTATCCTTGCCGCGTGTAACCATTACTGCAGGAGTTGCGTGTGACCGAAATAATGCTGATCGCGATTTTACTTATTGTTCTGGCTGTGTTCGTGCTGAGTCTTGTTGCAGGGCTGCGCCGGGGTGACGCAAGCGCAGCCGATCAGGCCATGAAAACCTTTGGCGAAAGCGTGCAGGCAGAATTCCGCAATCAGCGCGACGAGGTCGCCCTGCAGTCACGGCATCTGCGCGAGGAACTCGACGGCCGTTATAAAAATTTGAGTGATTCCCTGCTTGCCCGCATGCATGAAAACCTGACGCTGCAGAACAGCCAGTTTGCAAAGCTTGAAACGCGTTTTGAGTCACTTGAAAAGAAGCTGGTTGAGCACCTGTCGAAGCTTGATGCGAATGTGCGCGACAGCCTTGAAAAAATCCGGCACGATAATACGGCAAAGCTCGAGGACATGCGCAAGACCGTTGATGAGAAACTTCAAAGCACGCTGGAGAAACGGCTGGGTGATTCGTTCAAGCTGGTCAGCGAGCGCCTGGAGCAGGTGCACAAGGGGCTGGGCGAGATGCAGAACCTGGCTGCCGGTGTCGGCGATTTAAAGAAGGCCCTGACCAATGTCAAGACCCGCGGCGTGATGGGCGAGTATCAGCTGGAGTTCATCCTGGAGCAGCTGCTGACGCCTGATCAGTACCGCAAAAACGTCAGTACCCGGCCCGGCAGCAAAAACTTTGTTGAATTCGCGATTGTGCTGCCCGGCAGGGACGACAGTGGCGCGAGCGTTCTGCTGCCCATTGACGCCAAATTTCCGACCGAGGATTATAATGCCCTGCAGGAGGCCTACGAAAAGGCTGATCCGGTTCTGATCGATAAATTCAGAAAACAGATTTCAGCCCGGATTGTGAGCTCTGCCAAAGACATTCGGGATAAGTATCTTGAGCCGCCCTGCACGACCGATTTCGGCATCATGTTTCTGCCGATCGAGGGCCTGTTCGCCGAGGTGCTGCGCGAGCCCGGCTTGATGGAAACCCTGCAGCGCGACTATCATGTGACCATTGCCGGCCCGACAACCCTGTCGGCTTTCCTGAACAGCCTGCAGATGGGCTTCCGCACGCTTGCGATCGAAAAGCGTTCAAGCGAGGTCTGGAAAATCCTTGGAGCGGTCAAGACCGAATTCGGCAAATTCGGCGATGTGCTTGAAAAGACCCGCAGGAAGCTGGAGGAGGCCAGCAGCGTTATTGAAGGAGCGGGTGTGCGCTCAAGGGCGATTGAGCGCAAGCTGCGCGATGTGCAGCAGCTGCCCGCAGCCGAGGCCCAGGGGCTGCTAGCCCTGGATGACTCATCCGACATGCCCGTTGATGAGTAGCATCTGTTCAGGCGGGGAATGCCGAACCCCCCGCCCCGTTTTTTTTAATCATCAATTGCAACACAGTCTCGCAGGCCGGAATCCTGGAAATGCAGGCACTTACAAAGAAACTGGACACTGCGTCTGCACTGGTGTGACGGCTTTTTACGCGTTCATCACTGACTGAAGTTCGCCTCCGGTACTGCCTGAGAAATATTCACGCGCAAGGGGGAAAAATGGTTATTTTCAACTTTTTTCGAATACATTAAATTCTGGCTTGCGGGCTCCTTATTTCCTAGTTATAATAATCACAGGTAAACCCCCGGCTTTGAGACTGTGTCGCAATTAAGGCCACATGTTCTTTGACAATTAAATAACAGGTTATAGAAGATACGTCATCAAGTGCTATGCTGGATGTGATAAAATATC
>Ga0194126_10004499_pt1 | contig 21213 bp, 16 predicted proteins | sample TA2KigC150mmetaG_FD_148641 | JGI IMG/M metagenome (GOLD analysis project Ga0194126, IMG submission 148641) | Freshwater microbial communities from Lake Tanganyika, Tanzania - TA2015035 Kigoma Deep Cast 150m | ecosystem: Environmental > Aquatic > Freshwater > Lake | place: Tanzania: Lake... | reverse complement strand
CGGCGCAACCCGAAGGGCGGCAGTTCTTTTTCGCCAGACTTCGTTGCTTGCTCCTTACAGATCCACTTCGGGATATGCTCGTCGCTCGCGCCTCGTCTGGCCGAAAAATCCCTTGCCGCGAACGTGAGCGTATTTATGAAATGGACCCCTAAGGGTCTGTGCAAAAATAACTTCCAGTTTTGCCGGTTTGTCGGATTGAGTTCCGCTATTCGCGTCGCGGAAGGCAGCCGCCAAACATGGAATGGACCGATTGGAAGGGGAAGTTTGCTTCCCGACCGAACCAAAACCCCGAGTGCTGAGGGCGCTATTGATCCTTGGTTGGCGCCCGCTGCTCGGGCGAGGAGCCCCACTGCCAAGAGCCGTGCTCAATGGCCTGTGAGTTCGCCCCTAGTCCCTGTGACCCGCCGATGCGATCTTTGTCCGGCACCCCCGTGCCGAACCCTGCTTCCGAGATCGCCCGGTTTTGCCACGCCCGCTCCTCGCCCTGAGCTTCGTGCAGTCCTTCCAGTTCCACGAATACCGGCCGACTCACCATGCTCCCATGATGTGGGGCGAATCAGTTGCCTTCTATGGGGCGCTAACCCGATTTCAAGCGGGGTGAATATCTCCAAGTGGATGAGGTTTTCCCTGATGGTTTCGTGTCCGCGCGTTGCTTGCATCTGCAGACGACTCGTGGAGATGGCTGTCCGCGCTCCTTCGGTTACGGTTTCGCTGCGCTGGGGCATATCGCAGATTTGGAATCTGCGGCACGCAGGTCAATCCGCTGCGGCCGGGTGAGTTTGTCGCGCAGCCGACTACAAGTCGGCGATACGGCAGATTGAAAATCTGCGCTACGCACACCGGCAACTTGTGGATGCACCGGTCCGCGCTCAACCCGTCTTTTTTGACTTGCCGGTGTTTCGCGCGCCATCCCTTTTTCGAAACGTCGTCGTGTCCTTGGCTCCCGCTCCACTCTCGCCCAGCGATTCCGCATGGTGGGATAGATTCCTGGTTAAAGTGCGGACTTCAATTTTTTGGCGGGCGCTGGCTTCCGCTGGGCCGGGGTCCGCTCTCCGAGGGTTGACGTCGCTCCGCCCCAGGGCGAGCGTTGGGCGCAGCCCTTGAACTGGAGCTTCCGTGTTGGAAATTTTTTGGGTTCAGCCGCTAAAGAACGGCGCGACCTCTCCGCATAGAAGTGAACGATAGATTTGTTTGCGCAATTCCTGCAACGTGACCTTCCCCAGCCGGAGCAGCTTGCCATGCAATATGGCATAGGCGTGAAAGAGCGTGAAGGCGATGATTTTGATCCAGAGCAGGACTTGGAGAGAGACCGGGTGATGGTGAGCGCAATGGGTCAGCCGCCAGGCCTGGGTCAGTTCGTTTGAAAGCATTGTTTTCAATTTTCCAACGCAGGTGGCCCCAATCCCGGATGACCGAGCCGGCGTAACCATCCAGGTCGCCGGCCACGATCCAGATCCAGTTCTGTTCTTTTTCCTTGAGGACCCATTGGTCGCCGATGCGCTCGCGTTGCTTCCAGCTTTCCCGCACGCGCACCACGCGCACCGGCTCCGTGTACGTCTCGGTGAAGGTCATCTGACGCAGGTCCCAAATCTCCACTTGGCGTCCGTCGCGCTCGACGGTTTCGTCCGGGGACCGGCCGTTGGTCAGAGCCAGGGCCTCCTGGTAAATGTCGTAGCGGTCCTGCTTCAGGACGGCGATCACCGGCCAGCCCATCTCCACCACCGCCTTGAGAAACGGTCCGTTGGTGTACCAGGCGTCCACCAACACGACATCGAAAAAGCGCGGACCGTGGCTTTCCCGCAGGCGCGCCAGCAGGCGCAAAGCCGCCGCACACTCTTCTTCACCCTGGCGCATCGGTTCCACATCCAAAATCACACTCAGCTTGGGACCGCTCAACTGGGCATACACCTGTTTGTGATAATACTGAATGTGTTGGACCGGCTGCCCCTGGGCATCTTTGCTCGTGATCTGGCGCGTTAAACAATCTTCGCAACAACGATGATCGCTGCAGAATTGCTCGTTGGCATCCAGACTGATGACCAGCAATCCGTTGACTTTGTTTTCTGCAAAGGCTTTCCCGCGTTTGAGCTTGCGATTGATCCAAGCGGCTCCCCGCCGCAATTTGCCGGGATCCATCCGCTCGCTCACATAATCCAGGGCGTCGTCACTGATGCGCTCTGGATACCCCACCCATTGCTGCCACTGCGGCAGTTGGGTTTCCGCTTGAAGCTGGAGCAGGCTGGGGATTTGGGCCACCTCGCCCAGCAGCAGAGTTAAGGAAATGGCGCGCCCCGGAATTTCCGGGTGGAGCCGGGAATCGGTGAAGGCTCCGGCCAGGAAATTGAGATGGAACATCTTTTGGGCATAGCGCACGAAGCGCGGCAATTCGCCGAAATCGGTTTTAGGATTCAGGCAGAAGCCTTTCCCCGCGCCGGAGCAGTTCGGCGTTGATCTGGGATAACTCCTCCAAGCCTTCCCAGAGTTGCTGGTAAGCGGTGACCCCGTGCTGGGCGGACCCTTGTTGGGCGGGTGTTTTGAGCAGAAACTTCAGGACATGGCCTTGAGCCAAACCGGAAGCCAGGTAGTAAAAGGGGCCGTGTTTTTGGCCTTGGGCGCACACGCAGTTGGATTTGCCACACGTGGTGAACCGTTGGACATAAGAAGCGCGCAGGAAATCGGCGGGCACGTCCAGGCCGCGCCAAAGCGCGGCTTTGCGCTGGCGCAGCGCCAGCGTGGAGGTGCGGCGGAAATTGAATATCTTAGCCATTTACTAGGCGAAGATAGCCGCGCCGAACCGTTTTGGCAAGAAAAAGAGAATACTCCGAGGCGACCCGCCCACGCTTGCAGGAGAGAGGAACGGCAGTTAGCATTGCGTCATGAACGCGACGGACATTTCACAGGCCCTCAGCCAGCGGCCATTCAAGCCTTTTCGCCTGACCTTGAGCAGCGGCCGCGAAATCCCCGTCCTGAATCATGATGCGATCTTGTTCAATGAGCCAAGAACCACGCTGCTGGTGGTCGAGGGAGAACGATTCCACGTCGTGGACCTCGAACACATCGTCGCGTTGACCTTTGGCGGCCGGCCCACGGCGGAACAATTGGCGAGTTGAAGAGCGTTCTTGAGGTCCATTCGCAGCAAGCCTTCTCAGTAATTATAACAACGGTGGAGCGACGCTCCTGTGGAGCTTTGCTTCGATGGCATTGGCTCGGCAGGAGCCCCCGCCCACCTTGACTGGAACGCTCTGGCTTTTCCTCTTCACGGCGCGTGAACGCGCGAGAGAGAAAACGCGCCCAGCGTGATGCCGCTAAAACTGTACGTCCCGGCGAATTGATGGGTGGTGGAATTCAACGTGCCTGCAATCAGGATCAGACTCGGCGCGGTGGTCCCAGGAATCGTGTACGAGACAACCGCCGAGAAAGCGTTGGAGGCGTCGATTTTTCCGAACGTGCCGCCGGAGATAATCGGCGAGGACAAGAAAGTAAAAGCCGTGCCGTCGTCCGCGAGAATGAAACTGGCATCGCCGGAGAGAAGCCCGCTAAAAACGCCTGCGTAATAGCCCGCGTTGTCTTGTTGGAGTCCGCTCGTGGACTTCAGCGCCCCGCTGAAAGTCCCGGTCGAGGCGTTCGTGCCTACAAGTGTCCCGCTCACGGTATCCGTCAGGAACGTGCCGCTGATTGACGCGCCCGGCGCGAGACGATTGGAAAAACTGCCGTCCATCGCGACCCACACGTTGGTCAGGAACACGCTTTGGGTTTGCCCCGGATTGTACGCCAGAATCACCCCGAGCCGATTGGAAGTCACGAGTCCGGCGAACCCGCCGTTGGTTTGTCCGGGGAACGTGCCCATGTAGATGCCGCGTGGCGGACCCGCCGACGCCGCGAACGTCAGCGTCGCAACGGCGCTGGTCACCGCGCCCGCGCGATTGGAGACCAACACGGCATAATCGCCGGCCGCCGTCAGAGCGAGATTGGTCAGTTCCAGCAAAGCCGAGTTTTGGCCAGGCAAGTTGGTATTGCTTCGGCGCCATTGATACGCGATAGGCGCGGTGCCGGCAGCCGCGACCGTGAAAGCCGCCTTGCCGCCCAGTGCGGCGCTCTGGCCCTGCGGTTGCGTGACAATATTCGGCGCCGGGAAGCGCAGCCGATAGAACGCGGACCCGGCGCTGGTGGAATCGCTGACGCTGGTTGCAGTGGTGGCCGCACCAAAATCCTGCCAAAGACCCAAAGCCACGTTCGTGGACTTTTGTGGCTGCACGAGATCCAGCCCGCTCGCCCACGAAACGGCCACTTGCTGATTGGCAGGCTTAATCGAGAGGGAGACAGTTTGGGCGAGCGCATTGCTAAGAAAACACAAGGTCAGGATGCCAAGCGAGCCCGCGACCAAGTATGACTGAAGACCGGCTGCGCGGCAACTCAGCCCTACCAGGTTCAACGCGAAGCTTCCTTGGTCTGATGACCATGCTCACCCGCCATGAACCCGGCAGGGCGAGTCCGTCCCGACGAGCCGATCGACGTGCCGGGAACAGGTCCGACTCGGCTCGTTGGGGACAGGCTCGCCCTACCATCAGGTTGATGGGAAGCAATCTCGCCACGCTTAGTCGTGCCATTCGGGGAATCCGCGCTTCCACACCAATCTCGGCAGGCGTTTTCGTCATAAGGAATTCATCGATTCAATAATTCGCAATTCCTTGTTGGCTTGAGATTTCTCATGCGGTCATATCAACCGATCAAGATTCGTTGATTTTTAATTTGAATTCCCCGGCCATGCCGCGTAAGTTCGCTCCGTTTTTGGCCCCGCGGCCGGAAACGGAGTTGAGATTAGGGCCGACAACTGAACTGCATTCAGTGGATCGAAACGAACAACTGGAACGTCTCGTCAGCGAGCGCATCGTCGTCATCGATGGCGCGATGGGCACGACGATTCAGGAGCGGAAGCTCTCGGAGTCCGACTATCGAGGGCAACACTTCAGGAACCCGGCCAAAGACCTGAAGGGTTGCCACGACGTCTTGAACCTCACCCAGCCTCGTGTGGTTGAGGAAATCCATCGGCAATACCTCGAAGCGGGCGCGGATATCATCGAGACCAACACGTTCAATTCGCAGGCCATTTCCCTGGCGGATTATCATCTGGAGGCCCAGGCCTACGACCTCGCGCGAGCCGGGGCGGAATGCGCGCGCCGCGCCGCCGACAACGTCATGCGCGAACCACGCGGACGCGTCTGCTGGGTCGCGGGCGCCATCGGTCCCACGACCAAGACGGCTTCAATCTCGACCGATGTCAATAATCCCGGTGCGCGCGGGACGAACTACGACGAATTGGCCGCCGCTTACTATGACCAGGCGCGCGGCTTGATTGACGGCGGCGCGGACCTGCTGCTGGTCGAGACGATCTTCGACACGCTGAACGCAAAGGCGGCGTTCTTCGGGATTCTGAAGCTGTTCGAGGAACGGGGAATTGAGCCCTTTCCATTCGGCGGGCAGGGACGGCCAAGCCAACTCGCCGATCACGCGATGCCGGGCGTCTTAACCCAATCGCCAATCGCCAATCGCCAATCCGCAATCCCCTTGATGGCTTCGGTGACTTTCATTCAAGCGGGCAGCAACCGGGGCGTCACCGGCCAGACCGTGGAGGCATTTTGGACATCGGTGTCGCACGTGCCGCTTTTCAGCATCGGCATGAATTGTGCCCTTGGCCCCAAAGAGATGAGGCCGCTCATCGAGGAACTGGCGCGCATCGCGCCGATTTACACCAGCGCGCACCCGAACGCCGGGCTGCCCAATCCGCTTTTGCCCACCGGGTTTCCAGAGACGCCTGAAACGTTGTCGCCCCAGTTGCGCGAATGGGCTGAGAACGGCTGGCTCAACTTTGTCGGCGGCTGTTGCGGAACAACGCCAGCGCACATCCGCGCTCTCGCCGAAGCGGTTCGCGGGATTCGCCCGCGCACTCCCGCGCCAGCGGAACACTGTCTGCGCTTGAGCGGTCTCGACGCGCTGACGATTCCGGGAAATTCGGCTGCCCGGCGTCGCGCGGGCTTCCAGCCTGCGCAGTCAGTTTCCGGCTCCCAGGCAGGGTTGGCGAAGACGATGAGCAAAATCGAACAGGAGAAACCAGAGGCAACAGAGGCCCAAACTCCGTTCTCTCCGTTGCCTCATGCTAACAGAAGTGACCGGGTACTCGGTGAGTGCATTACTCAATCCCCGAGGGGCGAACAAACATCCGGGGCAGGCGAGATGCCTGCCCTACCTTCGAACGTTTCCATTAATTTCATCAACATTGGCGAGCGCACCAACGTCGCGGGCTCGCCGAAGTTCGCCCAGTTGGTCAAGGCCGGCGACTTCGAGGCCGCGCTCAGCATTGCCCGCCAGCAAGTCGAGAACGGCGCGCAGATCATCGACGTTTGCATGGATGAAGGCATGATCGACGGCGCCGCCGCGATGACGCATTTCTTGAATTTGATTTCCGGAGAGCCGGACATCGCGCGCGTGCCCATCATGATCGACTCCTCCAAATGGTCCGTGATCGAAGCCGGCCTGAAATGCGTCCAGGGCAAAGGCATCGTCAACTCGATCAGCCTTAAGGAGGGCGAAGCGAAGTTCGTCGAGCAAGCCAAGCTCGTCCGGCGCTACGGTGCGGCGGTGGTGGTGATGGCGTTTGACGAAAAGGGCCAGGCCGATTCGTTGCCGCGCCGGACGGAAGTTTGCGCGCGCGCTTACAAAATTCTCACGGAGCAAGTCGGTTTTCCGCCGGAGGACATCATTTTCGATCCGAACATTCTCACGGTCGGCACGGGCATGGAGGAGCACGCGAATTACGCCGTCGATTTCATTGAGGCGACGCGTTGGATCAAACAGAATCTGCCGTTCGCCAAAGTCAGCGGCGGCGTGAGCAACATTTCCTTCAGCTTCCGCGGCAACAACACGGTCCGGGAAGCGATGCACTCCGCCTTTCTCTATCACGCGGTCAAGGCCGGGCTCGACATGGGCATCGTCAATGCGGGCCAGCTTGCCGTGTACGACGAAGTCCCGAAGGACTTGCTGGAATTGGTCGAGGACGTCTTGCTCAACCGGCGGCCGGACGCGACCGAACGCCTCATCAAATTCGCCGAATCGGTCAAGCAGAAGGACAAAACCGAAGCCGTCGAGGACGCCTGGCGGCAAGGGTCCGTTGAAGAGCGGCTCGCGCACGCGCTCGTCAAAGGCATCGTGGATTTCATCGAAGCGGACGTGGAGGAAGCTCGCCAGAAATACGGCAAACCTCTCGCCGTCATCGAAGGCCCGCTCATGGATGGGATGAACGTGGTGGGCGATCTGTTCGGGGTCGGCAAGATGTTCTTGCCGCAAGTCGTGAAGTCCGCCCGGGTCATGAAGAAGGCCGTCGCGTATTTGCAGCCTTTCATGGAAGCGGAGAAAGCGCGCACGGGAGCGAAACACCAGGGCAAAATCCTGCTCGCCACCGTGAAGGGTGACGTCCACGACATCGGCAAGAACATTGTCGGCGTCGTGCTCCGTTGCAACAACTACGAGGTTCTTGATCTGGGCGTGATGGCGCCGTGCGAAAAGATTCTTCGGACGGCCATTGAGGAAAAAGTCGATCTCGTCGGCCTGAGCGGCTTGATCACGCCGTCCCTGGATGAAATGGTGCACGTGGCCAGCGAGATGGACCGGCAGGGATTCAAGTTGCCGCTCCTGATCGGCGGGGCCACGACCAGCAAAGCGCACACGGCGGTGAAAATCGCTCCGGCGTATCGGCAGCCCGTCATTCACGTTTTGGACGCCTCCCGCGCCGTGCCCGTGGCCGGTTCCCTCCTGAGCCTTGACCAGCGTCCGAAGTTCGCCGAATCCGTCCGGCTGGAATACGAGAAAGTCCGAGCGCAGCACGGCGCTCAACAAGCAAAACTGCTCTCCCTCGAAGAAGCGCGCGCGCGCGCGCCGCAGTTGGATTGGTTGAACTATCAACCGGCCAGGCCGGAGTTCATTGGAACCGTTACGCTGGGTTCGGATCTGAAATCGCCAGTCGCCGATCGCCGATCGCCCATCGCGCTCGCCTCCACCTGCAAATCCCAAATCTCAAATCTCAACTTTGAAATCTCTCTTGCCGATCTTGTTCCATTCATCGACTGGTCCCCGTTCTTCCACACGTGGGAACTGCGCGGGCGTTACCCGGCCATACTAAATCATCCCAGGCACGGCGAAGAAGCGCGCAAACTTTTCGCGGAGGCGCAGGCGTTGCTGGAGAAGATCGTTTCCGAACGATGGCTGAGCGCGCGCGGCGTTTATGGCTTTTTCCCGGCCAGCCGCGTCGGCGACGACGTCGAGCTTTACCGGGACGAATCGCGAAACCAGATTCTCACGACGTTCCACTTCCTGCGCCAGCAGATCGAGAAGCCCGACCGGCAGCCAAGCTATTGCCTGGCCAACTTTGTCGCTCCAAAAAATCCGCAATCGATAGATTTCCTCGGTGCGTTCGCGGTCAGCGCCGGCTTCGGCGTGGAGGAACTGGTGAAGCAGTTCAAAGCCGAGCACGACGACTACAACGCCATCATGACTGAGGCCCTGGCGGATCGACTGGCGGAGGCGTTTGCCGAGTATCTCCACGCGCGAGTCCGCAAGCAATGGGGCTATGGGCGAGACGAGAACCTTACGACCGAACAGCTCATCGAGGAGCAGTATCGCGGAATTCGTCCGGCGGCAGGCTATCCGGCGTGTCCGGACCACACGGAGAAACGGCTGCTGTGGGAATTGCTCGACGTCGAGCGGCGCGCCGGCATCAAGCTGACCGAAAGCTGCGCCATGTGGCCGGCCAGCAGCGTGAGCGGGCTCTATTTCTCGCATCCGGACTCAAAGTATTTCGCCGTGGGCAAACTCGGACGCGACCAGTTGCTCGATTATCACCGGCGGAAGGGAATGAGTTTGCAGGAAGTGGAGAAGTGGCTGGGGCCTTACTTGAATTATGATCCGGCCAGAAGCGCGCCGGCCAGCGCGGATTCCGTCGGATGCGCTTGCGGAACGCGGCACAGCTAAAAGTATCTCTGCCTTGCGCTCTGTCCACGAAATAGTTTCATGAAACCGGAGGTTGACGGAGGTTGACGATTGGAAGAGGAAAGGCTGCAAGCGCCGCGGCCTCTGCGTGGCCCAGTTACCCCGATGAGCCGTGATTGGAAGCAGACGGACCGCCGCGCTTGAAGCCCCCGTGCTCTTTACCACGGAGTTCGCGGATTTCACGGATGTAGAAGCGGCGGATTCGTGCAAATCCGTGCCCCCAATCCCAGAGACCGTTGGGAACGTTGCGCCGGGCGTTGTGTTTACAGAGGCCACGAATGGGGTGCTTGCGGTTATCGAGGACCTTGGTGTAGGAATGGCGTTGCTTGACTGGCTTTGCGATAGATTGCAGCGCGTCTCTTAAGGCAAAAGTGTCACAAATACTGTCACAAAGTCATTTCGGATTCCTGAACTACACGTAAGTAATTGCAGGTGCGAGAACGCCGGTGTGGCGAAATGGCAGACGCACAGGACTTAAAATCCTGGGACCGTAAAAAGTCGTGCGGGTTCAAGTCCCGCCACCGGCACCATACGCGTGGTCAGTGATCAGTAGTCAGTTCAGGAGAGAATCGCCTCGACGACGCGCGCGTCCGTGACTCCTGTCAATCGATCCTTGAGGCCGTTGCGCTCGAAGAAGAGCTCCTCGTGGTTCATCCCCAGCAGATGGAGGATCGTCGCGTGCCAGTCAGGGACGCTCACGCGGTTCTCCACCGCGGCCAGGCCCAACTCGTCCGTCGCACCGAACACTGTTCCGCCTTTGATCCCCGCACCCGCCATCCACGTCGTGAAGGCGTTCTTGTTGTGATCGCGCCCGGCGTTCTGCTCGCTCTTGTCATCGGGTAATTGCGCGATCGGCAGGCGGCCAAACTCGCCGCCCCACAGCACCAGAGTGCTCTCCAATAGCCCGCGCTGTTTCAAATCCCGCAACAAGGCCGCGACCGGCTGGTCCGTCCGTTCGGAAGCGGACTTCAGCCCAGCCGCAATCCCGGTGTGATGGTCCCAGATCTGGCCGTTGATAAAAATTTGCACGAATCGGACGCCGCGCTCGACCAACCGCCGCGCGATCAAACAGCGACGGCCATAGGAATCGGTCGGTTGCCGGCCGACTCCGTAGAGCTGCAACGTGCCGGAGCTTTCCTTGGAGAGATCCAGCGCCTCGTCGGCGGCCAACTGCATTCGCGCCGCCAGTTCGTAACTGGCGATGCGGGCCGCGAGTCTCGGTTGGAAGGGCCGCGCGCTTTCGTGGGTTCGGTCCAGCCGCGCCAAGAAATCGCGCGCGAATTGCGAGACCGCAGGCGCGTCTTGCTTGGCCGGATGCAAATTCAGAATCGGCGCTCCGGTCGGCCGGAAGGGTGTTCCCTGGAAAATCGGTGGCAAAAAACCGGCGTTCCAATTCTCCACCCCGTTCACGGGCAATCCCGCCGGATCGGCCAACACCACATAGGCGGGAAGGTTCTGATTCTCAGTGCCCAATCCATAAATCACCCAGGAACCCAGGCACGGATACCCCGCACGCATTTGGCCGCTGTGGATCAGATACAAGGCCGGCTCGTGGGTGATGTTGGTCGTGAACATCGAGCGAATCACAGCCAGATTATCGGCCTGCTTCGCCAGGTGCGGGAGCAGTTCGCTCAGCCACATCCCGGATTTGCCGTGCTGCGCGAACTTAAACGGGCTGCGCAAAATCGAACCTGCCGCGTTCACGTTCTCCACCTCGCCCGCGATCTTGTCGAAGTAGGATTCTCCATGATGCTTGTCGAGCATCGGCTTGGGGTCGAACAGATCAACTTGGCTCGGGCCGCCGTTCATGAAGAGCTGAATGACCGCTTTGGCTTTCGCGGCGAAATGCGGCGCGCGCGGCTTGAGATCATAGGTGGGTCCGACGCCGGGCATCGGCTCGCGCGGCTCCGCGGCGAACGCGGCGAAGCGCGCTCCAAACTCATTCCGGAACAAATAGGCGAGCGCGGTTCCACATAAGCCGCCGGTCATGCGTTCAAACCAGCCGCGGCGGGTGAGTGAGCAATCGTCTCTGGAGTTGCTTGAGTCCATAGGCATTTAGTCGATGTGGAGAAACTCAGCCGCATTCATCAGCGTGTGACAAAAAATCGCCAATGCTTGTTGTTCGGGCGGTCGCTCGGTATCGCTGGCCAACGATGAACCGGCGTTCTCGCGCTTCCTTTGATCCTGGTCAACCGCCAAAAGGCGCCGCACAAACTCGACGCCCGCCTCGCGCTCGGCCAGCGACGGTCGCCTGGAATACGCGATCAGGTAGGCCCGCTCGATCTGCCGCGCCAATTCCGGTCCTGCCTCGCGAACGACACGGTCGGCAAAGCGCATCGCCAAATCGCGCACCACACTCTCATTCAGCAAGTGCAGCGATTGCGACGCGACGATCGATTCGCTGCGTTCGAGGCAGTTGGGATTCATCAGGGGCAGATCGAACACTTCCAGCACCGTCGGGATATCCTTGCGGAGTTGCTGCCCGTAAATGCTCCGGCGCCAGCCGTCGGCCGTTTTGCCGGGAACAACCACTCCGTCACCGCGCGAGTGGACAGGAACCGGAGGCCCAAAACCAGCTTCACCCAGGCAACCCGCGACAAAGACCAGGCTATCCCAGACGGCCTCGGCTTCGAGACGCCGCAGAGGCATGCGCGAAAGCAATGTGTTTTCCGGGTCGCCCGCGAGTTGCCTGCGGGAAATCACGGAGCTCTGTCGATACGCGCGCGAGGTGAGGATTAACCGGTGCAAGGGTTTCATGCGCCAACCCAGGCGCACGAATTCGTTGGCCAACCAGTCGAGCAATTCCGGATGCGTCGGGGGCGAGCCGGTCTTGCCGAAGTTGCCCGCGCTTTTGACGAGTCCTTGCCCGAAGTGTTGCTGCCAGATGCGATTCGCCATCACTCGACTCGTCAGCGGATGCTGTGGATTCGCCAGCCAACGGGCCAAGGCCAACCGGCGTCCAGTTTTCTTAGCGCCCGGCCAGGGCGTCTGGATCTCGAACGGCGTTCGCCCATCGGTCAACACGGCTGGCACGCCCGCTTTCACCAACGCTCCGGCGCGATCCGGCTCCCCGCGGCGATACAGGTACGTGGGCGACGGTTCGCCTCGATCCCAGAGCGCGGCGAGGCGCGGCTCCGGCGATTTCTTGCTCGCCAATGCGGCGAGTTGATCGACGCGCTTCTTGAAATCCGGATCGAACTTCTTCAGCTCGTTCTGATCGGGCGTGAGCTTTTTCTCGTAGCGCTCGGCCAATTGAGTTTGAGCCGGCGTGCGGTCCGCAACCGGTGTCTCCAGCATCTTCTCAACTTCCTGGCGGAGCGGCGCTGCGAGTTCGGCCAATTGCGCGGCGCGGAACTTTCTTCTCACTCGGTTTTCCTCGTCACGCAGATCGGAGGTTTGGGCGTCGATCTCGCGCTGGATTTTTTCGTTGTGTTCGCGCCAGGCTTTTCGTTCCTCCGGCAGGACAAACGGGAGCGAACGTTCGCCCAGCTTTCCGATGTTCACCGCGCCGCCGAAGGCCCGCTGATCCGGCTTGAGCCAGTCGTATTCGTCGTACGCGCCTTTGAAGAGATCGATCAAGCGATAGTAATCGCGCTGCGGGATCGGATCGAACTTGTGATCGTGGCAGCGCGCGCATTTCAGCGTCAATCCGAGCACACCGGAACCGAACACGTCCATGGCGTCGGAAATAACCTCCAGCCGGTCCGGCACAAAGCCGGTGATGTTCGCCCAGGTCGGGTCAGGCCCCATGCGCAAAAATCCGGTCGCGACCAAATTGTCGTAGAGCTCCTGAGTCAGGACCGGCGCGCCTTCGTAATCGGCCAGTTCATCCCCGGCGATTTGTTCGAGCAGGAAACGGTCGTATGGTTTGTCCGCGTTAAAAGATTGGATGACGTAATCGCGGTAGCGGTAAGCGAAACGCCTCGGCAAATGTTGTTCGCGCCGGCCTTCCACATCCGAGTAGCCGGCCACGTCCAGCCAGTGACGTCCCCAGCGCTCGCCGTAGCGCGGCGACGCAAGCAAGCGGTCGATCAGCTTTTCGTAGGCGGCGGGATCGGTGTCGGAAAGAAACGTTTGCGTCTCCTCCGGCGTGGGCGGCAATCCGGTCAAATCGTAATAGACGCGCCGCAGCAAAACGCTCTTTGCGGCTTCGGCGGCGAAGCTCAGGCCTTCGGCTTCGAGCTTGCTCAAGACGAAAGAGTCGATCGGATTGCGAACCAGCTCGGGCTGACGCACGGGCGGTTGGACGACTGGCTTCACTGGACGGAACGACCAGAACTGGCGATCGGCGTCACGGACCAACGGGTCCTCCGGCGTGCCGGCGCGGTCGGGTTCATCGGGCGCTTCGCGCGCTCCGGACGCGATCCATTCCATCAGTCGCGCCAGGTCGGACGGCGGGACAGGTTTCACGTTGGCTTCCACCAGGCGTTTGCCGGGAGGACATTCGCCCGATTGGATGCGCTGGATGACGCGGCTTGCGCTCGGATCGTTCGGAACGATCGCGGGACCGGAGTTGCCTCCTTGAAGCATGGACGCCTTCGTGCGCAGGTCCAGGTTCCCTTCGCGCTGGCGCGTTCCGTGACAGGGCGAACAATGCCTCAGCAAGATCGGGACAATGTCGTGTTGGGTCAGGGCGGACGTGCGCTTGCCGGAAGGGCCGGTTTGTTCGACGGCCTGTGTTCGATTCTCCGCGAATAAGTTGAGCAGCCCACACATGAACCCAATCAACACGGACACCAAAGCCCGGATTCTTCCGCGCATCTGCAGGCTGCCGCCCCCAATCCCAAGGGGATTGCGCCCTGCAGCCCAGGGTTGCGAGGAACGAGCTACCCTAGCTACCCTGGGCTTTGAGGCAGAATCCCCCTGGGATTCTAGAGCGGAGAATTGCCTATGAGGAGCAGAGCGGACTGCCACACCGCAAGAGGCAGGCGCCTGAATTGAGAAGGCATCATTCGTGGTCCGCCCTGAATTCGCGGGGAATAAATCGAAGTTCATGACCACAGCGCGCTTGATTTCTCAGCCCAGCTTAACGGCCGACGCACCCTTCGGCAAAGGGAAGCAGACGATGACGGACTTGCCGTCACGGCACCAGGCGCCGGAAACGAGCTTCAAAGGCCCGCTCACTTCTCGCAACGGCTTCAGCCCTCCGTCCACGTGCAGCGCAGGCACAAGGTTTTCAGCAGCGTTGAAGCGCACCGTGAAATCCGGACACGCAAACGGCGCGCGCAACTGAATGGCGCCGCCGATGCGCTCCACGCGCGTCAATTCCTTCGCCGCCCAGTACCGCGCGACTTCGCTGAGTTTCATCCACAAGAGATTGTCGAAGCGGGCGTGCAAACGGCGCACGACTTCTTGAAAGACTTTGAAGCCGAGCTCCTGGCCGTTCCAATAAATGCCCGTCCAATGCGCGAGCATCAGAGCCGGTTCGCCACGCTGAATGACTTCGACCATCCGGCCGCGCTGAAGATCCTCCGTGATGAATCGATCCGTCCCTGCGGGAGGCGTGCAATCCCAGCCACCTGTCCAGTCGCCGGTGCATCCGAGCACGTGCACGACGCAACGCGGGTCGCTCGTCTCCAGGCCGCTCGCGTATTCGACGCGGGGCGCGACGCTTTGCTCGCCGCGATCGAACAAGTCGCGGAAGTAATGCGGAATCTCCGCGCCGAACACGTCGCGCACGGATTGCAGCGTGGCCTGGGCGAGTTGCGGACGGGCGCGAGTTCCAAAGCCGCCCGGCGTCGTGATGCCTTCGCATGGCAAACCGACGTTTTTCAGAATGCGCAACGCGTAAGCCATGTAGTCCGCAATTTCGTCCACGGAGCGCCCCGTGGTCCACTCCCAGTTCTCCATGAATTTGGGCGAAGGATCGGGATACGGATGGCCGGTCTTGGTGTCGATGACGCGCGTGTGCGTGACCATTTCGGGGTGAATGTCCCAGTTCGGCATCATGAGCGTGCGCACCAATTCCAGGCTGGCCTGCAATTCCTGATGCGACCATTCCGGCAAAAGACGATCGAGCCGTCCGACACAGGCCGGATACGGGACGATGCTGTATTTGCCCTTCACGCCGTGCTCGGCGCACCATTCGCCGAACTTGCGGACGAACGCGTCGGGAATCTCCGCCGGCCATTCGCGCCAGTTCTTTTTGTAGGTGGGATTGGCGCCGGCAAACGTGAGGTCGAACTGCGACATGGAAAAGCGGTTCAAGTTCACCAGACACGTCGAATCATCAATGATCAGTCCGACCGGGACGCGGGCGCGCGAGTTCAGCACGGTGATTCCATCTGCGCGAGGCGGGCGCTGTCCAACCGATTGAGCAACGAGAGGCACGGACTGGGCCATTGCCGTCAAAACGCCGAGCGAACGAGCCGTGGTGCCGAGAAACTGGCGTCGGGTGTGTGGCTTCATGCGTTTGACTATAGGCGATTTGCCTGATGGTTGCATTGGCAATTTGCGGTCTTGGCAACCTGCGGACGCAAGACGTTTCATTGCATGCAGTCTCGTCCTACACTAGGCTGCATTAGCTGTGAAAACCTCGGAAGGTTCGGACGCTGGCCCGGGAAGCTGGTCCTGGCTCAAAGGGTGGAAAGCGCGCCTGTTCGGGCGGAGCGACGGGCCCGACAGTTCAGGCGCCTCCGGTCAGCCCGATGTCTCCGCCGCGGCGGCGGCGGGTTCTGCGCTGACGGCAGGATTAAGCCCGGAAGAGCGGCACGTGCTGCTGGACCTGGCCAGGAGATCCCTGCAAGCCGCGGTCAAAGACGAGGTTCTTCCGCAAATCGAGCCTCCCGGCGCCTCCGCCAAATTGCTTGAACCCACCGGATGCTTTGTCACGTTGCGCAACAAGGGCAAACTGCGCGGATGTCTGGGACAGATCTTCCCGCGGTCCGCGCTTTACAAAGCCGTCATGCACAACGCGCGGTCAGCCGCCAGGAGCGACCCGCGCTTCGCGCACGTGGAGCTCGACGAGCTGGAGCAGATCGAAATCGAGATCAGCATTCTCGCCGAACCGCAGCCGTTGAGTTTCCACTCCCCGGAGGAGTTGCTGGACCAGCTCCATCCTCTGGCCGACGGGGTGGTGCTGCAGATCGGCGATCGAACGGCGACCTTTCTCCCGCAGGTGTGGGCAAACATCCCGGATCGAGTCACCTTCATGAATTCGCTCGCGAGAAAAGCAGACTGCGACGAGGACGCCTGGCGCAGACCCGGCGTGAGCGTCTCTGTCTATCGGGCGGAATCATTTAAGGAAGATTAGGAATCCGATTTCCTCCGGGTTGGTTTAACCGCGCTGACGCGCTTTCTGGTCAAGAATTCCGAGACCTGCCGCTCGGCCTCCTCCCGTTGTTCGCGCGACAATTTCCCGAGTACGACTTCTTGTGTTTTCTTGGCGCCTTCATTGCCATGGGCGGCCGCCAGACTTACCCATTTGAACGCCTCGAGGTAGTCCTGCCGCACGCCGCGCCCCAGCGCGTAGAGCATGCCGACGTTCGCTTGCGCCTGCGTGTGGCCTTGCTCCGCGGCTTTGAGAAACCACCTGAGCGCTTCCGCGTAATCTTGCGGCGCCGTGCGCCCGAAATAATAATCCTCGCCGGTATCGTATTGGGCGGAGGCGCTGCCTTGTTCGGCCTGGCGCAGACTTTCGTGAAAGCTCGCCGTTTCGTAATTCTCAACCGTCTGCTTCACCTGCGCCGCAACCGTCTGCGCCTTCTGAATCCCGGCGCGAATCGATTTGGCCGAGCCCACCAGCGAAACGAGACGAGCAAGAAAATGCATGACCCGACCAATGTAGAGAACCCAGCGGACAAAGACAACGGCGTTGCACGCCGGGCCGCACTTGCTAGAGTGCTTCCATGCAAACCCTGCAGGAAAGGACAAACCCATGAAAAGAACAGTTAGCCTCTGGCTGGTGATTGGATCGCTTGGCCTGGTTTTGGCGACGGCGTCGTACGCCGCGGAAACCGCCGACAAGAAACCGACTCCAGTCGCGCCCGCGAAGGAAAAAAAGCCCAACAGTTCTCATTTCGGGGAAAGTTGAGCGCGTTGGACAGAGCCGCGATGACGATTGCGGTGGAAGGCAAGAGCAAGCCCCGGATCATCCATATCACCTCCCACACGCGAACCGCCAAGGCGGGTAAGCCCGCGACTTTGAAATGATGCGGTGATCGGCGAGGAGGTGGCGGGCCAAGTCATTAAGAATGCGGCAGGGGAAGAGGAAGCTGTTTTGTTGCGCCTTGGGGAAAAACCCTCGGCCAAGCCCGGCGAGAAGAAAGCCAAAAAGCCGGAGGGTGAAAAGAAACCGTGAGGGCGACCTGTGCCTTGCCTGGCTAACTCCACCGCGCGCTAAAACAGGGTTCCGGGAATTCAGGGACGAACGGAAGGCCGTGGAATGCGTCCCTACGCTTCGTTGCGGCTCGGCCGCGATGGGCTTACTGATCAGACCGTGGGATAGAATACACTTTGCCAGGAGGGATTTTGGCCAGCGACGAAGCGGCTGGCCAAAAGACCCCTGGCCCTGCGGGTTGCGCCGCATTTGGGATCTGGCTTCGTTGCTCCTCAGTCGAAGATCCACCAGGGATATTCTCCTTCGTCGCGCCTCGCCGGAGCCCAAATGCGACGCAACAAAGTGTATTTTATCCCACGGTCTGATCAGTAGGAAGGAGGACGCAGCGCCTTCTCGAGCAACGCCAGTTCGTGAGAGGCGATGGCCGCGCCAAAGGAATCGCCCAGGGCATTCAGCAGTCCAACCAGTCTCCTTCGTACCGCGAGATCCCAGGGCTGACGTTCCAGGGCTTCTTGATAGGCCGCGCACGCCAGCGCTGTCTGGCCGATTTGCTCCAGCGCTCGCCCCAGCCCTGCATAGGCATATTCCAGTTCACGGCGTGCCGCGATCGCACGCGCGTACAAGTCTTTGGCCTCCTCCGCTCGACCGAGACCGAGCAAGGCGTCGCCCAGCCGCCGGGCGCATTGCCAGCGCAGCAAAACCGTCAATTCGTAGGACAGCCGCACGGGATCGGACGCGCAGGTTGAGACGAGCCTCTCCCACTCGACCCTGAAAATATTGAAATCCGTTTTGTTCTCCTGGGAGGAATCCACGAAGAAGCAACAGCCTTCCCGAAAAACCATCTGCTCCGGATTGGAAGAGAGTAAGTCGAGGGCTCTGCGGAGCGCCTCCACGCCGGTTTCGCGCAGGCCGAATTCGAGTCGAGCAAAGCCAAGATTCGCCCAGCCCAACAAATGACCGGGGCAAAGCTCGACCAGTTTCAGCCAGTGGCGCTCGGCATAGGCGTTGAAGACGCGCGTTCGCTCCGCTGAATCCGGGATTTTCGCGGCGGCGATGGCTTCGGCCACGGCCACCGCATTCCAATGCTCCGGCTCGGTCGGGTCGGCTTTGACCGCCTTGACGAGTTCGTCGTGTCCCAGATGAACTTTTGGGCCGGCGCACGCGAGCCAACGTCCGTAAAGATAGAATCGCTCCGCCTCTTTGAGATGCGGCCAACGCCGCGGGCGCCCGCGAAGTTTGCCCCAATCCAACGATTCTAGATGAGTGACCAAGCTCGCCACGTGCGCTTTGAATGTCTCCGATTGAATGCGCCTCCAGCCTGCTTCGGCGATTCGCGCGCGCAACGGTTCATTCTCGAGGTAATGATGCAGGAGTTCCTCGATGTTGTCCTCCCGATACAACACGCACTCGCGGCCCTCGATCAAAAAATCGCGGACCTCCAGGTTGCTCGCTTCCATGAAAAGCAGCGCGCCGCATGCGGGCGTTTCGTAGCCGCGCAAATTCATTTCGCGGCGCACGGAGTAATTCACCACGATCCGACTTTGCCTCAGCAGTTCCGCGTACTCGTTTCCCCAAATGCCGGTGCGGATGGCGACGCGATACCGGTCGCCCAGCTTTCCGATTCGAGCCAGAATTTGCGCGCGCGCGCGATGGATGTCGTGATTATGATTGCCTACAAAGGCTATGTCGCAGAGGTGCGTGCGATCGGGCACGCGGTAAAAAACCTCCGGATAAAGGCCGTATCCAGGCCAGTAGCTCGCGTGGGAGATCCCGATCGAGCGCAGTCGCTCCAGTCCGAGTTTGTCCGTGACGAGGTAATCACAGCGGTCGAGCGCCTCGCGGAACGCGCTGAAGTAAAGGCTCCAATCGTTCAGAATCGCGACCAGCGGCGCCGGACAATCGTGATGGATCGGCCAGGGGTTCGAGTCCGGATATCGCCACACCACTGCGTCCGGGTAGAAGCCTCCCGGCAAGCGCTGGAAGATGTCATTCCAGGTCTCCCCAATCTGATACGGCAGACCGCTTTCGCCGAACTCGACGACTTGGTGCGGCGGATCGATGGGAGCATAAATCGGCAGAGGTCCCCAAAGAAGTTTCACTGGCGCTACCGACTACCGGCGAGCCGGGGCAATGTCAACGCCGCGCTCCATTCGAATTTCGGATTTCAAATTCACCCCGGCTGATTTTAGAGTCCTCGCGATCTATGTCCGTTCGCCATCCGCCTTCCGCCCTTCTGACCGATCTGTATCAACTGACCATGGCGTATGCCTATTGGAAATCGGGCACGCACACGAAGGAAGCAGTCTTTCATCTGTTCTTCCGGAAGAATCCCTTCCAGTCCGGGTTCAGCATCAACTGCGGATTGCAGGACGTGGTCGATTACCTGAGGGCTTTCCGCTTCGACCGGAGCGACCTGGATTATCTGGCCGGTTTGTCCGGGAGCGATGGGAAGCCCTTGTTCGATGCCGGTTTTCTGCAGTACCTGAACGAGCTTCGCCTGAGCGTGGACCTGGATGGGATTCCCGAAGGCACGATCGTTTTTCCGAACGAGCCGCTCTTGCGGATTCAGGGGCCGATCATCGAAGGCCAGCTTCTGGAAACTGCGTTGCTGAACATCGTCAACTTCCAAACCTTGATCGCCACGAAAGCCGCGCGCATCTGTGTCGCCACCAAAGGCGATCCGGTGCTGGAGTTCGGACTGCGCCGCGCCCAGGGCATCGATGGCGCGCTCGCGGCGAGCCGCGCGGCTTACATCGGCGGCTGTGCGGCGACGTCGAACGTGTTGGCCGGAAGACTTTTCGGCATCCCGGTCCGGGGGACGCACGCGCACAGTTGGGTGATGTCCTTCGACGACGAGTTGGAAGCGTTTCAAGCGTATGCGCGGGCCATGCCGAACAACTGCATCTTTCTCGTGGACACCTACGACACGCTGGCCGGCGTGCGAAAGGCAATTGAGGCCGGCCAGTGGTTGCGCAGTGAAGGCCACGAAATGATCGGCATCCGGCTCGATTCGGGCGACCTGGCGTATCTGAGTATCGAAGCGAGAAGCATGCTCGATGAGGCGGGCTTCCCGAAGGCGGCGATTGTCGCGAGCAACGATCTGGACGAGCAAACCATCGTCAGCTTGCGTGATCAAGGCGCGGCCATCAACGTCTGGGGCGTCGGCACGCGGCTCGTGACTGGTTACGATCAACCGGCCATGGGCGGCGTCTATAAACTCGCCGCCATCCGTCAACCCGGCGGTTCATGGAAGTACAAAGTCAAATTGTCCGAGCAAGCCGTCAAAGTATCCAATCCAGGCATCCAGCAAGTGCGCCGATTTCAGCAAGACGGCGAATTCCTGGGCGACGTGATTTATGATGTTGAGCTGGGCCTGAGTGACGGCTCCGTGATCATCGATCCGTTGGACGCGACGCGGCGCAAGCGAATTCCGTCCAGCGCGACCGCGCACGACCTGCTCGTGCCAATCTTTAGGAAGGGGAAGGAAGTGTGCGAGCTGCCGCCGATTCAGGCAGTCCGCGAACGAGCGCAACAGCAACTCGCGGGCTTCCACTCCGGAATCAAGCGCTTCCTGAATCCGCACGAGTATCCCGTGGGCCTCGAACCGCGCTTGCTGGATTTGCGGACCAGGTTGATTCTCGAAGCCCGCGGCCATACTGACCAGACCGTGGGATAGGATGTAGTCTGTTGCTGGCGGTTCCCAGTAAATCATGAAAACGCTCATTCTCGTGGACATCCAAAACGATTTTGTTCCAGGCGGCGCCTTGCCTGTGCCGGAGGGCGCCGCCATCGTGCCGCTGGTGAATCGCCTCCAGGAGCACTTCGATCTGATCGTCGCCACTCAAGACTGGCACCCGCCTGATCACGGGAGCTTCGCCGCCAATCATCCCGGACGG
>Ga0194126_10004483_pt1 | contig 21268 bp, 20 predicted proteins | sample TA2KigC150mmetaG_FD_148641 | JGI IMG/M metagenome (GOLD analysis project Ga0194126, IMG submission 148641) | Freshwater microbial communities from Lake Tanganyika, Tanzania - TA2015035 Kigoma Deep Cast 150m | ecosystem: Environmental > Aquatic > Freshwater > Lake | place: Tanzania: Lake... | reverse complement strand
CGATGTCCAGCTCTTTTAGGCTCTCCATGAGGGCAGCGATGACCCGGGGATTGCGATGCCCCAGGTTGAACACGCCCCCGTTGCAGTGGCAGTTAATCAGCCGCTTTTCACTGGTGGCATCCCAGACGTATGGCCCTTCCCGCCGGCCAAAGACAAAGTCCAAGCCGAACATCTGGAAAGTCTCAACCTTCCCCGACGAAACATGCCTGGCAAAGCGCCCGATGATTTTATCCTTGCTGTCCAGGCCGATATGCTGCATGACTATCTTTCACCGTTGTCTAATGATTACCAGTATGTCTTTACATCCTTAACAACGTCAAGAGGTGGCCACCAATACCCACCCAGGTCACGTTCCATTGCCTTTATTTCATCATACATCCTCTTGAGCCTTGCATATTCAGCTTGGTCATAAACAATGGTTCTACCTGCCATAAGCCATTCATATTCCTGAATTTTCGCCTGCAAATACTCCCATTTTTTTACCGTCTGCTCATAAAAAGTGTAGTCCAGCGAAGTAGCTTTGCCTAGAGCTATCAATCCGTATTGCTTACCTACCTCAACATATGCCACCTTATCTCGTTCCACAGGTGGGCTTGTCGTCCGTTGTGATAGTATGGGCGGCAAGCGTGGTACTCTGAATGACATTATGTCTTCCCCTGTGCAATCGATATAAACCAACCCCCTATCAGTAGTTTTAAAGGCGTTCAAAGCATGCCCGCCACTCTTATCCCGAAAATCCAAGGCAACCCAAGCGGCTTTAATTCCAGCAGCTTCGGAATTATTATGAACTTCCTCTGCAAAAGCACCACAAGGAAACGAGAAAATGGCATAGGCTTTACTGTCTGTTTTGTCAGCCTCCAAGAATGATACAAGCTGCTGCCACGTTGGATCCTTGGCATCCCAATTATTTATGAGATTAATTCGCTGTCCGCCGAAAGTTTTCGCGTATGGCGGTTGCGTATAACACCAAAATTGCCTAGTCTGCGACCAAGAGCTAGTATTTCCGGCTCCGTCTATTGCCCTAACCCTCCAGTAATAAATGCCATCATCAAGTCGGCTTGTTAAAGTTGAGCAAGTTTTTATTTTGTCACCTACGAAACAAAGGTTCGCGAAAGTATCATTATCACCTACTTGTACTTCGTACTTCACTGCTGACGAATCTTCAACCTTGCTCCACTCAAGAGTAATGACGTGGTTTTCAGTGATTAACTGGTTCTGCGGAGAGACTAGTATCGGAATCGATGGCGGTTCGGTGTCAGGACTAAAGCCATTTGTGAGCCAAAATATGAAGACGCCGCCCAAAAGCAGTAACGTGATAGTAACCACAACCCCTGTTCGTTTTTTTTGCCTTGATTTCACTCTGACATGGTTTACGTTCACGGTGCTTTTATTGAACTGCTTCCGTCTGGCTCGACGGCACCCATAACACCGCATTGGTTCAACAAAACCCTTGCTTGCAAAGAACCGTTGCTCTTTAGCGGTGAAGGAAAACAATTGGCCACAGTCCACGCATCTCAAAATCTTGTCCACATATGGATCAAATTTACCAGAAGAAGCGGACGACCTCATAGATGACGCACGCCCTTTTACGACATCCCGCTCTTTGGACTGCACTCCTCGTTCACGAGGCTTGTAAACTCTTTTGCATCTTGGGTTTAAGCATTCCCACAAACCGACATATGCATTGTAGAACAGCGACTTCTCTTTACAGCTAGGGCATATTCTCAGACTGCCTCTGGCAACACGGCGTTTTGCACAGCTCACACATGTACAATATGGAGGGTGTAAGCTTGCCCAGCGTTCATTTTCCCTTTTGGGCATTTTACTTTCCCTACGGCTTCACTGCGCTATGACATTACCTAATACAATACCATACGATTATCAATTCAATCGAGCGTGTGATTGTCATGTACAACCCTGTTGCATCATACGCCAGCAGCTACTGGACAAGCAATTAGCTCTTCTTTTTCTGCCCTTTATCTATAAGCGTCTGGACCTTGGCATCTAATTTTTGCACTTTGGTATTCATGTCTTTTGTGGTTTCATCTATCATCATAATCTTAGTATTCAGTTCTTGCATTTTATTAGCCACGTCTTTTATGACTTTATCATTCATCTGCATTTTAGTTGCTAGCTCCTGTATTTTGTTATCCAGTTCTTCTGCAAGTTTGTCTATCCTCTCCATCCTTTTGGATGCCCTTTTGGATACTCCAAGAGCGATAAGGCCTGTCCCAATCCCGAAAATTGCCAACCCCGATGCCCAAAGAGGAATAGGTGAATTTATATTAAATATAGCAAAGGACGGCAAGGCTAATATCAAAGAGATTATTCCAAGGCCCCAGCAAATGTATCCAACTATTTCTATCGGGTGAGGAGTGCTAATCTTTCTGTTTATGCATTGAGATTCCTTTGTTATTGCCTCTGATTCTCGGGGACGAGGTAAGGTAAGGTTTGCTATTCCAAGTGCGATGATAGTTACGCCTATCCCAAATATGGTGGGATCCCACGAAATCTGTTCCCAACAAATGTCTTTGCGATAGGAAAGATACACAAAAAGAAGCCCGATTTCCAAAATGCACAATGGTACAACCCTAACTAGTCGCCTCGTTCGTTTTAGAAACTTCACTAGAAACACTAGACATAAGGCCAAGCCCAAAAAGATCAAAACTGTTATGATTACCACCCGATCGGGTACTGCTCGGATGTAGGATAATAGTTTGGGCAATAGCATGAATAGTCCCGATAGTATTACCACCACCCCGATTGAAACCACGAGGTCTATGAGGCAACTCTTTATATTTTCAATTTTCATTCCATTCGCCATCTAGCCATCCCAAAAGCGTACTTTTTGTTGCCTAGTTATCATTCTTATTATCTATGTTCCCTCTTCCCAGCTTTCCAGGTACTTCTTCTGCTCCGCAGTCAGGGAATCTATGGTTATATTCATAGCTTTGAGCTTGAGCCGACCTATTTCTCTGTCTATGTCCTCTGGGACAGGATAGACGTTGGGCTTGAGCTTGCCCTTGTTCTTGACCAGGTGTTCCAGGCACAGTGCCTGGTTGGCGAAGCTCATGTCCATCACGCTGGCAGGATGACCCTCAGCCGCAGCCAGGTTTATCAGCCTGCCCTCACCCAGAAGATAAACCCGCCGTCCGTCCTTCAGCACGTACTCATCAACAAAAGCACGCACCTGCCTCCTGGACTTAGCCAAGCCCTCAAGTGCCGGTATATTTATCTCCACGTTGAAATGACCGCTGTTGGCTAGAATAGCGCCGTCCTTCATAACAGCGAAGTGCGCCTTATCGATGACATTGACGTCGCCGGTGGCGGTGATGAAAATATCCCCTACCCTGGCAGCCTCCAGCAATGGCATGACCTGGTAGCCTTCCATAGCTGCTTCCAGTGCAGAGATGGGGTCAACCTCGGTGACGATTACCTGTGCCCCCAGCCCCCTGGCACGCATGGCGATGCCCCTGCCACACCAGCCATAGCCGCAGACCACCACCCGCTTGCCAGCCCAGAGGACATTGGTAGCCCTGGTGATGCCATCTATGGTGCTCTGGCCGGTGCCGTAGCGATTATCGAAGAAATGCTTGGTCTTAGCATCGTTCACGGCGATGATGGGATACTTCAGCTTGCCTTCCTTGGCCATGTTCCTCAGCCTGATAACGCCGGTGGTGGTTTCCTCAGTGCCGCCGAAGATGTCGCCCAATAGTTCGGTTTTCTCCCGATGAGCAGTGCTCACCAAATCTGCGCCATCGTCCACGGTCAGATTTGGCTTATGCGCCAGGGCAGCCATGATGTGCTGGTAGTAGGTCTTGTTATCCTCGCCCTTAATAGCAAAGGTGGGCAGGCCAAATTCCACCAGGGCAGCGGCTACATCGTCCTGGGTGCTCAGCGGGTTCGAGGCGCACAGCACCAGGTCAGCCCCGCCCTCTTTCAGAGCCAGCGCCAGGTTGGCTGTCTCCGTGGTGACGTGGAGGCAGGCAGAGATGCGAACACCCCCGAACGGCTTCTCTTTCTGCAGTCTTTCCCGTATCTGCTTGACCACAGGCATCTCCTGGCCAGCCCATTCGATGCGCAGTTTGCCCTGCCCGGCGAGCGATTTATCTTTAACGTGATAGTCCACTATTTTGTCCTTTCCCCGAAAACGTCCTAATCATAGCTAGCAGCCAAGTTGCCCAAGAGCCTCCGAGATTCTTCCTTTTCACTTCGTTCAGGGCCAGAATTACAATACTAGCCTACCCAAACAGGTTCAGTTTCTGCGACTTGCCTGTCTTGTCTATGTGTTCGATGACGATGGGCAAGCCTTTGCCGCCACCCAGCTTTACCCTGGTCTTAGCCAGTTCCAGCACGTCCAGTGGGTTGACACAAGCTTCGGGCGGGAACACGCCCTTGTCCTTTATCTTGCCCATAGCCATGAGCATGGCGCCCAGCGCTGCCGGGACACCCGTCCCCTCTCCCATTCCTTGCCCCCGCGATGACATGGAGAAGATGTAGGTGTTCTTCTCCCCACCCTTGCTCCCTTTGACCACTATCTTGAGACAGCCCATAGCCTGATTCAGCCCCGCCTCTTTATTGAGCCGCGGCCGCTGCGACAGTATGTACGTCACCGCAAACTCCAGCGGTATGACCTTCTGTCCCTGCACCTCGATTGGCTTCTCGCTGGTGGCGCCTAGCCTGACCATCCCCTTTATCAGCTCGGCATAGTCCGGCGGCAGTACCAGCCCTAGGTTGGTCACTCTCTTCACTCCCTTCAGATACTTGGGCAGCGTTATAGTCTCGGGATGGGGATAGGCATAAACGCTATAGGTGCCCACATCTTGGAACTCGCACACCTCCTCCAGCGCCTTGCCGCTCTCCTGGAACATGTTCACCGTGGTGAACTTGCCGTTGAGAAACATAGGGATGGGCGCCTCCATGGAATGGATGCGATGCTTGACCACCGCCGGTCCCTCTGCTTTTTCGCCTCCGTGGGCATGATAGATGTCCACCGCCTCCACCTGGTCTAGCAGCGAATCGGCGCAGAACCTGACCAGCACGTTGGCAATGCCCGGCGAGCTGCCCATGCCAATAAGCGCCGAGACGCCTGCCTTCTTAGCGTCTTTGTCCATTGCTAGGATTAGCTCGGTGGCATCGAAATCGTCGCAGACGTCCACGTAGTTGATTTTCGACTCAATCACCGCCTTCAAAATAATAGGGCCATACTTGTAGAAAGGCCCCACGCAGTTTAAGACGACATCAGAGCCGGCGATAACCTTCTTAATGCTGGCGGGTTTGTTGGCATCGACCGCTACGGCCGTGACCTTGCAGCCTTTAATCTTCCTGGCCAGCTCCTTTGCCTTCTCGATGTTAACATCTGCAATCACCAACTCGGAGAACACGCCGCTTCCTGCCAGCGTCTCCGAGGCTACAGTACCCACACCACCGCAACCGCCCAGTACCGTAACTTTAGCCATTTCTATCCTCCTTAGCTATAGTCTAATGCCCTTACTGAAGGGGTCTGCCCAAATCTTCAACGCCAGGTCCAACTCCTCATGGTCTTTAGCATATTCAGCCACGGGGATACCCTTCATGGTGGCATTTATGGCATGCCTGAAGGCTTTGCCGCCAGCTATCGGCCCTTGCGGATGGGCATGGATGCCGCCGCCGGAGCCGATGACAATGTCGTTGCCCAAATCTGCCATTACCTGCGGTACCATAGATGGTGTTATACCGCCGGAAGCCATGGGGAAGGTGGGCTTCAAATTGTACAGTGGGAACGACAGGTTCCGTGCAGCATTTTTGAACTTGTAGTCTATCACCGGTGCCTTGCCATAAGGCGCCGGGATGACCACCACATCGGCGCCAGCCAACCTGGGCAGCTTGCCCAGCACCAGGTGGGAGCTCATGCCGTGATAGGGAGACATATAGAGGGCGCCGGCAACGTCCATGTGTGCCAGAATGGGGACGTTGATGCTCTTATCTTCGGCCAGCGCCTGCATAACCGGAAACCCCACCGCCAGGTAGTTAATCATGATGGCATTAGCGCCCAGCTCCACGGCCTTCTTGGCATTCTTGAACACCTTGGGTATATTATCGGTGATATTCACCGTGTACAGGGTGTGTTCTCCCGTCTCCTCATAGACCTGCTTCTCGATCTCTATATAGCGCTTTACACGGCCTAGCGCCGAGTTGAAAGAGGCATCGGCTATCAGTTCATCATCCTTGACGATATCACAGCCGCCCAGCGCCGCTTTGCGGAATAGCTCAGCGCCCAGCTCCAGACCATAGCCGGTGCAGGGCTTTATCATGTTGTTGAGCAGCGGCCGATTGTACACGCCGAGCAACTTCCTCACGCCCTCGATGCCGAACTTCGGGCCTTTGAAACCGTTGACATATTTTTTGGGTAGGCGGATGTCCAGCACCTTGATGTCGCCGCCCATGGAGATATTGCCTACCACCGTAGTCAGCAGCATGGGTATCTGTTCGCCGATATTCACCTCAGGGTAGGCTATCTGCACAAACCACTGCCTGTCCTGTAGATTCGGCGGCAGCATAGCCTCGTAATCGGGCATCTCATAGACACCGATTACCTTGGCGATATGGTGGCAGCGCACCTCTGGCGTTTCGCCCGGCACCGCTATCCAGGTGCCGGTGCTCTGTTCCACTGCCAATAGCGGAGCCACCATCGGCACTGGCAACACCGCCGGATAGGACACCAGATAAGTGGCGATAACATAATCGTCGTAGTTCACTCCGTCTGGCAAAGCTATGGGAAGTCCTAAAATCTCCTGTGTATCCATAGTAACACCTCCTTCACATGCAGGTTTCTATTCTCTCCTTGTTCAGCCTGGTATAAAAACGGTGCAGGTCGCGATATGCATCCTTGTAAGCCTGGAACAGCGAATCATATATCTCCAGGTTTTGCGGGTTAGGCTCGAACACCTTCTCCACTTTGACTACCTTCTTCAGCGAGTTAAAATCGGGGTAGATACCAAGTCCCACCGCTGCCACCAGCGCCACGCCCACAGCACCTGCCTCCTGTGGGTCATGAACTGCTTCAATACGTCTATTGGTGACATCGGCTATTATCTGCATCCAGGGGCCACCCCTGGCTCCGCCGCCTATGGCTCTGATGGTGGGCAGCGGGAACTTGAACTCGTTCTCGATGATTTCGATAATCCAGCGCATATTATAGGCTACGCCCTCGTAAACCGCACGTAGCAGGTGTTCCCTGCTGTGCTCTGCGCTCATGTTGAGGAAGCTGGAGCGGACATAGCAGTCAGCCACTGGAGCCCGCTCACCATAAAGCCAGGGAGTGAATATCAGGTGTCCTGAGCCGGGCGGGATTTCCTCAACCTTTTTATCCATAAGGGCATAGACGTTGGGTATGTTGGGGTCCTGCTTCTCTGCCTTGTAGAACTGGTCGGCTATCCACTGCAGGCAGGCCCCGGCTGTTTCAGATTCAGCAAAGAGAAAGGCTTTGTTGGGGTCGGCTGAGTGTATGGCAGCGATGCCGCATTTGCCCGTGGGCATGCGCTCGGTGACCACTGCTACCCACCCCGAAGTGCCCAGGTAGACGTGGCCATCGCCTTCGCCTACAGCACCTGCTCCCACCGCAGCACAGGGGGCATCGCCGGCGCCGGCTATGACAGGCGTGCCCGGCAGCAGGCCGTATTCCTTTGCCGCCTCGCCGGTCAGCTCACCGACCTTGCTTATCGACGACACCAGCGGCGGGAACTTTTTAGTATCAAGTCCAATGTACTTGATAATGGTCTCCAGCCAGGTCTTCTTTTTCAGGTCGATGCCGAACACCGAGCCTTCGGTCCAGTCCATGGCCAGCTTACCCGTGCTCTTGAACAAAAGGTAGCCATCAACGTCCAGGAAGCAGTGCATCTTCTGGTAGGTCTCAGGCTCTTCCTCCTTGAGCCACAGCAGCTTAGGCAAGCCGTCCTTGCCACAGAGTTTGGCACCGGCGATGGCAGCGAAGACGCCGGCGCTGATGAACTTGCGCATCAGGCGGTCAGCCTGTCTCCCTGCGCGATTATCCAGCCAGATTATGGCGGGGTGGAGAGGTTCGTTCTTGGGGCTCATGGGGATGATGCCCAACATCTGGGTGGTAAAGGTGACGCAGAGGATGTCCTTAGGAGAGATGCCTGTCCTTTCCAGCAGCAGCCTGGTGGTCCTGGTTACCACCCCCCAGAAATCGTCGGGCTTCTGCTCCGCCCAACCCGGCTTGGGATAGGAAATGGGATAGGTCTCAGAACACTTGCCATGGACACGGCCTTCGGTATCCACCAGGACTGCCTTGGTCACGGTAGTGCCCACGTCATGGGCGATTATGTATTTAGCCATCTCACACCCCCACGAAGGGCTACTTCTTTTTCTTTACGTGTTTCAGGGCGCGGCGTTGGAGATCTTCGCTGTATTGGCGCCAGGGATCTCCCTTTCCTTCCCTGGGTTTGAACTCGAAGAGGCAGGTCTCGTAGCCCTGTGGTATGCTGCGACGGAAGAAAACATCGAAATCGGCCTTGTCTCTCCACAGTTCGCGGGCGCCTTGCAAAACTCCCTCTACAAAATAGCGCTGCACCCTGCATTCGAAGGGCTTGTACACATCCTGGTGCGGGCAATAGATAATGTGACAGCCGCCCTCATTTTCGTTGGTGATATAAGCATCTTCGATTGAGCAATAGAGGACTTCGTTCATCCAGCTAGCTAGCAAAGAAGCTACTTCGATTTTGCTCAATCCCTTTGGAACTTCGATTCCGGATGCCATGTCAAAGAATATCTGCCTTCCCACCTCGTTTATAGCACTGCGACACACCTCCTGTCCTTCGGCACCGAAGCGCTGCTCTACCGCCTCTAACATCCGCAGCACACCCATAGCCATCATCTGACCCCAGACAAACAGCGTGGCAGGGTCATAATCTTCACGGCTCAAGCACGCCTCGCGCAGCTTATGCACCGCTTTTCTGAAAGGATAACGCAACGGCAACTTCTGCCGTCGTTCGCCGATTTTGCCCGCCATGTTTACCTCCTCGTTGAATTGGCGTTCGCTCAATGTTCCACTAGCTGTACCATGGTGCAGCCAGTCTGTCCCTCCCTATGCCCGCCGATGCGGAAGGACTTCACCAGGGGATGCCTTCGCAGCTCTCTGCTCACTGCCTGACGCAGTATACCAGACCCTTTGCCGTGAACGATACGCACCTCGCTGTACCCCGCCATAAAAGCGGCACTCAAATAACGGTCAAGTGCAGGCAGAGCTTCATCTACGGTGAGTGCGTGCAAGTCCAGTTCCGCAGAAACCACGCTCATTTCGTTTCTGAAATTCCAATCGCAATATCTGCCTTGAAGCCGAGGTTACCTTCACCCTGTCATCGATACGCCAGCCTACTACCCACAATATCTGCTGGGGGGAGCAGACCAGCGGCACCCGATTCCTCCATGCCACAGGGATTTTAGCATCTACCATGAAATCTTGCAGCTTTTTTGTCTGTGTCATGCCCAGGGGCTGAAAGCGGTCGCCGGGCTTCCGCCGGCGCACAGCCAATTCCCTGCCCGCCTTGGCAAAGTCAAATGTGGCCACAAAATCATTCTGCTCAATTTCACCACTGCTATCGAGCACAGCGGCTTTCACCCGCCAGCCAGGCAATGTTGTTTCTCCCGGAACTTCAATCTTGAAGGAGTCATTCAGTGGCGGCAAGGTACACGTTGACGTCCCTTCCCTAGCCAGCACCATGCGGTCGTATTCCGTGGTCAGCGTCAGGCCATCCGGCAGGGATAATCTCTTTCCCGCCGGACGCGACAGGAAATCCGACATGGACTCTATATGACTCGCCTCGATATCCTCAAGGCTGCCCCGGAGTTGGGCTAAGGCCTGTTTGAATATCTGGCGCTGTAGCGCCGGAGGCTGAGCTTTTAGCCCTGCCACATCCAGGTAGATGGCATTTTTATCTACTTTGGCAACCTTGCGCCAGGAGCGCGAAGCCTGTTCCTCGATGAAAGAAACATCGGCTGTGGCGATATCTGCCAGCCTCACCAGAGCATCATCGATAGCCAGGTTGAACTCCCGCAGTATGGGCAATAGCTCAAGGCGGATGCGGTTTCTCAATAACAGCAGAGATTCGTTGGAGGCGTCAAAGCAAGGGTGCAGTTTATAGCGCTGGCAGTATTCCTGCGTCTCCTGCCGCGAGATTTCCAGCAGCGGTCGCACCACCTCTAGCTGCTTTCCACCAAACGTTAGCACGGCCCTGGGCAGCAGACCACGCAATCCCGAGATGCCAGCACCCCGTAGCAGGTGCAGCAGAATAGTCTCCACGTGGTCGTCTCGGGTATGTCCTGCAACAGCCTTAGCAGCACCTGTATCCCTGACCACTTCAGCCAAAAAGCCATAGCGCACCTCGCGTGCTGCCTCTTCTAGAGAAAGGCCGTGACGTTTCTGGTATGCCGACACATCCCTCTGTTCCACAGATGCGGGTAGTTTCAGCTTGTGAGCCAGGTTGAGGGCATAAGCGGCATCTGCATCAGACTCATCGCCCCGCAGCCGGTGGTTGAGGTGGGCAACATGCAGTTCAACGCCAAGCTTATCTTGATTCCTCGCCAGCGCGTGGAGCAGGCAAACCGAGTCGGTGCCACCGGAGACAGCCACCACCAGTTTTTGACCGGTTGAAAACAGGTCATGCTTCTGGATGAAGGCTAGGACCCTCTGCTCCAGTCCCTTCTCTCTCCTGGCCAAGGTCAGACCTCTTTAAGGTGGCAGGTGTCTCCCAGCGAAACGAGAACAGGGCGATTTCCGCTGAAATCCAGCACCGTTTTGCTGGATGGTTGAACCCTGATGCGCTGGATATGGCCTAAAGGCAGCCCCAGAGCCTTGCAGATGATAGTAACAGTGACGAAATAATGGCTGACTACAGCGATTTCCCCCTGCTTGTTGTTGCTAAGCATATACTGGACGGCCGGCCAAACACGATTTGACAGGTCAACTAGACTTTCCCCACCAGGTAGTTTGCCGGCACCTTCTCCATCTCTCCACTCTACCAGGAACTTGCTGAAATTCTTGCCCAACTCAACCAGGGAAAGGCCCTCCAGTTCACCCACCTCCATCTCCCGCAAAGCAGGCTCAACCTTTACCTGCAATCCATGGTGCCAAGCAATGCTCTCGGCTGTAACCAACGCTCTCTTCAACGGACTGGAATAGATAGCGCTGAGCTTCACGCTTCTCAGAGACTGTCCCAGGTTCATTGCCTGCCTCAGTCCAGTTTCGCTCAGCTCGATATCGCTGCCGCCGCCCTGGATTTTTCGCTCTGCGTTCCAGGCCGTCTCCCCGTGTCTTACTAGAATTAGCTTTATTTGTCCTCTCCTTGAGAAATTGCCTTGTAAAAGTCCTGTGCCAGCTCTATCCGCCTGACATAAGGCGGGTGGTCATAGAACCATAATTCTACCAGACGGCTGGGGTTGGCGACACTCAGATTCTGGTCGGTGAGCTTGGTCATGGCAGTGACGAAGGCAGCAGGATTAGCTGTCAGCTTCAGTGCAGCTCTATCCGCCGACTTCTCCACGTATCTGCTAAAGGCATTGACCAGCGGCGTTGTCAACAAGCCGAAGACAGCCATGACCAGAGCCAGCAAGGGAAGCCCGGTTACATCGGAAATCCCACGAAGACCGAAAGGCATGACACCAGCTTTCAAAGCCAGGTTACCAAGATAGAAGGCAGCTACGAATGTAACCGCCTGCACTGCAATCAGCTTGGGTATGTCCTTATGGAGATGATGTCCCATCTCGTGAGCCATTACTACTTCTATCTCCTCCGGTGTATACTGGTCGATAAGGGTATCACTGAGGATAATACGCCTGGTGCCACCCAGCCCAGCCAGCATGGCATTGGCCGTGGTATTCTTGCTGCTCAAGTTCATGGTGTAGATGCCACAGATGTCGGTCTTGGCCTTCTTGGCAAGCTCGGTGAGCCGCTGCTTTAAGTCAATGTTGCCCAGCGGTTCCAACTCGAAGAATAGGGGTAGAAGTAGAGTAGGCGTCAGACGTGTCAGCAGTACGGTAAACAGGAACAATGCGCCGGCAGCCCAAAGCCACCAGGTATCCTCAAATCGGTCTATGAACAGATAGATCACAAGGATTATAAGCACGCCCAAAAGCAGACCAATACCCGTGGCCTTTAGCCCGTCTGTTACCCAGTCTCCCACCGTTTGCTTGGAAAGGCCATAACGGTGCGACAACACGAATCCCTGGTAGTAAGTCAGCGGCAGGGTCAAGACGCCGCACAATATCACCAGCCCCAGAAAATATAGGGCTGAGGCCCAGGGCTGAGGAAAATTCAGGAGATGGCCCACCCACGCCGAGATGCCGCCGAAGACAAGAGCCAGCAGCAAAGCGCCGACCACTCCCATCTCGGCAAATGATAGCCGGCGGCTTATGCTGTCGTATTCTCTGGCCAGCCTTTGGCGCTCTGAATCGAGTAGGGATTCCTGGAACTGCATGTCAATCAAGAATCAATTTGGTGCGGTGAATAGATTTAGGACGCCGGGCAAATCCCAGCGCCTTGGTCACCTGCTCTGGCCGGCCGGTGCCGCTGGCATCGCAGCGCAATCTCATCCCGAGCAGGTATTGGCTTTGGAGCAACCACACATCATCTATCAGGGCACGCAGGTCGTAGTAGCGTGGACCGGTATCCCTGAGGTGTTGCCAACACAGCTCCGGGGCTGAAAGCAGCGATTGAATAGCCGATTCTACATCCATCACTGCATCTTCTTGTTCCATTTCGACATGGTATTCTACAAAGCGGACCTGGGACTGTAGCGATGGCACGTTTAGCCCCACCGGCCAGCTCTCCAATAGTTCCATACCCTTAGGCAACTGCTGCCGCAATGCTGTGGTCACATTCTGCGGCGAAACCCAGCGGACTAGGTGAATGTCCACGAGCTCCGCTTCGCTGGTCATACCCAGAGACAGCGGCGCTGAAATAGCTATCCTGGGATGAGGCGTAAACCCTTCTGAATATGCCAGAGGCAATCCTGCCCGGCGCAAAGCCCTTTCCCACAGCCGCATTATGTCAAGGTGAGATAGGAACTTAAGCTCCTGACCGCGGCCAAATTTAAGGCGCAGGCGCTGCATCCTTTTCCTTGGTCACCAGTATCCGCTCTATCTTCCTGTCCCGCATCTCAAGTATAGCCAGTTTCAGGTCCTTGTACCTCAAGTGCTCACCCTGCTTGGGTATGCGTCCCAGGTGGCTGAGAATGAAACCAGCTACAGTATCGTAATCGCCCTCAGGCAGGTCGAGGTCCAGTTCTTCATTAGCTTCTTCTATCCTCAGGCCTCCATCAACTTCAAAAGTGTTGGCATTGATGGTGACAATGTCCTCTTCTCTGCCTGCTAGCTCATCGCCAATGGTGCCCATTATCTCGGCGGTCAGGTGCTCAAGAGTAGCGATGCCCGCAGTGCCGCCAAACTCGTCAACAACCACTACGATGTGGTATTTGTTATCCCGCATCTCGGCTAGCAGCTCGCCCAAGCGCTTAGTCTCGGGCACAAAATGAACAGGCCTAACCAGTTCATCTATGGAACTGTCTGTCTTCAGCTTATCATTGGCCAGCGCCATGAGCACATCTTTAATGGAGAGGACACCAACCACATTATCACGGGTCTTCTTGTACACTGGGAATCGGGAGAATGGCTGGTGGCGATAGACTCCCAGGAACTTAGCCAGCGTTGTTCCCTGTTCCACCCAGGCAACCTCGGTGCGAGGCTGCATGACCTCATGTACAGGCCGGTCAGCGAATTCGAAGGCGCTGTGCAACATCTCCGCCTCTTCTTCTTCCCAGATACCCTCGGCCTCGCCCACGGTAATGGCGGTGCGGAACTCCTCTTCGCTAATGGTGTGCTTATCTTCATCTTCCCTGATTAACCTGGTAAATCTGAGCCCAATATGATTCAGCATCCAGACAAATGGATACAACATCACAGATATAAATTTGATCAGCCCAGCATAGCTGAGTGCTATTCTCTCACCATAGCGGGCGGCCAGGCTCTTGGGAATGAACTCCGCAAAGATGAGGGTCAAGATGGTAATCACGATGGTAGCAATGGCTGCACCCAGGTTTTCCCCCCACAACGCCACAGCCATCACTGTGCCCAGCGTGGCCACGGCGGTCTCAAAGAAGTTGATGCCCAGCAGCACCGTGGCCAGGAATTTCTCGGGGCGCTCCACAATCTCCTGTATGAGCTTTGCCTTGCGGTGGCCAGTATGTATCAGATGTTGTAGGCGTAGTTTTTGCATGCCGATGAAAGCTGTCTCGGCACTGCAAAAAAAGGCCGCTGCTCCTAGGCTAACCAGGAACAGTACCAGATATAGTGTAAAGTTCTCCATATACGATGGCCAGCCGCATATACGGCGGCAATCTGTTACCATCATAACATCGCCTATGTAGGGTGTCAAAGAATGTTGAAGTTAGGTGAGTGTCTCTTGTTTTACATGGCACGTTGTAATAATATGTGTAATCTCTGCTGGGCGATTGCTCAGCCCGCTATAAATACAAGGGAGGCTAGTAATGACGATCTTCTGGGCATTGTTCTTCGTGTTGTTCCCGGTCCTGGTCATCTATCTCTGCCAGAGGTTCCCCGTTCTCAACAAGCTCGGCGCCGTGGTCATCTGCTATGCCGTCGGCATCATCATCGGCAACATCGGCGTTCTGCCCGAAAACATATATGGCACACAGGACACGTTGATGACGCTGGTCATCCCCATCGCCATCCCCCTCATCTTTTTCTCAGTAGACATAAAAAGATGGACTAGACTGGCCGGCAAGTCGCTCCTATCCTTCACATTTCAGGTAATCTCAGTCGTCATAATAGTCACTGCCGGCTATTTCATGTTCAGGTCGCTGATAGGCAGTGAGACCTGGAAGGTGTCCGGGATGCTCATCGGCGTCTATACCGGCGGTACGCCCAACCTGGCAGCCATCGGCACTGCGCTCCAGGTTGACCCCACGGTCTACGTAGCAGCGCATACGTCAGATGTGGCTGTTGGTGCCGTCTGGTTGCTCATAATTCTCACCGTTCTCCAGAGAATTCTGCTCAAGTTCCTGCCACGGTTCCAGCCTCTGGGAGATAGCAGCCAGAGCCAGGATACGGCTAACTTCGACTCCTACGCTGGAATCTTCCAACGCAAGGTCATATTACCGCTGCTGGGCGCTTTCGGCATTGCCGTTGGCATCTTTGCGGTAGGTGCTGGCCTGACTTTCGTAGTTCCCAAGGAATTCGCCATGGTAGTAGCCATCCTTACCGTGTCTACCCTGGGCATACTCTTTTCCTTGATACCAGCGGTTAGACGCATTCCCATGACCTTCCAGCTAGGGCAGTATTTCATTCTAATCTTCTGCCTGGTGGTAAGTTCACTGGCCGACATCCAGCAACTGCTGAACACTGCGCCGGCCATGATAGCGCTGGTAGCCTTCGTCTATCTGGTCTCGGTAGCCCTACACGTCGCACTTGCTGCCATTGCCAGAATCGATGCCGATACCGTTATCATCACTTCGGTAGCAGGTCTCTACTCGCCGCCTTTCGTGCCCATGGTAGCCGCAGCTTTGAAGAACAAGGAGGTCATCGTTTCCGGCGTCATCACCGGCATTATCGGCTGGGTCATAGGCACTTATTTGGGCATTGCTGTTGCCTATATACTGCACATGTTCTGAGTTTGAACCCTGCGCAATATGCCCGCCTCATCCAAGCCTATTGATTAAGGAGGCAAAGCCATGGCTAAACTTAAATTCCCGCAAAAAGGCACGCCTGGTGAGGAAGTGCTGGCCACGCTGCAGTCGCTGAAATCGGGCGACAGTGACTATAAGCACGGCCGCATGTTCAGCCTCATCTTCAATGCCGGGGAAGATGTGGCCAGGGTCGCCGAGGAAGCCTACACCGCATTTGTGGTGGAAAATGGCCTCAGCCCCTTCGCTTTTCCCAGCCTGTTGAAGATGGAGACCGAGGTCGCCGCCATGATGGCAGACCTCCTTGGAGGCGACGAGAATACCGTGGGCAACATGACTTCCGGAGGTTCGGAAAGCATCATGGTGGCGGTCAAGGCAGCTCGAGACTATGCACGTTCCAAGAAGCCACACATTACCCAGCCTGAACTGCTCATGCCCTTATCAGCGCATCCCGCCTTCAATAAGGCAGCTCACTACCTGGGACTAAAAACTGTCATAGTACCCACAGATAAGAAAACGCTAGCTGCGGACGTTGAGGCCATAAGCCGAGCTATCACCGACAATACCGTTATGATGGTCGGCTCAGCGCCATCATATCCTCACGGCATCATCGACCCCTTAGCTGACCTGGCAGAGATAGCTGTCAAGAAAGGTATCTGGATGCACGTGGATGCTTGCGTGGGCGGACTGGAACTGCCCTTTGTGGAGAAGCTGGGATGCCCCATACCCACCTTCGACTTCCGCATCCCGGGCGTCTGCTCCATCTCGGCTGACATCCACAAATACGGCTTCACGCCCAAGGGGGCTTCGGTAATACTGTATCGCAATCCAGAGCTTCGACAGTACCAGATTTTTGCCTATGCCGACTGGCCCGGCGGTGTCTATGCTACTCCCAACGTATCAGGGTCAAGGCCTGGCGGGCCTATCGCCTCCGGATGGGCAACCATCAAGTATCTGGGGCTGGAAGGCTACATGAAATTGGTCCAAAAGAGCATGGAAGCCACGCAAAAGATAATCAAGGGGATAGAGGCAATTCCAGAATTATACGTGTTGGGGAAGCCACCGTCCACCGTTTTCGCCATCGGCAGCGATGTGCTCAACATCTTTGCCCTGGGCGAAAAGATGAAAGAATTCCGATGGTACATCGATAGCCAGCACCTGCCACCATGCCTGCACATGACTATCTCGCCTTTGCATGCCACTATCGTGGAACCGTTTCTGGCAGACCTGCGAGCAGCGGTCAAAGAGGTAGCCAAGCTAAAGCCGGAAGACATCACCGGAGAGGCTGCTATGTATGGCATGATAGGCTCCATGCCTGACCGTGGCATGGCCAAAGATTTCGCCGTGCAGTACATGAACGACTTGTACCGTGTCCATTGAAAACGCTGAACATATACTTGTCACCCTGGACGGAATGAAGGGTATAGTTGCTTCGCTGCGCTTAGAATGACAGTGTGGGTTCAGAATGGCAAAAGTGGAGTCTAAGGAGAGCGATGGGGGGAAATTTGAAATACAGTGAAAATTGAGCGATAATACAGTGCTGATTTTGGAATCAAAGCATGAGTAACGGGTGGTAAACGATGAACAAAAGAAAAAGAATGGCCATGCTGAAGCATCGCCGACGTCGCAAGAAGCTAGAAGAAAGAAGAAAGGCAATAGCTCTGGCAGCAGCGACGGCTGCTGCGGCTGCTAAACCGATAGTAGCAGAGCCCGTAGCCGCCAAACCGGCTAAGAAGAAGGTCGAGGTTGCTGCTGTGGCTGAAGCTGCACCGGCCAAGGCAAAGGCCGCCAAACCGAAAGTAGCTGAAGAAGCAAAAGCTAAAGCAAAGGCCGCCAAAGCGGAGGCCAAGCCTGTGGAACCTAAGAAGGCAGCTAAAGCCGCCAAACCGGAGAAGGCTGAAAAACCCAAGAAAGCTGTGAAGAAAGCTGAAGCTGTTACGGCAAAAGAGGCGAAGCCCAGGGCCGCCAAAGCAAAGGCTGAAGCCGGAGCCGCAGCATCGGAAGCAGAAAAACCCAAGAAATCAACCAAGAAAAAGTAATAACGTTACATGGCTACTGTCTACCTACTAACCGGTAGCCCTGGGACTGGAAAAACAACCCTTATTCGACAGGCTATAGCCAAGTCGAAGATCAAGGCGGGTGGCTTCTACACTGAGGAGCTACGCATCAACAAGATCAGGCAAGGCTTTAAGCTTGTCGCCCTCGATGGGCAGGAGGCGATACTGGCCCATGTTGATATCTCCAGTCCACACAGGGTAAGTAAATATGGTGTCGACGTCGAGGCTTTGGAAAAGGTCGGCGTCGCTGCCATCCACCGAGCTATAAAAAACGCCGAGCTCATCATCATTGACGAAATCGGCAAGATGGAGCTCTATTCTCCCAGATTCAAAGAGGCAGTTCTGCAAGCCATAAGAAGCGGCAAGAAGGTCTTGGGTACTGTCATGCTCAATCCTTATCCTTTTGCCGACGACATCAAGCGCCTTCCCAGGGTGAGGGTAGTTGAGGTTACACGCGATAACCAGGCGCAAGTGCTCAAAGATGTGACCAATTGGATGCGAATGGGCATGTATGAAGATAATCCTTAAGTCCATCGGTAGAGTTGAGCCAGAGGCTATCTGGGAACTTAAAGAGAGACTAAAGCAGACCTTCGGCTGTCCTGTGGAGACAAAGGCTGAATTCGGAAACCTGGAACAGGCCTACGACCCCAAGCGCAAGCAATATCTGGCCTCAAAATTGCTGGATTGCTTCAAAAAATCAGGCGTCGCCGAGGACGAAAAGGTGCTGGGCATAGTTAGCGTTGACCTGTATGCTCCAGACCTGAACTTCGTATTCGGCCAGGCTGACGTGGATTCTGGGGTGGCTGTTATCTCGTTACACCGCCTGAAGCCGTCATACTATGGCTCTTCCTGGGACAAGGCTATCTTTCTGGATAGGGCGGCCAAGGAAGCCATCCATGAACTGGGGCATACCTTTGGCCTGGGGCATTGCCCGGACTCCAAATGTGTAATGCACTTTTCTAATAGCCTGGCAGATACCGACCATAAGCACGCTGTGTTCTGTGGTCAATGCAGGCCAAAGCTGATAAAATAGCTCTGTTTGTTGTCCTGAGTTATTCCTGTTGATTCTTCTGTCACCCGATAGAATCGGGGTTTCCTCAGAATGACATGCGGAGACTGCGATTGCAAAATAAACCATCAGGAGGTTTGCATAGATGAGAAAAGTAGCTGTACTGGGGGTGGGGATGACCAAATTTAGCGGCAAGCAGGACAAGACGGCCGTGGAGTTGTTCTCGGAAGCCGCTATGGACGCTATCGTAGAGTCCAACCTGAAGCCAAAAGACATCCAGGCTATGTTCATCGGCAATTGTCTGTCAGACTTTGCCGAAGGCCAAGGCCAGCCGCAGGCTTTCGCTGCTGAGAGCATCGGCGCCAGCAACATCCCGGCCAACAAGAATGAAGGCGCTTGTGCCTCAGGAAGCGTGGCCTTCAGGGACGCCTATATGTGGGTGGCTTCCGGATTCTATGACATCGTCATAGCTGGCGGCACGGAAACCGCAGCCAAGATGGGTACGCCACTTGCTACCCGCACTTTTGCCATGTTCAGCGATGGACGCTATGAGTATGGCTGTGGGCTTACCTTCCCCGGCGTTTTTGCCATGCTGGCCAATCTCTATGCCGCCAAATATGGCATACCCATGGAGAAGTTCAAGAGGCAGCTAGCACAGGTGTCGGTGAACTCGCACTACTATGGTGCCCGTAACCCCAAGGCTCAGTTCCAGAAAGAGATAACCGTTGAGGATGTGCTCAAGGGTGTTATGGTAGCTTATCCTTTGCAGCTTCATGACTGTTGTCCCTTTACCGATGGAGCTTCAGCCGTGGTACTGGCTTCGGAGGAGAAGGCAAAGAAGCTGACCAACAAGCCGGTGTATGTGGCGGGAGTTGGACAGGCATCGGGTGGCAATTTGGCCAGCCAGCAGGAATATCTGCCGCGCATCAGGGCTAGGGAGCTGGCTTCCAAGCAAGCCTACGATATGGCCGGGATTAAGCCCAAGGACGTGGATGTTATTGAGCTTCACGACTGCTTCAGCATTGCCACGCTCATTGCCCTGGAGAGCCTGGGAATCTTCGACTATGGCAAGGCTGCTGAGGCTGTGGAGAAGGGCGAGACCAAGATTGGCGGCAAAATAGCGGTTAATCCGTCCGGCGGTCTTAAAGCCAAGGGACATCCCATAGGTGCTACTGGCACTGCCCAGGTATATGAGATAGCCAAGCAGCTAAGAGGCGAATGCGGTGAGAGACAGGTCGAAGGTGCCAAGATAGGCATGACCGATACCCTCGGTGGCGACGGCGGCACCATCGTCAACGTAATCCTCAAGAAAGGCTAATAATAGCTGACGCATTTACTTCTGAAGGAGACTGAAGATGGAACATAAACTGAGATTCAAAGACTATAACGAGGCGCTGAAGGAGAATAAGCTGCTGGGCTTGAAATGCAAGCAATGCGGGCAAATCTCGGCAAGTCCCAGGATAGCCTGCGCCAAGTGCGGCAGCACAGATTTTGACATAATGGAGCTTAAGGGCAAGGGCAAGATACAGACCTTCACCTCCATTTTTGTAGCGCCTGAAGGGCGCGAATCGGAGTGCCCCTACGTGGTGATGCTGGTGGAACTCGAGGAAGGCCCCTGGATTATGGGGAACTTGGTGGGTGTAGAGCCTGACAAAGTAACTGGTGACATCATTGGCAAGAAGGTGAAGATGTCCAGCACTGGTGTGTTTTCAGGCGATAAATATTCAGCGGGTGATATTGCCAGGCCGTTGTTCAGTTTGGAGAATTAGAAGAATCTCCTCATGCCCTGTCATGCTGAGCGCAGCGAAGCATCTCTTTGCTCATCACCTCACCGAGATTCTTCGGTCGCCCCGATAGAATCGGGGCTCCCTCAGAATGACAAATAATGTGGGCGTCGAGGATTGAAAATAGAGGGAGTGTCCGAGCAACCGGCTTTAGTCCAGGCGTTACTCAAGCCCGACGCCTATCCCCATAAACCGTCGAAGGTAGAGCTGGCGCAGACCCAGATGTCCTTCGTTTTCCTCACTGGCGACCTAGTTTACAAGGTAAAAAAGCCGGTGAACCTGGGATACCTGGACTACACCACGCTGGAAAAGCGCCGGTTTTTCTGCGAGCAGGAAGTGGAACTGAACCAGCGCCTTTCCCCTGATGTCTATCTGGGAGTAGTGCCCATAGTCAGCAGCGGTGGCGAAATCAGAATTGGCGGCAAGGGCAAGGTAATCGAATATGCGGTGAAAATGCGCCAGCTTCCTGCTGAGCGCATGATGGACAGGTTGCTTCTCCAGAATCAGGTAACGGCCGATATGGTGGAGCGAGTTGCCCAAAAACTGGCAGAGTTTCATAGCAAGGCCAGAACCAGCCCCGAGATTAGCGCCTTCGGTAATCTCGAAGCCATAAAGGTCAACACCGACGAGAACTTCTCCCAGACCGAGAAATACATCGGCAGCTCTATAACCTCTGAGCAATTCCATCGCATTAAGACCTACTCCGATGATTTCCTGAAATCC
>Ga0194126_10004478_pt1 | contig 21281 bp, 21 predicted proteins | sample TA2KigC150mmetaG_FD_148641 | JGI IMG/M metagenome (GOLD analysis project Ga0194126, IMG submission 148641) | Freshwater microbial communities from Lake Tanganyika, Tanzania - TA2015035 Kigoma Deep Cast 150m | ecosystem: Environmental > Aquatic > Freshwater > Lake | place: Tanzania: Lake... | reverse complement strand
CGAAGCGCTTCTACGATTCGCCGGAATACCGCGCCGCGCGCGAGCAGCGCCGGGGCGCGGCGACGATGAACATGCTGGTCGTCGAAGGTCTTTAGAGGGAGCAAGAAAAATGAGTGCAATCGTTGATGTCGTCGCCCGCGAGATCCTGGACTCGCGCGGCAATCCCACCGTCGAGGCCGACGTCCTGCTCGAATCGGGCATCATGGGTCGCGCCGCCGTGCCTTCGGGCGCCTCGACCGGCTCGCGCGAGGCCATCGAGCTGCGCGACGGCGATGCCGGCCGCTACCTCGGCAAGGGCGTGCTGCAGGCCGTCGAGAACGTGAACACCGAGATCTCGGAGGCCATCATCGGCCTGGATGCCGAGGAGCAGGCCTTCATCGACCGGACCCTGATCGAGCTCGACGGCACCGACAACAAGTCGCGCCTCGGCGCCAACGCCATGCTGGCCGTCTCGATGGCGGTGGCCAAGGCGGCGGCGGAGGAGGCCGGCCTGCCGCTTTACCGCTACTTCGGCGGCATGGGCCCGATGCAGATGCCGGTGCCGATGATGAACGTCATCAACGGCGGCGCCCACGCCAACAACAGCCTGGACATCCAGGAATGCATGATCATGCCGGTCGGCGCGCAGAGCTTTCGCGAGGCGCTGCGCTGCGGCGCCGAGGTCTTCCATGCCCTGAAGAAGCTCATCGACAAGCGCGGCTTCCCGACCTCGGTCGGCGACGAGGGCGGCTTCGCCCCCAATGTCTCCGGCACCGAGGAAGCGCTCAACCTGATCCTCGAGGCGGTGTCCAACGCCGGCTACGAGCCGGGGCAGGACGTGCTGCTGGCCCTCGACTGTGCCGCCTCGGAGTTCTACAAGGACGGCAAGTACGAACTAGAGGGCGAGAAGCTTTCCCTCACCTCAGCCCAGTTCACCGATTATCTCGCCACGCTCGCCGACAAGTTCCCCATCGTCAGCATCGAGGACGGCATGGCGGAGAGCGACTGGGAAGGCTGGAAGCTGCTCACCGACCGGCTGGGCAGGAAGGTCCAGATCGTCGGCGACGACCTCTTCGTCACCAACACCCGAATCCTGCGAGAGGGCATCGCCCAGGGCATCGCCAACTCCATCCTCATCAAGATCAACCAGATCGGCACGCTGACCGAGACCTTCGCCGCCGTCGAACTGGCCAAGCGCTCGGGCTACACCTCGGTCATCTCGCACCGCTCGGGCGAGACGGAGGACTCCACCATCGCCGACATCGCCGTGGGCCTCAACGCGCTGCAGATCAAGACCGGCTCGCTCAGCCGCTCCGACCGCATCGCCAAGTACAACCAGCTCCTCCGCATCGAGGAGGACCTCGGCGATACCGTGAGCTACCCCGGCCGCAACGCCTTCTACAACCTCAGGAAATAGTCGCCACGCCGATGCGCTGGCCCACGCTGGTGCTGGTCGCCCTGATCGTGCTGTTGCAGTATCCGCTGTGGTTCGGCAAGGGCGGCTGGCTGCAGGTGTGGAAGACCGACCAGCAGCTCGGCGCCCAGCGCGAGGTGAACCAGAAACTGGAAACCCGCAATGCCGGCCTGGATGCCGAGGTGCGCGACCTGAAGAGCGGCTACGAGGCCATCGAGGAGCGCGCCCGCTACGAGCTGGGCTACATCAAGCCGGACGAGGTCTTCGTCCAGGTGCCGCAGAAGAATCCATGAATCTCCATCGTATGTTGCTGGAACGTGCGGCGGCGGGCCGGCCGCTGCGCGTCGCCCTGATCGGCGCCGGCAAGTTCGGCGCCATGTACCTCGCCCAGGCGCGCGTGACGCCGGGCATCCATGTCGCCGCCGTCGCCGACCTCAGCCCGCCGCGCGCCGCCGAAAGCCTTGCGCGCACCGGCTGGCCGGCGGAGCAATATTCAGCCGCTTCGCTCGCCGAGGCGCTGGCGCAGGGCAGCACCCATATCACCGACGACGCCTTGGCCGTCATCGCCACCGGTGGCATCGACGTCGTCATCGACGCCACCGGCAGCCCCGCCGCCGGCATCCGCCACGCGCTCGCCTGCTGCGCCCACGGCAAGCACATCGTGATGGTGAACGTCGAGGCCGATGCCCTGGCCGGGCCGCTGCTGGCGCAGAAGGCGCGCGCAGCCGGCGTCGTTTATTCGCTCGCCTATGGCGACCAGCCGGCGCTGATCTGCGAGATGGTCGACTGGGCGCGCGCCGCGGGCTTCGAAGTCGTCGCCGCCGGCAAGGGCACCAAGTACCTGCCGGGCTACCACCAGTCCACGCCCGAGACGGTGTGGCAGCACTACGGCTTCACGCCGGAGCAGGTGGCGGCGGGCGACTTCAACGCGCAGATGTTCAATTCCTTCCTCGACGGTACCAAGTCCGCCATCGAGATGGCGGCGGTTGCCAATGCCGCCGGCCTCGCGCCGGCGCCGGAAGGGCTGCTCTTTCCGCCTTGCGGCGTGGACGACCTCGCCCGCGTGCTGCGCCCGCGCGCGGCGGGCGGCCAGCTCCACCACGCCGGCCAGGTCGAGGTGATCTCCAGCGTCGAGCGCGACGGCCGCCCGGTGTTCCGCGACCTGCGCTGGGGCGTCTACGTCACCTTCGCCGCCGCCGACGTGCGCAACCGCGCCTACGTCGAGCGCTGTTTCAAGGAATACGGCCTCGTCACTGACGACTCCGGCCGCTACACCGCCATGTACAAGCCCTGCCACCTGATCGGGCTGGAGCTCGGCATCAGCGTCGCCAGCGCCGGCCTGCGCCGCGAGCCGACCGGCGCCCCGACGGGCTGGCTGGGCGACGTCGTCGCCACCGCCAAGCGAGACCTGAAGGCGGGCGAAATGCTCGACGGCGAGGGCGGCTGCACGGTGTACGGCAAGCTCATGCCCGCCGCCGATTCGCTCGAGGCCGGTGGCCTGCCCATCGGCCTCGCTCACCGTCTCAAGCTCAAGCGCCCCGTCGCCGCCGGCCGGCCGGTGGGCTGGGACGACGTCGAAGTGGACCTGTCTTCCGAAGCGGTGAAGGTGCGGCGGGAGATGGAAACGGCGTTCGGGAAGGCGTCAGGCTGAATCAATCCGGCCCGCGCCGCCGCCTTTCCTCGTGGCGCCGCTCCATGTCTTCGAGCGAAGCCTTGCGCGCCGGACAGTCCTCGTCGCGCAGGCCGATCAGGCAGGCGGTGATGAGAAGGCCGAGGAACACGATCAGGGCGAGGCCGATCGCCTCGCTGTTCACCAGCACCATGAAGGCCGGCAGCGTGCTGCTGCCGGTGAAGAAGAAAGTCGCCCAGTCCTGCATAGCCGCCTCCCTTGGGTGAGGAACACGCCGATGCCTGTTTTACGGCGGCCCGGCGGCAGACTTGAGGGCTATTTGACGGCGTACTGCATGCCGCCCTGGCCGTCGGGGGTGAATACGACGGTCAGTTCGACATCGCGGCCGCAGCCGCGAAAGGTCCAGGTTTCCTCCCAGTGGCCGGCTGGTTTGTCGGCCTCCTTCGGGTCACGCGGGGGGTGGGTGAGGCGGGTGTCGATCAGTTCTGCATCCTTGCAGCCCTTGCTGCGCTTCGCCAGCCGCGCCTGGGCGGCCGGGGCGGCGGTCCTCAGGGCTTCGGCCACCTGCTGCATGGAGGCGTTGGTGGTGCCGGGCACGTGTTCCCGCACTTCCGGCTTGTCTCCGGGCCGGGCGACGAAGACGGCACTGTAGGTCATGCGCTTGCCGCAGCGCTCGAAGACGAAGCGGTGCTGCCAGCTCCCGGCGACGGGGTGCGGCTGGCCGTCGGGAAACTCGATGCCCTTGAGCAGGAACAGGTTGAGCGGCTGGATGTTGTAGGGCGTCTTGCAGTCCGGCTGCAGGCCGAGCTTCCTGTCCCACTGGCGGCCGGCTTCGTAGAGGGCGCCGATCTGCTCCTTGCCGTAGAGGTAGGCGGTGAGGCGCGAGGGCTGGCGGGTGTCGCCCGGCTCGTCGGGTGCAGGCGTGGCTGCGGGCGCCGGAGCAGGGGCGGCCTTGGCTGCAGGGGGCTGCTCCTGTTTGCCGCAGCCGGAGAGGAAGACGGCGATTGCGCACGCGGCCAGCCATGCCGCCGGTGGCATGCGGGTGGGGTGGCTTGCCATCGTCATGGGCGCAGTGTGGCTTACTCCGGCAGGCGCTGCAACTCCCGCTTGTAGCGCCGGGCGCGCTCGGTGTATTGCACGCAGCCGAGGCGGATCATGGCCGCCTCCTGGTCGCTGAGCTGGCGCACCACCTTGCCGGGCGAACCCATCACCAGCGAGCGGTCGGGGATGACCTTGCCCTCCGGGATCAGGGCGCCGGCGCCGATCAGGCATTCCCTGCCGATGACGGCGTTGTTGAGGATGACGGCCTGGATGCCGATGAGCGACCCCTCGCCGATCGTGCAGCCGTGCAACATGGCCTGGTGGCCGACCAGCACGCTCGGGCCGAGGGTGAGCTTGATGCCGGCATCGGTGTGCAGCACGGCGCCGTCCTGCACGTTGCTGCCCTGGCCGATGGTGATGAGGTCGTTGTCGCCGCGGATGACGACGTTGAACCAGACGCTGGCGCCGTCCTCGATCAGGACGGAACCGATGACGCTGGCGTTCTCCGCCACCCAGCAGTCGCCGCGCAGTTCGGGCCGGCGCTCGCCCAGTGCATACAGCGCCATCTCAGAGCGTCTCCCCGAGGCTGATGTCGACCATCAGGTCGTCCGAGAGCTTTTCCAGCTCGGCCTTCAGGGCGCGGGTGTCGATGTCCGGCGCCGCGGCGAGATCGGCTTCGCAATGGAAGAGGATTTCCGCCGACATCGGCGCGCTGGCGGTGTGCGTCTCCAGCTTCTCGACGTTGACGGCATGCCGCGCCAGCACCTGCGAGACCTCGCGCACGATGCCGATGCGGTCGTGGCCGACCAGGGCGAGCTTCAGGCGCCGTCCCGCAGGGACTGACTTTTCCGCCGAGGACTCGGCCGTCACCTTGAGCGCGGCGAGCTTGCCGAGTGCGGTCTGCAGTGCGCCGGCCTGCGCGGCGGGCACCGCCACGCGGACGATGCCGGCGAACTTGCCGGCGAGGCGGGACATCGACGACTCGAGCCAGTTGCCCTGGTGGGCGGCGATGGCGGCGGAGAGCTCGCCGACCAGGCCGGGCCGGTCGTCGCCGATGACGGTGAGGACGAGGTTGGTGTCAGCGTTCATTCGTGTATTCCTCCAGCGGCGGACAGGCGCAGAACAGGTTGCGGTCGCCGTACACGTCGTCGATGCGGTTCACCGAGGGCCAGAACTTGTTCTCCGCCACCCAGGGCAGCGGGAAGGCGGCTTCGTGGCGCGTGTACGGACGATTCCACTCGGCTTCGGCAAGGTCGGCCTGGGTGTGCGGCGCGCGCTTCACCGGGTTGTCCTCGGCGGGCCACTCGCCGCGCTCGACCTTGCGGATCTCCTCGCGGATGCCGATCAGCGCGGCGACGAAGCGGTCGAGTTCGCCCTTCGACTCCGACTCGGTCGGCTCGACCATGATGGTGCCGGCCACCGGGAAGCTCACCGTCGGCGCGTGGAAGCCGTAGTCCATCAGGCGCTTGGCGATGTCGATTTCCGCGATCCCCGTTGCCGCCTTGATGGCGCGGATGTCGAGGATGCACTCGTGGGCGACGCGGCCGTTCTTTCCCGTGTACAGCACCGGGTAGTGGTCCTTCAGCCGCGCGGCGACGTAGTTGGCGTTGAGGATGGCGACCTGCGTCGCGCGCGTCAGGCCCTCGGCCCCGAGCATGGCGATGTACATCCAGGAGATGGGCAGGATCGAGGCCGAGCCGAAGGGCGCGGCGCTGACTGCCCCCTGCGCACCAATCCGGTCGCTCGCCAGCAAATGTCCCGGCGGAGATGTTGGATGCGCCGTGGCAAAAACATGCCCCGGCGCATGGGGCGCGAGGTGCGCCTTGAGCCCGATCGGCCCCATGCCCGGCCCGCCGCCGCCATGCGGGATGGCGAAGGTCTTGTGCAGGTTCATGTGGCTGACGTCGGCGCCGATCGCGGCCGGAGAGGTGAGGCCGACCTGGGCGTTGAGGTTGGCGCCGTCCATGTACACCTGGCCGCCGTGGCGGTGCACGATGCCGCAGATCTCCTTCACCGCCTCTTCGAAGACGCCGTGGGTGGACGGGTAGGTGAGCATCAGGCAGGAGAGGGCGGCGGCGTGTTGCTCCGCCTTCGCCTTGAGGTCGGCGACGTCGATGTTGCCGCTCTCGTCACAGTCCACCACCATCACCTGCAGGCCGCACATCTGCGCCGTCGCCGGGTTGGTGCCGTGCGCCGACTTCGGGATCAGGCAGACGTCGCGGTGGCTCTGTCCCTGCGCTGCCTGGTAGCGGCGGATGGCGACGAGGCCGGCGTACTCGCCCTGGGCGCCGGAGTTGGGCTGGATGCAGATGGCGTCGAAGCCGGTGATCGTCTTCAGCCAGTCGGTCAGGCCGCCGATCATCTCGGCGTAGCCGGCGGCCTGATCGGCCGGGGCGAAGGGATGCAGGTCGCCGAATTCCGGCCAGGTGACCGGGATCATCTCGGCGGCGGCATTCAGCTTCATGGTGCAGGAGCCGAGCGAGATCATGGCGTGGTCGAGGGCGAGATCCTTGTTCTGCAGCTTCTTCAGGTAGCGCAGCATCTCGTGCTCGGTGTGGTGGCTGTTGAACACCGGGTGCGAGAGGATGGCGTCGTTGCGCAGCAGGCCGGCGAGCGGGTCGTGCGCCGCCGCCTGCGCGTCCAGCTTGTCGATGTCGACATCTTTTCCGGTGAGTGCCTTGAGGATCGCGGCAACGTCCTCGCGCGTGGTCTTCTCGTCGAGGGAAACGCCGCGCACCTTGTCCGAGACGATACGCAGGTTGCAGCCGGGCACGCCCGCCTTCGTCTCGACGAGGAGGGTGTCGAAATACGCCCGCGTCCGCACCTTCACCCCGGCGGCCCTCAGTCCTTCGGCGAGGATGCCCGTCAGGCGATGGACGCGTCCGGCGATGGTGCGCAGGCCCTGCGGACCGTGGTACACGGCGTACATGCCGGCGATGTTGGCGAGCAGCACCTGGGAAGTGCAGATGTTGGAGTTGGCCTTCTCGCGGCGGATGTGCTGCTCGCGCGTCTGCAGCGCCATGCGTAGCGCCCGCTTGCCGCGGCTATCCACCGAGACGCCGATGATGCGGCCGGGCACGGCGCGCTTGTGCTCGTCGCGACAGGCGAAGAAGGCGGCGTGCGGGCCGCCGTAGCCCATCGGCACGCCGAAGCGCTGGGCCGAGCCGAGGGCGATGTCGGCGCCCATGGCGCCGGGCGACCTGAGCAGCACCAGCGCCATGAGGTCCGTCGCCAGCGTCGTGACGCAGCCACTGACTTTCAGTTTCGCGATGGTGTCCGTCAGGTCGAGGCACTCGCCGTCGGCGTTGGGGTACTGCAGCAGGGCGCCGAAGACATCGTGCCTCGTCGCTTCCGCAGCCGGGCCGACGATCAGCTCGAAACCGAAGTAGCCGGCACGCGTCTTCACCACGTCGATCGTCTGCGGGAAGCAGCTGGCGTCGACGAAAAAGGCGTTGGACTTCGACTTCGAGGCGCGCCGCGCCATGGTCATGGCCTCGGCGGCGGCGGTGGCCTCGTCGAGCAGCGAGGCGTTGGCTAGTGCCATGCCGGTGAGGTCGATCACCATCTGCTGCCAGTTGAGCAGGGCTTCCAGCCGGCCCTGGGCGATCTCCGCCTGGTAGGGCGTGTAGGCGGTGTACCAGCCGGGGTTCTCCAGCAGGTTCCTCAGGATCACCTTCGGCGTCAGCGTGTCGTAGTAGCCGAGGCCGATGAGCGATTTCTTCAGCACGTTCTTCGCGGCGAGGGCCTTCAGCTTCGCCAGCGCCTCGTGCTCGCGCATTGGGCCGGGCAGCGCCGGCGGCCCGGCGAGACGGATCGCGGCGGGAACGGTCTGCTCGATCAGCTCGTCGAGGCTGGATGCGCCGACCGCGGCCAGCATGGCGGCCGTCTCGGCCGCATCCGGGCCGATGTGGCGGGCGATGAACTCGTCGCGCTGCTCGAGCGCGGAAAGCGGCGTGTGCGGCATGGCTCAGCTCTCTGCTGCAACCTTGGCGTAGGCGGCGGCGTCGAGCAGCTTGTCCAGGTCGGCGGCGTTGTCGGGCTTCAGCTTGAACAGCCAGGCGGCGTAGGCGTCCTGGTTCACCGACTCGGGCGCGTCCGCAACGGCCTGGTTCACCGCGACCACTTCGCCACCGATCGGCGCATAGATGTCGGAGGCGGCCTTCACCGATTCCACCACGGCGCATTCCTCGCCGGCGGCGACCTTGCGGCCGACTGCGGGCAGTTCGAGGAAGACGATGTCGCCAAGCGCTTCCTGGGCGTGGTCGCTGATGCCGACGGTGACGAGGCCGTCGTCGGCGAGGCGTGCCCACTCGTGGGACTTGGCGTATTTCAGATCGGCGGGGATGTTCATGTCGTTCTCCAGATGAGTTAAACCAAGACTTTTCCGTTGCGCACGAAGGGCGGCTTGACCACGGTCGCCTTCAGGCGCTTGTCGCGAATCTCCACCTCGACGGTGTCGCCGGCGGCGACGCCCGCGGGCAGGCGCGCCAGGGCGATCGAGCGGCCCATGCTCGGCGAGAAGGTGCCGCTGGTGATCTCGCCTTCGCCCTGCGCGGTGAATACCTTTTGATGGGCGCGCAGCACGCCGCGCTCCTCGAGCAGCAGGCCGAGCGCCTGCCGCTCGGGTTGCCGTCCCGCCAGGACTGACTTTCCGATGAAGTCGCGCGCTGCGGCGAGGTCGACCGTCCAGGCGAGGCCCGCTTCCAGCGGCGTGACCTGCTCGTCCATGTCCTGGCCGTAGAGGGCCATGCCGGCTTCAAGGCGCAGGGTGTCGCGCGCGCCGAGCCCGGCAGGCTTGACGCCGGCGTCGAGCAGCGCGTTCCAGGTCGCCTCGGCGCGTTCCGCCGGGATCATCAGTTCGAAGCCGTCCTCGCCGGTGTAACCGGTGCGGGCGATCAGCGCGTCGCCGAACCAGGCGGCGTGGAAGGGCTTGAGTTCCGCGCTGGCGGCCTGCGCGCCGGGCAGGGCGGCCCAGGTCTTGGCGCGGGCGTTCGGCCCTTGCACGGCGATCATGGCGAGGTTGCGGTGCGGCTTCACGGCGACATTCCCGGCGTGCCGCGAAATCCATGCGAGGTCCTTGTCGGCGGTGCCGGCGTTGACCACGACGCGGTAGAAATCGTTGCGGAAGAAGTAGACGATGAGGTCGTCGATGACGCCGCCCTGCGGGTTGAGCATGCAGGAATACAGTGCGCGGCCGGGCGCGGTCAGCTTGTCGACGTTGTTGGCGATGAGCTTGTGCAGCAGGTCGTGGGCGCCTGCGCCCTCGAGGTCGATGGCGAGCATGTGCGAGACGTCGAACATGCCGGCGTCGCGCCGCACCTGATGGTGCTCCTCGACCTGCGAGCCGTAATGCAGCGGCATGTCCCAGCCGGCGAAGTCGACCAGCTTGCCGCCGAGGCGGAGGTGGGTGGCGTAAAGCGGAGTTTGTTTGGCCATAGGTACTTGGGTTGCGTTATTCGAGTTCTTTCGCGCAATAAAAAAGGGGCGAAACGTTTCGTTTCACCCCTCTGTCCCTTGTACCTGAGAGATTGCTGTCGGTAGACAGCGTGCCCCTTCGGTGGACGGCCACGACTGCCGTCTCTCTCCAGAGTGTTCGTTGCTCTCGCGCGGCCCTTTTGCCTGAGCGGTTCCGGGTGTTGCGCCTTCGGCGGCGACGATGTCGCTCTCTCCCGCGCGAGCGCAGCGACTATAGCTTGCGGGTACACCGGAAGCAAGCGGAAATCATCGGTTATGATTCGCGTCTCATGAAATCAAGCACTTCTGAATTCCATACGATCCGCGGCCTGAAAAGCCATGTGCGCCTGTGGGGGCCGGCCCATGCGCCGAAGCTGTTCCTGCTGCACGGCTGGATGGATTGCTCGGCCTCGTTCCAGTATCTCGTCGACGCCTTGTCGCGCGAGTGGCGCGTCATCGCGCCCGACTGGCGCGGCTTCGGCGGCTCGGAATGGCTGAACCGGCCGTACTGGTTTCCCGACTACCTCGCCGACCTCGAACGCTTCCTCGACCTCTACTCGCCGGAGGAGCCGGTGCGGCTGGTCGGCCACAGCATGGGCGGCAATGTCGTCGGCCTGTATGCCGGCGCGCGTCCGGCGCGCGTGGCGAAGCTGGTGATCCTCGAGGGCTTCGGCCTGCATCCGATCGATCCGGCGCAGGCGCCCGGCCGCTACGCCAAATGGCTGGAGCAGGACAAGACCGGCGCCTCGCTGCGCGACTATGCCGACCTGGGGGAGTTCGCCGCGCGCCTGCTGCGCGACAACCCGCGGCTCACTCATGGGCAGGCGGATTTCCTTGCCGCCAACTTCTCGCAGAAGCGGCCGGACGGACGCTTCGGCTATGCCGCCGATCCGTGGCATCGCGTTACCAACCCCGTGCTCTACCGCTTCGAGGAGGCGAAGGCCTGCTGGCGCGCCGTGACGGCGCCGGTGCTGTGGGTGGTGGCGCGCGACTCGCATCTCTACAAGGAGTTCGCCGGCCGGGCGGAGGACTACGCGGCGCGGCTGACGAATTTCCGCGATCTGCGCGAGGTCGTGCTCGACGACTGCGGCCACATGCTGCACCACGACCAGCCACAGCGGCTGGCGCAGGCGATCGAAGGTTTCCTCCAGTAAGCTTGCCGCATGAAAGCCGATCTGCACTGCCACTCGAACGTTTCCGACGGCCTGCTGCCGCCCGCCGAGGTGGCGCATCGCGCCGCCGACCGTGGCGTCGAGCTGTGGTCGCTGACCGACCACGACGAGGTGGCCGGCCTCGCCGAGGCACGTGCCGTTGCGGAGGCGCGAGGCGTACGCTTCCTAGACGGCGCGGAAATTTCCATCTCCTGGCGCGAAGACGCCAGCTTTCACGTCGTTGGCCTCGGCATCGCTCCCGGGCATCCCGCGCTCGTCGCCGGGCTGAGGGCGATCCGCGATGGCCGCGATGACCGTGCCCGGCGCATCGGTGCCGAACTGGAGAAGGTTGGCATTCACGGCGCCTACGCGGGCGCGGCGCGGTATGCAGAGAAATCCTCGCTCATCAGCCGTGCCCACTTTGCCCGCTTTCTCGTCGAGAAGAAGATCTCCACCGACGTGAAGAGCGTGTTCGATCATTACCTTGCCAAGGGCAAGCCCGGCTATGTGCCGCACGAGTGGGCTGCGCTGGAGGACGCGCTGCGCTGGATAAGCGACGCCGGTGGCCTTGCGGTGCTGGCGCACCCGCTGCGCTATCGCGTCGGTCGCGATGCGCTGCGTGTCTTTCTCGGCGAATTCAAGGACCGCGGCGGGCAGGGCATCGAGGTGGCCTGCGGCGCGCACACGCCTGAGGAGGTGCATGAATGCGCGCGCCTGGCGCGGCACTTCGGCCTGAAGGCTTCGGTCGCCTCGGATTTCCACGGCCCCGGCGAGAGCTACGCCGACCTCGGCATGACTCCGCCGCTGCCCGACGATCTCGCGCCTGTCTGGCACGATCTGATCTGACCCGTTCATGGCGCAGTTCTTCTCCGTCCATCCCGTCCAGCCGCAGCCGCGCCTGATCCGCCAGGCCGCCGAGATCCTGCGCGCCGGCGGGGTGGTCGCCTTTCCGACCGACGCGGCCTATTCGCTCGGCTGCCGGATCGGCGACGCCGAGGCCGTGGCGTGCATCCGCGCCATTCGCGAAGTGGACGAGCGACACCATTTCACCCTGATGTGCCGCGACCTCTCCGAGATCGCCACCTACGCGCGGGTGGATAACGCCCAGTTCCGCCTGCTCAAGGCGACCACGCCGGGCAGCTACACCTTCATCCTCGAGGGCACCAAGGAACTGCCGCGGCGCATCCTGCACCCCAAGCGCAAGACCATCGGCCTGCGCATTCCCGCCCATCCCGTGCCGCTGGCGCTGCTCGGGGAACTGAACGAGCCGATGCTGACCTCGACCCTGATGCTGCCCGGCGACGGACTGCCGCTGAACGACCCAGAGGAGATCCGCGAGCGCCTGGAGAAGCGCATCGAACTCGTCATCGAGGCCGGCGCCTGCGGCCTGGAAATGACCACCGTGGTCGACCTCACCGGACCCGCGCCCGAGTTGGTGCGGGCGGGGCGCGGGCCGCTGGAACCCCTCGGGCTGGACTAGACGGTCTGGTAGAATCACCCGCTTATCCAAGCCCCCCGACATGGACAGCCTGATCCAGACCCTGGCGATCTACGCCATTCCGGTCCTCCTCGCCATCACCCTGCACGAAGCCGCCCACGGCTACGTGGCGCGGCACTTCGGCGATCCGACCGCTTATCTGGCCGGACGCATCAGCCTGAATCCCCTGCGCCATGTCGATCCGGTCGGCACCATCCTCGTGCCCGGCGCCATCCTGGTGGCGAGCAAGCTGATCGGCGGCAGCGCCATGCTGTTCGGCTGGGCCAAGCCGGTGCCGGTGGACTTCTCGCGCCTGCGCAATCCGAAACGGGACATGCTCTGGGTGGCCGCCGCCGGCCCGGGCACCAACCTGCTCATGGCGATTGGCTGGGCGCTGCTGCTGAAAATCGCCGCTGCGACGCCGGAAAACCTGTACACCGTGCCGATGACCAAGATGGCGCTCGCCGGCATCGAGATCAACGCCGTGCTGATGCTGCTCAACCTGCTGCCGATCCCGCCGCTCGATGGCGGCCGCATCGCCGTCAGCCTGCTGCCGCACCGCCTGGCCTGGCGCTTCTCCCGCCTCGAGCCCTACGGCCTGGCGATCCTGCTGTTGCTCCTGTTCACCGATATACTCGGCGTCATTCTCTGGCCGCTGATGGTGGGTTTCCGCCACCTGCTGGCCGTCATTTTCCAGTTCTAGAACGATAACCATGTACGCAGAAAGAGTCCTCTCCGGCATGCGCCCCACCGGGCGCCTCCATCTCGGCCATTACCATGGCGTCCTGAAAAACTGGGTCCAACTGCAGAACGAGTACCCCTGCCTGTTCTTCGTCGCCGACTGGCACGCGCTGACCACCGCCTACGACGAGCCAGGCACCATCGAGGAGAACGCCTGGGAGATGGTCATCGACTGGCTCGCCGCCGGCGTCGATCCGGCGCAGGCGACGCTGTTCATCCAGTCGCGCGTGCCCGAGCATGCCGAACTGCACCTGCTGCTGTCGATGATGACGCCGCTCGGCTGGCTCGAGCGCGTGCCGACCTACAAGGACCAGCAGGAGAAGCTGGAGCACAAGGACCTGTCCACCTACGGCTTCCTCGGCTACCCGCTGCTGCAGTCGGCCGACATCCTCATCTACCGCGCCAATCGCGTGCCGGTGGGCGAGGACCAGGTGCCGCACATCGAGTTCTCGCGCGAGATCGCGCGCCGCTTCAACCACCTTTACGGCCGCGAGCCGGACTTCGAGGAAAAGGCGCGCGCGGCGCTGAAGAAGCTCGGCGCCAAGCGCGCCGGACTGTACGACGAGCTGCGCACGCGCTTCAGGCAGGACGGCGACCACCAGGCGCGCGACCGCGCCCGCGCCCTGATCGAGGAGGTGCAGAACCTGCCGATCGAGGACCGCGAGCGCCTGTTCGGCTTCCTCGAGGGCGAGGCCAAGATGATCCTCGTCGAGCCGGGCGCACTGCTCACCGAGGCGGCGAAGATGCCCGGCCTCGACGGGCAGAAGATGTCCAAGTCCTACAACAACGCCATCTATCTGCGCGAGAGCGCCGACTCGGTGACGAAGAAGATCCGCACCATGCAGACCGATCCGGCGCGCGTGCGCCGCACCGATGCCGGCGACCCGGACAAGTGCCCGGTCTGGCAATTCCACCTGGTGTATTCCGACGAAGGCACCAAGCAGTGGGTGCAGCAGGGCTGCCGCAGCGCCGGCATCGGCTGCATCGAATGCAAGCACCCGGTGATCGACGCCGTGCTCAAGGAGCAGGAGCCGATGCACGAGCGCGCCCAGGCCTACATCGACGACCCGACCCTGGTGCGCAGCATCATCGCCGACGGCTGCGAGAAAGCGAGTAAGCTCGCCGGCGAGACCATGCGCGACGTGCGCGAGGCCATTGGCCTCGACTACACCTGACAACGCATGGCACACAAGGACGCCGAAGCGAAGCTGCTGGCCTCGATCCACGAGGTCTTCGCCGAGAAGATCCCCTTCAACAAGGTGCTCGGTCTGGACGTCGTCTCGCTCGCCGGCGAGAGCCCGGTGCTGCGCTTTGCCATGCGGCCCGAGCTGGTCGGCAACTTCATGCGCGGCAACCTGCACGGCGGCGTCATCTCCTCGGTGATCGACGTCTGCGGCGGCCTCACAGCCTTCCTCGGCCTGCAGAAGAAACTGCGTGACGTTTCCATCGAGGAGCGCCTGCAGCGCTTCGCCCGCATCGGCACCATCGACATGCGCGTCGACTACCTGCGCCCGGGGCTCGGACAGTGGTTCGAGGCGAAGGGCTACATTTTGCGCACCGGCAACAAGGTGGCGGTGACACGCATGGAGCTGCACAACGACACCGGCGAGCTGATCGCCATCGGCACCGGCGCCTATACGGTGGCCTGAGGAACGCATGGAAACCCAACCGGAACCCGAGCAGGCAGCGTCGCCCGAACTGGCGCATGTCGCCAAGCTCTATGGCGAGCCGCTGCCCGAGCTGCCGAAGGACCTCTATATCCCGCCCGACGCGCTGGAGGTGTATCTCGAGTCCTTCGAGGGCCCGCTCGACCTGCTGCTCTACCTGATCCGCAAGGCCAACCTCAACATCCTCGACATCGCGATGGCGCCGCTGACGGCGCAGTACCTCGAGTACGTCGAGGCGATGCGCGTGCGCAACCTCGAACTGGCTGCCGAATACCTGCTCATGGCGGCGATGCTGCTGGAGATCAAGTCGCGCATGCTGCTGCCGCGGCCGAAGAAGGTCGATGAAGAGGAGGCGCTCGATCCGCGCGCCGAGCTGGTGCGCCGCCTGCTCGAGTACGAGCAGATGAAGGCCGCCGCGGCGAAGATCGATGCGCTGCCGCAGGCGATGCGCGACTACCAGTGGGTCTCGGTGTGGATCGCCGACGCCGCCGCCGAGCGCCTGCCCGACGTGAACCTGCACGACCTGCAGGTGGCCTGGCTGTCGCTGATGAAGCACGCCAGGGTGATGCAGCACCACAAGGTGCGGCGCGAGGAACTCTCCGTGCGTGAGCACATGAGCATCGTCCTGCGCAAGCTGCAGGGCGGCGCCTACCTCGAGTTCGCCGATCTCTTCGATCTTTCGCTCGGTGTGGCCGGTCTGGTGGTGAACTTCCTTGCCGTGCTCGAGCTCGTGCGCGAGCGCCTGATCGAGGTGACGCAGCGCGAAGTGTTCGCGCCGATCTATGTAAAATTGGCCCAATCCGGAAATGGACCGAACGATGTCGACGTCGCAACCGTACACCCCTGAGGAATACAAGTGCATCCTCGAGACGGCGCTGCTCACCACGCCCGAGCCGCTGTCCCTCTCGGACATGAAGAAGCTGTTCGACGAGGAGTTCGACGACGACACCTGGCGCGTGCTGCTCAACGACATCCGCTCCGAGTGGTCGGGCCGCGGCGTGGAGCTGGTGCAGCTCGCCAGCGGCTGGCGCTTCCAGACCAGGCCGGAGTACCAGTCCTACCTCGACCGCCTCAAGAACGAGAAGCCGCCGCGCTACTCGCGCGCCGTCCTGGAAACGCTGGCCATCATCGCCTATCGCCAGCCGGTGACGCGCGGCGACATCGAGGACATCCGCGGCGTCGCCGTCTCGCCCAACGTGATCAAGGTGCTCGAGGGGCGCGGCTGGATCGACACCGTCGGCCACCGCGACACGCCGGGCCGCCCGGCGCTGTACGCCACGACGAAGAAGTTCCTCGATGACCTGCGCCTGCGCAGCCTCGCCGAGTTGCCGCCGCTCACAGAAATCGAACGGGTGATGGATCTTGCCGATGCAGCGCAAGCGTAGCCCCTTCCGTCCGCCGGCGGGCAGGAACGACGCGCAGCCGGACGGCAACCGCGCACGCCCGAAGCGCCAGGAAGTCGACGGCAACCGCATCGCGCCGGACGGCAAGCCGCGCCCCGGCGGGCGCCGCGGCAAGTCCGCGCGCCATGCCGTGCCTCATGCCGAGCCCCAGAAGCTGCACAAGATGCTGGCCCAGGCCGGTCTCGGCTCGCGCCGCGAACTGGAGGAATGGATCCTTGCCGGGCGCGTCAGCGTGAACGGCAAGCCGGCCCATGTCGGCCAGCGCATCGGCCCGCAGGACCGCGTGCGGGTGAATGGCCGGCCGGTCAATCTGAAATTTGGGCCGCGCACGCCGCGCGTGCTGATCTACCACAAACAGGAGGGCGAGATCGTTTCGCGCGACGACCCCGAGGGTCGTCCCAGCGTCTTCGACAAGCTGCCGCGCATCGGCGGCGGCCGCTGGGTGAACGTCGGCCGGCTCGACTTCAACACCGAGGGCCTGCTCATTTTCACCAGCAACGGCGAGCTGGCCAACCGCCTCATGCACCCGCGCTACGAGCTGGAGCGCGAGTACGCCGTGCGCATCGTCGGCGAGCTCTCCGAGGCGCAGGAGGATGCCCTGCTCGAGGGCATCGAGCTGGAAGACGGCGCCGCCCATTTCAATTCCCTCTTCGCCCGCGGCGGGGAGGGCACCAACCGCTGGTACCACGTCACCCTCAACGAGGGCCGCAACCGCGAGGTGCGGCGCCTGTTCGAGGCCATCGGCGTGCAGGTCAGCCGCCTCATCCGCGTGCGCTTCGGCCCGGTGTCCCTGCCGCCCCGCCTCAAGCGCGGCATGGTGACCGAGCTCGCCGAGGAAGAGGTGCGCGCCCTCATGAAAGCCCTGCCGCCCGCCGGCAAGGGGGAAACATCGGGAAATCGATTGTAGTTTCCCGGCAACTTCGGCTATAATTTCAAAGTTTTCCGGTTTCCGGGCCGGTTCGCGGGCGCGAGCGGGCAACGGAAAGGCACGAGATGGGCGTTCCGCCCATTTTTTATTTGTAGCGCATGGAACTGGTCACGGTCATAGAGCAGGCGGTCAACGGCCTGGGGTACGAGCTGGTCGATTTCGAGACCAGTCCGCGTGCCCGGCTGCTGCGCGTCTTCATCGACTGTCCGAAGGGGGTGACGGTCGATGACTGCGCCGCAGTGAGCAACCACCTGACGCGCCTGTTCGCCGTCGAGGACATCGACTACGACCGGCTCGAGGTGTCCTCGCCCGGGCTAGACCGGCCGCTGAAGAAGGAAGCGGATTTTGTCCGCTTCGCCGGCCATGAGGCGCAGCTGCGTCTGCGCCTGGCGGTGAACGGCCAGCGCAACTTCACTGGTGTGCTGGCGGGTGTCAAGGGCGGCCGGCTCAGGCTGGCGAGCAACGGCGTGATGCACGAATTCGAGCTGGATCAGGTGGACAAGGCCCGCCTGGTGCCGAAATTCTGATTAAGGATGGGCAGGAGAGCGTTATGAGCAAGGAGATGTTGCTGCTGGTGGATGCCCTGGCGCGCGAGAAGAACGTGGCCAAGGACATCGTTTTCGCCGCCCTGGAGTTGGCGCTGGCCTCGGCCACCAAGAAGAAAATCAACGAGGAGGCCGATGTGCGCGTCGCCATCGACCAGGAAACCGGCGAGTTCGAGTCCTTCCGCCGCTGGCAGGTCGTGCCCGACGAGGCGGTGGAGAACCCCGACGCCCAGATCGGGCTGACCGAGGCTCAGGCCGAGATGCCCGAGATCCAGCTCGACGAGTTCATCGAGGAGCAGCTCGATCCGATCGACTTCGGGCGCATCGGCGCCCAGGCCGCCAAGCAGGTCATCCTGCAGAAGATCCGCGACGCCGAGCGCGAGCAGGTGCTGAACGACTTCCTCGAGCGCAAGGAGCACCTCGTCACCGGCACGGTGAAGCGCATCGAGCGCGGCAACGCAATCATCGAGGCCGGCCGCATCGAGGCGGTGCTGCCGCGCGACCAGATGATCCCGAAGGAGAACCTGCGCGTCGGCGACCGCGTGCGCGCCTACCTGCTCAAGATCGACCGCGCCGCGCGCGGCCCGCAGTTGATCCTCTCGCGCACCGCGCCGGAATTCATCATCAAGCTGTTCGAGCTGGAAGTGCCCGAGATGGAAGACGGCCTGCTCGAGATCAAGTCGGCGGCGCGCGATCCCGGCGTGCGCGCCAAGATCGCCGTCAAATCCAATGACCCGCGCGTCGACCCGATTGGCACCTGCGTCGGCATGCGCGGTTCGCGCGTCACCGCGGTGACCAACGAACTTGCAGGCGAGCGCGTCGACATCGTGCTCTGGTCGGCCGACCCGGCCCAGTTCGTCATCGGCGCCCTGGCGCCTGCCGACGTCAGCAGCATCGTCGTGGACGAGGAAAAGCACAGCATGGACGTCGTCGTCGACGAGGACAACCTGGCCATCGCCATCGGCCGCTCCGGCCAGAACGTGCGTCTGGCCTCGGAGCTCACCGGCTGGGCCATCAACCTGATGACGGTCGAGGAATCGCAGAAGAAATCCGAGGAGGAGCACGGCTCGATCCGCAAGCTGTTCATGGAAAAGCTCGACGTCGACGAGGAGGTGGCCGACATCCTGATCGAGGAGGGCTTCTCCACAATCGAGGAAATCGCCTACGTACCCTTGAACGAGATGCTCGAGATCGAGGCATTCGACGAGGACACCGTCAGCGAGCTGCGCAACCGCGCGCGAAACGTGCTGCTGACCGAGGCGATTGTCGACGAGGAGCAGATCGAGAACGTCGCCGACGATCTGCTCAACCTGGAAGGCATGGACAAGCCGCTGGCCGCCAAGTTGGCGCGCGGCAACATCCGCACGCGTGACGATCTCGCCGACCTGGCCGTGGACGAGCTGGTCGAGCTCTCCGGCATCAACGACGAGCGGGCCAGAAACCTGATCACCACGGCGCGCGCGCACTGGTTCGAATAAGGAGCCGACATGGCACAGACCAGCGTAAGCCAATTCGCCAGCGATCTGAAAATGCCCGCCGCCGCGCTGCTCGAGCAGCTGGCCAAGGCCGGCGTGAGCAAGAAGGGCGAGGCCGATCTGCTCAGCGACGCCGACAAGACCAAGCTGCTCGACTACCTGCGCAAGTCGCACGGTGCCACTGAGAGCAAATCGAAGATCACCCTGACGCGCAAGCAGACGACGGAGATCAAGAAATCCGACGCCACCGGCAAGGCGCGCACCATCCAGGTGGAGGTGCGCAAGAAGCGTGTCTTCATCAAGCGCGACGAGACGCAGGTGGCGGAAGCCCCTGCGTCGACGCCCGCCGCCGCGCCCCAGCCTGTGGTGGATGCCGAGCAGGCCCGCCTGCGCGAGCTGGAGTCGCAAAAACAGTCCGAGCTGATGGCGCGCCAGGCGGCGGAGCTGAAGGAGAAGCAGGAGCGCGAAGCCAAGGCGAAGCAGGAGGCCGAGGAGCGCCTCGCCCAGCAGACCGCCGAGGCGGAGAAGGCCAAGACGCAGGAAGCCGCGCCCGGCACCACGGGAACGCTGCACAAGCCGGCCGGCAAGCCCGACAAGAAGGAGGAGAAACAGAAGAAGGCAGCCGCCGCCTGGAAGGAAGAGGCCGCGAAGAAGCGCACCATCAAGACGCGCGGCGACACCGCAGGCGCCTCGGGCTGGCGTGGCGCCAAGGCGGGCGGACGGCACCGCCATCACGCCCAGGAAGAGCATGCGCCGGCGCAAATGCCGGCCGAGCCCATCGTGCGCGAGGTGCACGTGCCCGAGACCATCACTGTCGCCGACCTGGCGCACAAGATGGCGGTGAAGGCGGCCGAAGTGATCAAGGTGCTCATGAAGCTCGGCTCCATGGTCACCATCAATCAGGTGCTCGACCAGGAAACGGCGATGATCGTCGTCGAGGAGATGGGTCATGTCGCCAAGGCCGCCAAGCTTGACGACCCGGACGCGCTGCTCGCCGAGGCGCAGCAGGAGCACAAGGACGTCCCGCTCGAGCCGCGCGCACCGGTGGTGACCGTCATGGGCCACGTCGACCACGGCAAGACCTCGCTGCTCGACCACATCCGCAAGACGCGCGTCGCCCACGGCGAGGCGGGCGGCATCACGCAGCACATCGGCGCCTACCACGTCGAGACGCCGCGCGGCATGGTGACCTTCCTCGACACGCCGGGTCACGAGGCGTTTACCGCCATGCGCGCCCGCGGCGCCCGGGCGACCGACATCGTCATCCTCGTGGTGGCCGCCGACGACGGCGTCATGCCGCAGACCAAGGAGGCCATCCACCACGCCAAGGCAGCCAACGTGCCGCTGGTGGTGGCGGTGAACAAGATCGACAAGCCGGAGGCCAACCCCGAGCGCGTCAAGCAGGAACTGGTGGCGGAAAGCGTCGTACCGGAGGAATACGGCGGCGACTCGCCCTTTGTGCCCGTCTCCGCGAAAACCGGCCAGGGCATCGACGACCTGATCGAGCACGTGCTGCTGCAGGCCGAGGTGCTGGAGCTGAAGGCGCCGAAGGACACCCTGGCCAAGGGCCTCATCATCGAATCCCGCCTCGACAAGGGCAAGGGCCCGGTGGCGACGGTGCTGGTGCAGTCCGGCACCCTGAAGCGTGGCGACATCGTGCTGGCCGGCGCCGTCTACGGCCGCGTGCGCGCCATGCTCGACGAGAACGGCGAGCCGATCGAGGCCGCCGGCCCCTCCATCCCGGTCGAGATTCAGGGATTGTCCGACGTGCCGATGGCCGGCGACGAGGCGCTGGCGCTGCCCGACGAGCGCAAGGCGCGCGAGATCGCGCTGTTCCGTCAGGGCAAGTTCCGCGACGTCAAGCTGGCCAGGCAGCAGGCGGCCAAGCTGGAGAACATGTTCGAGCAGATGGGCGAGGGCGAGGTGAAGACCCTGCCCCTCATCGTCAAGGCCGACGTGCAGGGTTCGCAGGAGGCGCTCTCGCACGCCCTGCAGAAGCTGTCCACCGACGAGGTGAAGGTCAGCATCATCCATGCCGCGGTGGGCGGCATCAGCGAATCGGACGTGAACCTCGCTTCCGCCTCGAAGGCCGTCATCATCGGCTTCAACACCCGTGCCGACGCCAGCGCGCGCAAGGCCGCCGAGAGCACGGGCGTGGACATCCGCTACTACAACATCATCTACGACGCCGTGGACGAGGTGAAGGCCGCCATGTCCGGCATGCTGGCGCCGGAAAAGAAGGAAAACGCCATCGGCCTGGTCGAGATCCGCCAGGTGTTCCGCATCTCGAAGGTCGGCTCCGTCGCCGGCTGCTATGTGCTGGACGGCCTCGTGCGCCGCGGCTCGCAGATCCGCCTGCTGCGCGACAACGTCGTG